>Ga0307405_10000022_pt1 | contig 148522 bp, 102 predicted proteins | sample 322Cmetagenome_2_FD_203311 | JGI IMG/M metagenome (GOLD analysis project Ga0307405, IMG submission 203311) | Maize rhizosphere microbial communities from greenhouse at UC Davis, California, United States - 322HYB-C-1 | ecosystem: Host-associated > Plants > Roots > Rhizosphere > Soil | place... | reverse complement strand
AAAATCAATTATTTCTTGGATAACCGCGAAACGCTTTTTGGCGTCTAAACTTTATTGCGCTTCGCACAAAAACAGACTATTAAATGTACAAAATTTATATTAGAATTTTATGTACGCATCGACGCTACATACCTAAATTGCTATTAATTATGAAGTTAGTTACGGTCATATTACTTGCCTCGCTAATGCAGGTAAGTGCAGCTTCATTTGGCCAGCTGGTTACATTAAAGGAGAAAAATGTAACATTAGAGAAAATGTTTAGGGAAATCAGACAGCAATCTGGTTATGATGTATTATTATCGACCAACACCATTAAAAGCGCTGCTACTTTAAATGCCAATTTTAATAATGCGACTATAGAAGAGGTAATGGCTAAAATTATTTCAGGACGGAATTTAACCTATACCATTGAAGATAAAACGATCTTAATTAAACCTAAAGAAAAGAGTATTTTCGATAAAGTAGTTGGTTATTTTGCTGCAGTAAAAATAACTGGTAAGGTAAGAGATAAAAGTGGCGCAGTACTCCCAGGCGTAAGTGTAAGAGAAAAAGGAGTTGCCAATGCGGTATCAACCAATGGATCGGGCGATTATGTTATTTCGGTAACAGAGGGTGGCGTTTTAGCCTTTAGCTTTATAGGTTACAAAACACTCGAGGTACCTATTGGCAGTAAAACGGTTATTAATGTTACGCTTGAAGAAGACGCTGCTCAACTTAAAGAAGTAAATGTGGTATCCAATGGTTATCAAAACATTGATAGAAAGTTATTTACAGGTTCAGCAACTTTAGTAAAGGCATCAGATGCACAACGTAATGGTATTCCTGATGTTTCTAGAATGTTAGAAGGTCAGGTTGCCGGTGTCTCTGTTCAAAACGTTTCAGGTACATTTGGTGCGGCACCTAAAATCCGTGTTCGTGGTGCCACTTCACTTTCTGGTGATAACAAGCCACTTTGGGTAGTGGATGGTATCATTTTGGAAGACGTGGTAAATATCTCCAATGAGGCACTTTCAACCGGTGATGCCAACACACTTATCGGTTCTTCTGTTGCCGGCCTTAATCCGGATGATATCGAAAGTTTTACCATTTTGAAGGATGCGGCAGCAACTGCTTTATATGGTGCCCGTGCAATGAATGGTGTTGTTGTTGTAACTACAAAAAAAGGTAGAGTTACCGATGGAGCACCTAAAATTAGCTATACCGGAAACTTCACAACATATTTAAAGCCTACTTATGATAACTTCGATATTCTAAATTCGGCAGATCAAATGTCCGTTTTATTGGAATTGGAGAATAAAGGCTTTTTTCAGCATACCAGCGCATCAAGAGGTTCTGAAGGTGGTGTTTTCTATAAAATGTATAATTCATTGTACGATTACAATCCATCAACGGATTCGTTCGCACTAAGAAACGATATTCAAAGTAGAAACAACTTCTTGCAACGTTATGCGAATGCAAATACGGATTGGTTTGATGTACTATTTAAAAACTCTTTACTACAAGAACACTCAATGAGTGTTAATTCAGGTACAGAAAAGTTTCAAACATATGCTTCAACTTCGTACTTGCATGATAATGGCCAAACAATTGGAAATAATGTAGATCGTTTTACCGGTAATTTCAGAATTAACGGAAAAATGAGTAATAAGTTAAGTTTTGAATTATTAGCGAATGGATCCGTACGTGATCAGCGTGCTCCAGGTACTTTAGAAAGAACTTCTGATCCAGTTTATGGTAAGTTTTCAAGAGATTTTGATATCAACCCATATTCGTATGCTTTAAATACGAGCAGAACGATGACTGCTTTTGATGAAAATGGCAACCGTGAGTTTTTTACCAGAAACTTTTCTCCATTCAATATCCTTCACGAAATCGATAACAACTATCTTAAACTCGGACAAATCGATTTCAAAGTTCAGGGTGGTTTAAGATACCAGATTATTCCTTCTTTAAATTACTCTTTCGATGCTGCTTATCGTTTTGCTAAAACAGAACGTCAGCATTATATATTAGAGAATGCAAATATGGTGCTGGCTTATCGTAATACATCTGATGCAACAACTATCGGTTCGAACAAATATTTGTACACTGATCCGGAAGATCCAACCAGGTTGCCAGTAAGCGTTTTACCTGAAGGTGGTTTTTACAATACAAAAACCGATAATCTGAAAAACTACTACTTCAACCAAAAATTAACTTACGATAAAATTTTCGGACAAGATCACCATGTGTATGGAATGGGTTTGATGGAAGTACGTTATACTGACAGACAAGCTGAAAACTTTGATGGTGTTGGTTATCAATATGAAAATGGGGGTATCGTAAACTCTGCGTATAAATATTTCAAATGGGCTCAAGAATCAGGTTTCCCTTATTTTGGAATGAGTAATACTTATGATAGATTTACTGGCTTTTTATTGAACGGTGCATATTCATATAAAGAGCGCTATACCATTAATGCTTCTGGCCGTATAGATGGATCGAATAAAATGGGAAGTAGCAGAACCGGAAGATGGTTACCAACCTGGAATATATCGGGTAAGTGGTTTATTAATCAGGAAGCATTCTGGCCTCAAGATAGCAAAATCTTCACTGCAGCTGCTTTACGTGCAACTTATGGTTTAACTGCAAATATTGGTAATGCTACAAATTCATCAGCAGTATATTATAACCAGATAACGAGAAGACCGTATGACAATGAGAAAGAAACGGCAACTTACATCTCCGGTTTAGAAAATTCTGAACTTACCTGGGAGAAAAATAAAGAATTAAACATTGGTGCTGATTTGGCATTCTTCCAGAATAGGGTAAACGTAACTGTTGATGTTTACAAAAGAAATATTTTCGATTTGATTGGTACCATCCGAACATCAGGTATTGGTGGTCAGTTTCAAAAAACAGCCAACTATGCTTCCATGAAAAGTAAAGGTTTGGAATTAACCATCGGCGGAACTCCAGTTAAAGTTGGAGATTTCAGTTGGAGAACTAATTTAAACTTCGGTTACAATACCAATGAAATCACAAATCTTGAAGTTAGTCCTAATATTTTCAGCTTAGTAGATGCTGATGGTGGCGTTTTAAAAGGATATTCTCAACGTGGATTGTTCTCAATTCAATTTGATGGTTTAGATCATAACAGAGGATTTCCATATTATATAGACGAAGATGGAAGGCGCAACACTTACATCAATTTGCAAAGTACAAATACCCAACATTTAAAATACGAAGGTCCGGTTGATCCAAAGTTAACAGGTGGTTTTTATAACCAATTCAGGTACAAAAACTTCACTGTTTCGGCTTTATTTACATTTCAAGCAGGTAACTACGTACGTCTAGATCCAACTTATCAGGCATCTTATTCAGATATCTATTCAATGTCGAAAGATATGTTGAACAGATGGATTAAGCCTGGCGATGAAGCGTTTACCAACATTCCTGCCTTGCTCGATCCATACGATGTGAACCAGACCGTTAAGGATGCTGATGGATCAACGGTTTGGGCTGTATATCCCTACAACCTTTACAATTATTCAACAGAGCGTGTAGCAAAAGGCGACTTCATCAGATTTAAGCAAATCTCAATCGGTTATGATGTCCCAAAACAATGGGCTGCAAAACTGGGCATGTCTAATGCATCAATTTCATTAATTGGAAATAATATTGCGCTACTGTATTCAGATAAACGATTAAATGGTCAAGACCCTGAGTTCTTCGGATCAGGAGGGGTGGCTTTACCAATTCCAAAACAATATACATTATCACTAAAGGTTGGATTCTAAAAAAAACTAAAATTATGAAATTAAATAAGATACATATCTTATTATTCGGTTTGGGTGTTATGTTTTCTACACAATCGTGTAATAAATATTTAGATACTGAACCAGATAATAGAACACAAATTAATTCTGTTGAAAAAGTTGCACAATTGGTAACAACAGCTTACCCTGGCCGTGACTATTACTACTTTACAGAATCTGCATCAGATAATGCTGAAGATAAAGGTAATGGCGTTGGTGGTTTGGATGATGTAATTAGCAGGCCATACAACTGGCAAGATGTAATTGGTGATGGAACTGGTTCTACCACTGCTTATTGGAACAGTTGTTATGAAGCCATTGCAGCAGCTAACCAGGCCTTGGAAGCAATAGAAAAAAATAACCTGGGCAACGCGGTTTTACCTTACAAAGGAGAAGCGTTGGTAGCACGTGCTTATGCGCACTTTATGTTGGTTACACTTTTTTCGAAAGTTTATGCAATTGGCGGTTCGAATGACTCTCCTGGCATTCCTTATGTAACGGCTCCAGAAACAAAGGTTATAGCTCAATATGACAGAGGTACTGTAAAATCTACTTACGAGAAAATTGAAAAGGATTTAGTGGAAGGAATGGCCTTATTATCTGCAACAGCTTACACCGTTCCAAAATATCACTTTACGCCGGCAGCTGCACATGCTTTTGCATCGCGGTTCTATTTATTCAAAGGTGAATGGCAAAAGGTAATTGATGAATCATCAGCAACCGTATCAGGTGGTGATTTCTTCAACAACTTAAGACCTGTTAACAGCACTTATAGAGCTGCAGGAACAGAAGATTTCAGAACCATGTTTACCAGGTCAGATCAAAAATCTACTTTATTGTTAACCGAGCAATATTCTGGCTGGCAAAGAGAAAGCTCGCCTCGTTATGGTTATGGCATCAACATGGTTAAAATGTTCAGCCTTGCTGGTAACTTTACGGGTAAAACAAGAGCGGATAAAATCCTATCTTATGGAGTTCCTCATTATACCACTTATAAATTCAAGGAATATTTCCATCGTGTTAGCCCTGGTGCTGATATCGGGTTCCCATATCTAATTGCACCATTGCTTACGGTTGATGAATCTTTATTAAACAGGGCAGAAGCATACGCACAATTAGGTCAATTTGATAATGCATTAAGAGATATGAATACATTCTTAAGTACGAAGATCAGTAATTATAGTGCAAGTTCTGATGCAGCAACGTTGCCAAAGATTACTGCATTCTACAGCATCTCTGATCCGAAAGAGGTGATCATTAAATTAATTTTAGAAAGCAAAAAAGCAGAATTTTTACAAGAGGGTTTAAGATGGCTGGATATCATCCGCCACGGATTAACTGTTAGACACAACAAGTATGATACAGCTGGTGTAGAAACTTTTGATGAATTAGGTCCAACCGATCTTCGCAGAGTTTTCCAGATCCCTCAAGAAGCATTATTATCAAATGTTCCACTAAATCCAAGATAATTTCTAATTATGAAAAAGAACATATTTAAATTATTTGCTTTACTGCTAATGGTGGTTTTAGCAAACTCTTGTAAAAAAGAGGATCCTTTAAATGTCGATTTTAGCCAATACAACATTGATAACCCTGTAGCGAATACGCCGCTTGATAAATGGCTAACCACGACATTTTTAGATGAATATAATATTGATGTTATTTACCGCTACAACCGTTTCTATCATGGAGATGATCGTGATGTGGCGGCTGTAAAAGTTGATAAAGTTCAGTCTCAGATGCAAACTGTTTTAGAAGGTTTTATTTTGCCTTACCGAAAAATTGCGGGTACCGCCTTTATTAAAAAGATGGTACCTAAACAATTTGTGTTGTTTGGCTCTGGTTCTTACAATCCCGATAACTCATATACATTGGCAACGGCTGCTGCTGGTAGAAACATTACCATTTATGCAGTAAACGATTTTAATATAAATGTTCCAGGCGATGTAGTGGGAAAATTAAAAACCATTCATCATGAGTTTACGCATACTTTGAATCAAATCGTTCCTATGCCTGATGATTTTCAGTTGATTACAAAATCAACTTATTTGGCTACATGGACTACAACATTGGATGCAACTGCAAGAGATAACGGTTACGTGACGCCTTATGCTTCAAGTCAGCCAGGTGAAGATTTTGCGGAAACAGTATCACACCTACTGGTGTTTGGTCAAGCATGGTTCGATGCAAGAGCAAACAGTTCAACAGCGGTCGGTAAAGCAGCATTAAAAGCTAAAGAAGCTAGTGTTGTTCAATATTTTACCAATATGGGTATTGATTTCAGAGCGCTGCAAATGGAAATTCAGAATATCGTTCGCAATCAATATAAGTACCAACAAGCCAGCTTCCGTTACTGGATGGGACAGAATTTATATAAAACAATGACCATTAATTTATCTAGTGACCCTGTTTACAACTCTTCAGGTATTTCATCTAATTTCTCAGCACTTTACAATAACATGAGAACTGCAGTGAATGGTATACCAGGCTACGGTTTAACTTTCAATTTCATGAAATTAAATTTCCCAACTGCTACAACAATGAATGTTGAGATTAGCTTTAATCAAGGTACAACTGCATTGTTAGCTAATTATGCCTTTACTACGGCATTAAATACAACAACAGGTGCAACTAAATTTACCATTGCCCCGGTAGGTGGCACGACAGGACCTTGGGTGGGAAATGCAAATATATTAAGAACGTCAGTTCAACCTATGCTTGACTATCTTGCTAATAACAATTTTATTGCAGATTGGTTGCCGACAACTATTAATGCAGATAATTATAATAAATATGGTGGCTTCTATGTATCTGGAACACCGACCAACTATTTCTATGGACTATTAGGGCAATAATTATAACTATGAAGAAATTATTATATTTATTTATGGTCTTGCTGACATTTGCAAGCTGTAAAAAAGAAGAAGAATTAAATTTTGATGATCGCCCTGAGGTACGCATGAACCAGTCAATTGAAGAGGTGAATACTATTTTGGCCTCTTCTCCAAACGGCTGGATTGCTACCTTGCCTACTGCAGGTGGTGGCGGTTACGGTTTTTACATGACTTTTGATCGTGCGAATCAGGTTGTTCAAATGGCGGGGGATTTAACAGATGAATCTGCATCTAAAATTGCCCCTTCCACTTATCGGGTTAAAGCCAATGCAGGTGCTGAATTAATTTTCGATACTTACAATTACATCTCTTTATTGAGTGACCCAAATCCAAGTTCATTTGGTGGGGTAACCGGAACAGGATTAAGAAGTGACGTAGAGTTTTTATTTGAAAGATCTACAGCGGATAGCTTGATTTTAACAGGTAAAAAATATCGTCAGGTGCTTAAAATGGTTAAGGCCACTGCTGCACAAAAAACGGCATATGAAAGCGCTCAATATAAAACGCTTATCGATAAATTCAAGGCGTTTTTTGTTAATAATGCAAACCCTTTTATCGAAGTGGTTTCTGGCACTAATACGTTGAAAGTAACATTAACCTTAAACTCTACAAACTCTCTGAACTCAGGAAAGAGAATTGATCTAACTGGAGTTTTAGCTGATGGAACAACGATCGCTTCGGCAAATATGAAGTTTGCTTACACCATCAATGGCGTCTCTATTCTTGGTGACGGCTTGATTTGGAACGGGATTAAATTTGTGCGCATGGCATGGAAAGATGCCAATACGTTAGCGATTTATGATAGCACTGGTAAAGAATATATTGTTAACAACTCCACCGTACCATTGGTTCCATTACACTTATTGTTTGGATCGAAATACTCGGGTTTAAGATCTGAATACAAAACAATTTATCCGGGAACTTCCACAGCGGGTGCTGATATTTTAAATTATTTCCATAACGGTTTAGTACCTGCTATTACAGGTGGTTTTGCTTTTAATTATGGTAGAATTGATTTGGATTGGAATATTGTAAACAAAAGGTTTTTGATTAATGGTAGAAGCAGTCAGAGTGGGCCGACCGAAACTGGGGGATGGGTAACCACTTCATCTTACACCTACACAACAGACGCTAGTGGCATATATAAGTTTACGCAATTTTCAGCCCCATCGGGTGGATATGTTTCAGGTCCGCTATCTAGATTTTATACTTTCATTTTAAATAATCGCGTAGTTTTCGATTATTTCTCAAGTGGGGGTGTTTTATATGGTAGAATGACAAGTGTGGAAAATCCTGCAATTGTGATGACCTTTTTATTAAAGTAATTCAACACGCTTTCGTTAAACCCCGCCCCGATGGCGGGGTTTTTCCCAATAATTATAACTTTACTAACTAAATTAAAGCTCATGAAAAAATTTAAATTGGTTATTGCTACTTTTTTGTTGTTGTCATTTGCTTCTTGTAAAAAACAAGAAAAAGTCATTCCTATAAATAATTCTGTCAGCAATAAAAACACACTATCACTCCAGGAGAATAAAATATCGATACCTTATGGCAACAGCAGTACCTGTGGCGTATATATTGATCCAGCCGATACCCTTTCATTACAATTAAAATTAAACGATTATTTGCAATGCGAAACGAGTTCACCCAAATGGTGGCCTGATTTCAGTAACGTACACTTTCCAGATCCAATGCCTGCTGTTCCAATATTTAATATTTACGTTATACAACCTGTACCAAATGATGCAGTTGCAAAAGCTCTTGTTAATAAATTCATTTCTAATAGTATAAATCCAGAGGAGGGCGGTCCCAGTATAATTATTCAGCCGCTAACAAATACAGAACAACAATTTTTAGATGTCTACTTCGATGAAAGATTAGCCAAAATTTTAATGTTGCGATTGGATCATCCAAATAACGGCATGTTAGAGCCTGAAGATGTTTTGCTTCTTGATATGTACAGTACATTCCAAACGGTTTTAAATAGCCCGTTTAATCTTTACTCTCCAGCATTAAATGATTTTTTCGGGATAGCAATTAATGGCTGGGGCAATTCCAGGGATGCTTATGGTGCAATACCTTTCAGTACTTATTCCGCCGGATATCCAATGATGGATGCAGTTAGAAATAGAATGAATCAATTGAATAATCTCTTTCATAGCTCTCTTCCGAGATTCTACTATTACGCATACGCCTCTGAAAATTATATGGATGAATTACTTATTCCTTAATCTTTTGGAGCACTTAAAACCCCGTCTCAATAGCGGGGTTTTTTTATGACATAATTTTTAAACCCCTCCAATCGTTTTATGCTTATATTTGTATCAAATGAAGAAGAAAGCAATTTTTATCCTATTGGTGCTGGTGTTTACATGTGCAATAACACCCTATGTTAACGCACAATGTTCTATGTGTACCATTAATGCCGAGCAAGGTGTTAAAAACGGAAATACACAAACAGCAGGCTTAAATACCGGAGTGTTATATCTTTTATCTCTTCCTTATTTAATGGCTGTTATTGTTGGCGTGGTTTGGTATAAAAAATACCGCAAAAAGAATATTCACCTCAACATGAAAAAAGAACCTTTTAATCTCAATTAAAAGCATGTCTGAGCAAGCTACCTCAAAACTTTACGCCATTATACATTGTAAGTGTCCGCATTGCCGTAGGGGAGATATTTTTACAGGCAGTATGTATGGCTGGAACATTCAGCATACCAAAGAAATCTGTGGGCATTGCGCACAACGTATAGAGATCGAACCAGGCTACTTTTATGCCGCTATGTACGTAAGTTATGCCATGAATGTGATCGAAATGCTTTTCGCGAGTTTTCTAACGTATTTAATTTTCGGCCCGCTTACTGATGATACTTTTTGGCATTATCTCATCGTTATTTTTGCAGGTTGTTTTATCCTGTATCCGTTTAATTATCGCTATTCGAGAATTATACTGCTCCATATTTTATCGCCGAACATTAAGTATAAGCCATATTACGATAAGTAGTATTGGTTAATCGTTTAAATCGTATAAACTGGTTAATTGTTAAATTCAGCAATTAGACAATTAACCAGTTAACCCCATGCCGTATGTTAAAAAAAGAAACCCTTAGTTTTATAAAAGACGTAGCGGAGAATAACAACCGCGAATGGTTTGCCGCCAACAAAGAAGTTTATGAACATGCAAAGGCCGATGTACTCAGGCTTGTAGCAAGTATTATCCCAGAGCTGGCCAAAGTAGACCCAATGCTTTCAGGAGAGATGGATCCAAAGAAATGCCTTTTACGCATTTATCGTGATGTGCGCTTCAGCAAAAATAAAGACCCTTATAAAAATAACTTCGGCATCTGGTTTTCTACCAAAAAAGGAGGGAACGAACCCGGTTATTATCTGCATATCCAGCCAGGGAAAAGCTTTATTGCCGGTGGATACTGGATGCCAGATGCACCGCATTTAAAATTGATCAGGCAAGAGATTGATTATAATATTGACGATTTTAAAGAAATTATTAACAACGCAGCCTTTAAGAAAAACTTTAAACTCGGTTTTGATAATGCACTTAAAAATGCACCTAAGGGTTATGATCCTGCAGATCCAAATATCGAATTTTTAAAATTGAAAAGCTTCGAGGCCACAACAGAAATCGAAGATGAAGAATTTTTAAAACCAAACCTCGTTAATAAGTTGATAAGTTCTTTTAAAACAGTACAACCATTAGTTGCATTTTTACGGAATGCTATTGAGCAATAACGAACTGTTAATTTTCAATGACCAATACCAAAATAATCATTAACCGATAGTCAATGTTCAAACTATAAAAGGTCTTGATACTTGATACTCAAATCTTGACAATAAAATATGAAAAATACCTTTTTTGCAATTGCGCTGCTCTTATTTATCTCTTCAATTAGCTCTTGTGTTGTGCTTTCACCTAAAAAGTACAAAGCCTTATTGGGCACTAAAGATTCTTTATATACTGCTTTTAACGAAGGCTTAATTAAGATCGAAAATTTAGAAAAAGAAGTAGGTAAGCTTAAAAAGGATACTACCTTAATGGCTGAAGAACTTCGCGATCTGCAGAACAATTACAATGAAATGGATGCGAGCTATAAAAAGCTTAAAAATAATTCGTCATCAGAAATTACCAAACTATCCGGAGATTTAGCTGCCCGCGAAAAACGTTTAAAAGAAGTAGAAGAAGTTTTGCGTAAACGTGATGAGGCCACCAATGCATTGAAAGAAAAACTTCAACAGGCTTTATTGGGCTTTACCAAAAGCGGTTTAACCGTAGAGATTAAAAATGGCAAAGTTTATGTTTCACTAACGGATAAACTATTGTTCCCTTCGGGAAGTATTATTATCGATGAAAAAGGAAAACAGGCCCTCACCCAATTGGCCAATGTATTAAAACAACAACCCGAGATAAACATTGCTGTTGAAGGCCATACCGATAACCAGAAAATAAATAACCTGGGGCAGATTAAAGATAACTGGGATTTAAGTGTGTTAAGGGCTACCTCTGTAGTACGTTATTTAACAGAGAATGAGAAGGTAGAAAGTGTAAGGATGACGGCTACAGGTAAGGGCGAGTTCCAACCATTGGGTACCAACGCAAATGCAGATGGAAGAAGCAAAAACAGAAGGATAGAGATTGTACTTTCTCCTAAGCTGGATGAACTTTATAACCTGATTAAATAAGATATAATTCGTTATCGGTTTGGTAAGACACCAAACCGAAATAAACATATTCACTGTTCTTCAAATCAGGAAACTAATGGCTTGTGGTTCTTGGCAGCCTTCAGTCCCGCTTTATGCTTTATACCGATGAAGAATCGGTATGTTCGCTGCAATCGGGTTTATGAACAAAGGTTTGTGCACCCTGTAACCCCGAAATGAAAAACTGTTTTTGCCATTTAGCCCCGATTGCAGCGTTACCCTGCAGCAACGAGGAAGCGAAGCGTAAAAGCGTAAAACGGGAAGAAACTTAGTGTTTTATACAGGCCCTGCGCTCCATAAAAAAAGGAGTGTAGACTTAGGAAATGAATGGCTTGTGGTTCTTGGTAGCCTTTATCCTATCGGTTGGTGTCTCACCGACCGAAATAAAGACATTCTTATTAGGAAACTAATGGCTTGTGGTTCTTGGAGGTTTTCAGCCCCGCCATTCGCTGTAGCTCCGATAGAAGGATCGGAGGCTGCCGCTGCTGTCGGGTTTAAGAACAAAGTTTGTGCACCCTGCAGCCCTAAAAATGAATAACTGTTTTTGCCATTTAGCCCCGGTTGCAGCGTTACCCTGCAGCAACGAGGTACGAGGAAGCGAAGCGTAAAAGCGTAAAACGGGAAGAAACATAGTGTTTTATACAGGCTCTCCGCTCCAAAAAAAAGCATTTTAGACTTAGGAAATGAGTGACCTCTGTTTGGGAAAAGCATTGCAGCAGTCGCAGGGCTTTTTTTATAGGTTTTGGTGCCGGCGGTAAGATTTTAAAATCTTAAAAGTATGCTCGAACTCGTGACTGCTTAGGTTGGAATAATCGGGCATAGAGAGTTTATGAACTGTTAAATAGTTTAGCAGTTCTTTAATTACGTTAGATACTTCTTCTGATTCTTCGGTATGTTTTAAGGTATCGATCTTACTTAATAACAGGGCAATCTCGAACATCTTAAAATCATTCTTTCCCGTAATGCCCAAACCGATATTAGTTTCTACAAGTGCCTGTTCGTAATTATGTGTAGCATTGTAAAAGTTGGCTTTAAATACACTAAAGCTGGCCAATATAAAATTGGTATAGTAGGTGTAATCGCTGCTGATGATTTTATCAACAAATTGTATAATGCGCTGTGCTTTTTTAAAATAGTTAAGCTTGATATAGGTTTGACCTAAATGAAGCAATAAAAAAGGCGAGAAAACGGAATATCTCACATAAAAAATATTGGGGTATTTACTCAAAATAGCCATGATAAAGCGGTGGCATTCTGCATAGCTTTTTTGAGAAAATAAAGTAATCAATACCAATCGGTAAGAGAGTATTTCAGCAGAAGTGATCTCTTCATTTTTCTGCGGTTTACTCTCATCTATCTCCTGGCAAAGTTTTATTATTTTATCTTCTAGCGTTTTACTCTCATTAGGTTTATTAACCAGGTTATTGTAGAAATAAAGAATTAAATCATAAGGGTTAATAGGGAACAGCTCATTTAATCTTTTGTAGTTCCGTTTTAGCAGCTGCATGGTATTGGCTAAGGCCACTTTATCCACATCAATAAGATTAACGTTGCATTCTATTACATGCAGCATAATCTGAATGTCTTCATTGAGTACGTTTTCTGAAATGGTTTTGATGGTTTCCTTATACAGGTTGCTCATGGTTCGCCCTGTAGCCATAATGTCGATAAAATCGACACCAATGCTTAACTTATTGAAATTAGAATTGGGTTTGCCAAGTTCGTATTTAGATACATAACAGATAAAATCGAAAGCACTGTTTTTTTCACTGTTGGTAAATGGTAGCCTGAAAATGTTTTTTAATGCTGCAATCTCATTTCTGGTGATGCAGAACCTAATTGCCCAGTTAAGTATATAGTCTCTCAGGGAGGTTTGGCCAGGGAAACTGTTTAATATATGCTCAAAAAATGATTTACAAGGCCTGTATTCAAACTTATCAGTGATTTGTATAAATAGGAAATAGGTATAAATATCGTCGTTTAAAAAGCGGACAATTTCTGTAGGGATGGCTGTACTTAGCCTTTTTTCTTCGATGATGATCCCGGCATGTAAAAGTTCTTCGTATGCATCGGGATAACAGTTGATATAACTTAGGATTTTTTCTTTAGAAACCCTTAATTTTTTATTTCCTTCTGAAATGCTATCACTTATTTTTTTAAGGAGAAATACTTTTTCTGTGCTTTTTTTTGCCAGGAATACGCGTTTCTCTAAGAAATAGCTAATTAATTCATAACGTAATAAAGGGTTGCTCAGCTCAAGATGGTGGTTCTCATCTTTGAGCTTGAAATAAACCTGTAACCAGAATGGTGTTTTAAACTGAGTTAATAGGGGAAGACTTACATCTGCCCGGTTGATAATTTTGTTTTCTATATTGCTTAAGGTATAGAGTACCTCATCAACATTTAACGATGGTACATTGCTTAGGGTTTCCTCATCATAAAATAAGCCCGTATACCAGGCTTTAGTTAAAGATGCAGAACCGTAAATAGCGGGTTGAAGATTAATCCAACTATTCGTTCGCAGGCCAAATGCGAGCTTAACAAAGTTGTTTTCTTCAATGCTGTATAAAAAGTCGATAAACGTTTTAAAATAATTACTTCTTGCTAAATGTTCATCAATACCATCAACAATAATAATGAAGCGGCCTTCTCTCTTTTCGGGGTTTTTTTTGAAAAAACTGATTAACTCGGTAAGGCTCCCGAATTTAAATTCTTTTAAAAACCAGTCTTTTAAAGTGTCTCCATTTTGGATAATGGTATTGATACTGCTAGAGTTAACCAATAAAACGATATCGTTTTTGTAGAGGGCATTTTCTGATAAGAAAAAATACTCTACCATGTGTGCAAGCAGTATCGATTTTCCCTGACCAGGTTGAGCACTTATGGTTGTAAACTGGTAGTTGTTTTTTAAGAAGTAATCAAAATCAGGGTAAAAAAAACTTCTGTTGGCGGTAGCATTGAATGGAACGCCGGAATTATTTTTATTTGCAATTAACGATATCTCTGTAATGGCATGTGCTTTTAGCTTTAAATCTTGCCAGATACTTTGAACGGAGGTAGTTTGGTTTTCCTTGTCTTTACAAAATGAGTCCCAATCGTTATAGCCTATATATTGTGATAAGCTATTTAAAGTAAATAAAGAGAATTTATGTAAGGTGTTTGCAAAGCCAAAGAATCTCTTGATGGTTGTTTCACTTACGTAGTTTTTGGTTTCTTGAAATACATACTCGGAAATAATCTTACAATGAGCTGGGTCAATATTTCTCAAACCAGATTTTATAAGGACAAACTTCCTGAGTTCGATAAGGAGATCGTTAGCATTCATTAATTGACAGATGGGATGACTACCGCTAATGTCATCATAATTTCACAATTGAAGAAATCTATTCACCAAGAATGGCTTGTATGAATAAAATGAATGAAATGGATTGCATAAAAATGAATAGCAATGGATAGGATAGGATGCTATTCTAGATTTAGATTTGTCATAATTATATAATGCACTAAAAAGCATTTACCAAACACAGCATTAGTACATAGTAAGTCTTCTAAAATAACGCCTGACATGATGAAAACTCATACTTACTCGTCCCGCATAGGGATAATTAGCAATACCTTAATTGCAATCATCATTCTATTAACGCTCTTCTCCGCCAAATCGTATGCGCAAACTAAAATTTTTGCAAATACTGTTACCAAATCAGATCATGTTGATAATGCAACAAATGCAACATTAAACAACAATAACTTTGCTACAGTTAATTCATATGGTGGAATTGCTGTTGGTATAGGGTCGTTTAGTGGCGAGCTGGAATTAAAATATCCGGCTTCGGTTGATGCGGGAGTTACATCCTATATCAGAATAGATTTTGATGGTGATATCCTGAACAGGTTACTAGGCGGTAGTTTAGGTACGCTATTGGCTAATGTAGGTGGGACAGTAGTTCTAGGAAACCATTCGTTCCAGGTAGGCGCCAAAAATGGTGCTACAGCAGTACCTCCAACAGGCGGGAACAGTGTAGACGGGTTTTCTGCAAATAATTTACGACTGGTAAAAGATGCAAATGGTTTCTTTTACATCGCAATAACCCCTACACAGGCTTACGATAGGGTGTTTATAAAAGATGTAACCAATGCGCTTTTGCTTTCTGTTGCTAATAATACAAAGGTTTATTATTCATTTTATACTTCAGGGACTGATCCTTGTGCACAAGCATTTACTACAGGATATGAAGGTACAGGTATTACACTTGATGCCTTGCAATTGGGTAGTTCGGGTGTAACCAATAGCGAAAGGGCTATTGATGCAGATCCAAATAATTATTCTCAACTCAGTTTAGGCATCTTAGGGGTAGGCTCATCCATTAGCCAAAATTTCTATTTTGCAACACCGTCAAACCCTGGTGATGATATTAATCTTAGACTTAGTTCCAGCCCCGCTTTACTAACAGCAGGACTTTTACAAAATATTTCAATAACAGCATATAATGGCGGTACTCAGGTATATACCGGATCCATTCCAACTACCTTAAATCTAGATTTACTGGGTTTATTAAATAGTGGGCAGCCAGTATCGATACCTTTTTCTCCGGGAGCAAGTGTAGTATACGACAGGGTGAAGGTAACACTAGGCTCGGTGGTAGCAGTAAACCTTACACAGACGCTTAATGTTTATGGTGTAATCCGCTCTGCGGGCAGGCCAACACCAGCAAGCAGTGCAATTGCCGCTTGTTATAATAGTACAGTGGCTTTAAACGCAACTACGCCAGATACCAACGAGCTGATTTGGTACGATGCAGTAGAAGGTGGAACAGCATTGCAAACGGTTGCCTATAATGGTACGTATACCACACCGGCATTAACCGCAACTAAAACTTATTATGTTGCTGCCAGAAGAATAGGCTGTACAGCAGAATCGGCAAGGGTTCCTGTTGTAATTACAGTTAACCCACAAATTATTTTTAACGGCGCAACATTAGCCAACGCCACACCAGGTTTTGCGTACTCAAAACAATTGGATGTAGCTACAGGCGGAACAGCAGGTTATACTTATGCTTTAGCAGCAGGAAGTACATTGCCAGCTGGTTTAACTTTATCATCAGCCGGTGCAATTACCGGAACACCAACGGTAGCCAATGCTTACACTTTTTCAGTTGTTGCAACTGATGCCAAAGGCTGTACAGCAACTGCAACTTATAATTTAACGGTTACGGCAGCATTGGTACTTACTCCAGGTGCATTGCCTGATGGTTTAACAGGAACGGTTTATCCAACACAGACTATTCCTGCTGCAACCGGTGGAACAGGCCCGTATACCTATACTGCAACTGGTGTTCCTCCAGGTTTAACTTTTAATCCAACAACAAGAGAAATTACCGGAACACCAACTCAACCTGGAATATATACTATACCAGTTACAGTTGTTGATGCAAACGGTAATACCATTACTTCGAATTATACTGTAAAAATTACTGATCCTTTATTGTTACCTACAGCAACTTTAGCTGATGGCACTACAGGAACAGCTTATACCACGCAGATTATTCCAAGTGCAACTGGTGGAACAACGCCTTACACTTATTCGGCGACAGGTCTTCCTCCAGGTTTAACTTTTAATCCGTCAACCAGAGCCATCACTGGTACACCAACAACACCGGGAACTTATACCGTACCAGTTACGGTAACCGATGCTGATGGAAAAACGGCAACTACAAATTATAGCATTACTGTAAATAGTCCGTTGGCATTACCAGCGGCAACCTTACCAGATGGAACAGAGGGTGTGGCTTATGCTACACAAGTTCTGCCAGCTGCAACAGGCGGTGTTGGACCATATACTTATGTAGCCACTGATCTTCCTGCAGGATTAACATTTAATCCAACAACAAGAGAAGTTACTGGTACACCAACTCAGGCGGGTAATTATGCAATAAATGTTACGGTTACCGATAGTCAAGGTAAAACAGCAAGCAACACTTATCCAATTAAAGTAATTGGAACGTTAACCTTGCCTACAAAAACTTTACCGAACGGAATTGTTGGCACTTCATATTTACCACAAACATTACCTGCAGTAACTGGTGGTACATCACCATATACATATGTAGCAACGAACCTTCCTCCGGGATTATCGTTCAACCCTACTACAAGAGAAATTACCGGAACACCAACACAAGGTGGTACCTATAATGTTTCTGTAACCGCTACAGATGCCAACAATAATAAAGCAACTACCACTTACGCAATAACTGTAACGGTTAATGCCCCGGTTGTGGCTTCTGCAACAGTATGTACCGGAAGCACTGCTACTTTAACAGTAAGCAACCTTCAGGCTGGTGTAACTTATAACTGGTATGCATCAACAGGAAATACTCCATTAGTAACTGGTAATAACGGAACTTTTGTAACACCTGCAATAAGCTCAGCCACTGTATTTTATGTTGAAGCCGTTTCTGGAACAGCTATCAGTTCTAGAACATCGGTTACAGTTTCGGTTAATCCACCTGCAACTTTAGCAACAGTTACTACCAATAACCAGGTAATCAACTCTGGACAGACCACAACATTAACTGCAACAGCTGATGCCGGCAACACTATTGCATGGTTTGATGCACCAACAGCAGGAACACAAGTTGGAACAGGAACGTCATTTACTACACCAGCTTTAACAGCAACCAAAATTTATTATATTGAAACTACAAGCAGCAATGGCTGTAAAAGTGCAAGTCGCGTTCCGGTAACTGTAACTGTAATTAACGGCGGTGGTGCAACAGCTTGTAATGCAGCGAATAGTCAGAATACAGGTATCAATGGTATTTGTTTATTATGTGCTGTAAATGGCGCAGGTAACTCAACTGATGCGAATGCCAACAACTTCACCAGGATTTCTCTTGCTGTAGGTGTTGCAGCGACAGGTTACCAACAATTAATTTTCCCATCAACAGGTGTTGCTACAGATAGTATCCGTTTAGATTTAGCTTTACCAACTGGTTTAGCTGATGTTGGTCTTTTAAACAATGTAACCGTTACCGTATTAAATGGTACTACGGTAGTAAGAACAGTACAATTAAACGGTGGATTATTAAATCTTCAACTTTTATCCGGAAATCGTTTCGCTGCAACTGTTTTAGCAGGTGGTGCATACGATAGGGTACAGGTGAGTTTTGGTGCATTAGTTTCGGCTTTAACCAGCTTAGATATTTATGGTGCAACAGTAGTTTATCCCAACCCAACATTTATAGCAGGTGCACAATCTATCTGTTCAGGTAATACTGCAACATTAAGTGCAACAGCAAATGGTGGCACTACATTAGCTTGGTTTGATGCGCCAACAGGCGGAAACCAAGTAGGTACCGGTGGAAACTTTACAACTCCGGCCTTAACTGCAACAACTACTTATTATGTTCAGGTAAGCAAAGGAACTTGTTCTAACACAACAAGAGTTCCGGTGGTTATTACCGTTAACCCGGCAATTGTATTTGCAGGCACAACTTTAACCAATGCAACAATTGCATCTCCTTACAGTAAACAACTTCCGGTTGCTACTGGTGGTACACCTGGTTATACTTATACTTTAGCTGCAGGCAGTATTTTGCCAGCTGGTTTAACTTTATCGCCAAGTGGTGTGGTAAGTGGAACACCAACAGCAGCAGGTAATCCAACATTCGATGTTGTAGCGACTGATACTAAAGGTTGTAGCACAACTTCAACCTTTACTTTAACCGTAACGCCAGCATTGGCTTTGGCTCCTGGAGCATTGCCTAACGGTGTAACCGGTACAGCCTATACTACAAACGGAATTCCAGCGGCAACAGGTGGAACCGGACCTTATACTTATTCGGCAACAGGTGTTCCTCCGGGATTAACCTTTAATCCGGCAACAAGAGAAATTACAGGTACACCAACTCAGATTGGAACCTTTACCATTCCGGTTACAGTAACAGATGCCAATGGTAATACCATTACTGCTAACTATACAATTAAAGTAACTGATCCATTGGTTTTACCGGCGGCAACTTTAGCTAACGGAACAACAGGAACAGTTTATCCAACACAAACTATTCCATCTGCAACAGGTGGATCAACACCTTATACTTATGCGGCAACTGGTCTTCCTCCGGGATTAACCTTTGATCCGGCTACAAGAGAAATTACAGGAACACCTACACAATCTGGAACTTTCACAGTACCGGTAACGGTTACCGATGCTGATGGAAAAACAGCAACCAATAACTATACAATCGTAGTGGTTGATCCTTTATTGTTACCAGCAGCAACCTTGCCTGATGGAACAGAAGGAACAGTTTATGCTACACAAACCTTACCATCGGCAACTGGTGGTGTTGGTCCATATACTTACGTAGCAAGCAACCTTCCGGCAGGATTAACTTTTAATCCAGCAACACGAGAAGTTTCTGGAACACCTACACAGGCCGGAAATTATTCGATCAGCGTTACCGCTACAGATAGTGAAGGCAGAACTGCAAGTAATACCTATGCACTTAAAGTAATTGGTGTTTTATCATTGCCAGGTGCAACTTTACCAAACGGTATTGTGGGTACACCTTACCCAACACAAACCTTACCAGCAGTAACAGGTGGAACAGCTCCGTATACATATTTAGCAACAAACCTTCCTCCGGGATTAAGTTTTAATACTGCAACAAGAGAAATTACAGGAACACCAACTTTAGGTGGGACCTTTACGATTTCTTTAACTGCAACAGATGCAAACGGAAACAAAGCAACAACAGCTTATAGCTTAACTGTAACGGTTAATGCGCCGGTAGTTGCTGCAGCAACGGTTTGTGCTGGAAGCCCAGCGACATTAAGCGTTAGCAATTTGCAAGCTGGCGTAACTTATAACTGGTATGCTTCTACCGGAAGTACACCATTGGTTACCAATAACACAGGCGTTTTTGTAACACCTGCAGTAACTGCCCCAACGGTATTTTATGTAGAAGCGGTATCTGGAACTGCAGTAAGTTCAAGAACTGCGGTTAATGTTTCAGTTAACCCACCAGCAACTGCTGCAACAGTAACCACAAACAACCAGGTAATTAATGCTGGCCAGTCTACTACATTGTTAGCAACTGCAGATGCGGGCAATACCATTCAATGGTACGATGCTGCAACAGGCGGAACACAGGTAGGAACAGGTACTTCATTTGTTACTCCGGTATTATCGGCAACTACAACTTATTATGTAGAAACAACAAATGCAAGTGGTTGTAAAAGTGCAACCCGAGTTCCGGTTACTGTTACTGTATTAAACAATGGTGGTGGTACTGCTTGTAACGCTGCCAATGCGCAAAACACAGGTATAAACGGAATTTGTTTATTGTGTGGAATAAGCGGCGCTGGAAATTCTACTGATGCTGATCCTTCTAACTTTACCAGAATATCACTTTCTGTAGGTGTTGGTGCATCGGGTTATCAACAATTGATTTTCCCAACAGTTGGAACAGCTACTGATAGTCTTCGTTTAGATTTAGCTTTACCGACCGGTTTAGCTGATGTTGGTTTATTAAACAACGTAACCGTTACCATATTAAATGGTACTACAGTTGTAAAAACAGTACAATTAAACGGCGGGCTATTAAACCTCCAGCTGTTATCAGGTAATCGCTTCGCTGCAACTATATTAGCGGGTGGCGCTTACGATAGGGTACAGGTTAGCTTCGGTGCATTAGTTACGGCTTTAACCAGCTTAGATGTTTACGGTGCAACGGTAATTTATCCTAACCCAACGGTAACAGCGGGTGCACAAACCATTTGTGCCGGAAGTACTGCAACATTAACTGCAACTGCAAACGGTGGTACAACATTAGCCTGGTACGATGCAGCAACTGGTGGTACACAATTGGCAACTGGCGAAACATTTACTACACCAGCTTTAACTGCTACCACTACTTATTATATTCAGGTGAGCAAAGGCGGTTGCCCGAACACAACAAGAGTTCCGGTAACTGTAACAGTTACACCAGCATTACCAACACCAGTATTGGCAGCAATAGCTAATGTGTGTGAAGGATCATCAGCAACTTTATCGGTTGCCAATCCAGATGCTGCTGTAACTTATAAATGGTACGATGCCGCGGTAGGTGGAAACTTAGTATTTACTGGCGCGGTATTCCCAACACCGGCATTAACAGCGGCAACTACTTATTATGTAGAAGCATCTCAAGGAAACTGTACAAGCACTACACGTGCAGCAGCTGCAGTATCAGTAAATCCTCGTCCGGCTTTACCAGTAGTAACTGCAAGTTCATCAACAGTTAGCGCAGGTCAGACAGCAATTTTAACTGCTAGTTCTGCAGATGCAACCAATACTTTCAACTGGTACACTTCAAACACTTCAACCACACCGGTTTATGTAGGTGCAACTTATGTTACACCACCGTTATTAGCTACTACAACTTATTATGTAGAATCGGTTTCTACAAATGGTTGTACATCAGCAAGCCGCGTTCAGGTTACCGTTACAGTTGATGGTAACGGATCTCCAAATCCGGTTCCTTGCGAGGCGGCAACAACACAGGTTAACGGTGTTAACGGTGTAGCTTTATTATCCGGTGTATTTAACCCGGCATTAGCGATTGATAACGATACCCAAACCGCATCTTCATTGGTAATGCCAGTAGGCGCGCTTGGTGCTTCAGTTTATCAAAGAGTTGGTTTTGGATCATTATCTAAAGTGGGCGATACGGTACGTGTCTTAGTATCATCTCCAGGAAAACTATTATCACTTTCGTTATTAGGAAACGCTGCAATTACCACTTATGTTGGAACCAACAGTAATGGTGATTCTAGATTGTTAAATGATAACTTAATCAATATTCAGTTGTTAAGCGGTAATACACAGGCCTTAATCACTTTTGTTCCAACGAATGTTTTCGACGGAGTAGAGGTTAGGTTAAACTCAGGTTTATTAGGTGCTTTAACATCAATCAATTTAAATTACGCGCAACGGATTTTGGTTGCGCCTACCGTAGCATCAGCAAATGTTACGGCTTGTGTTGGCCAAACTGCACAGCTTGAAGTAAGCAACCCATCAGCAAGCTTAACTTACAGATGGTACGATGCTACAGGTACATACTTAACCGGTAAAGACGGTATCATATTTACTACACCAGTTTTAACAGGCGACACTAAATTCTACGTTGCAGCAGTTTCTGCAACTGGTTGTGTGAGTTATAAAACAGTAGTTAATGTAACTACAAACCCAGCTCCGGTAACACCAGATCTACTTTCGGCATCTGTAAATACCTGTCCTAATACATCAGTTACTTTCCAGGTTAAAAACCCAATCGCAGGCACAACCTATAACTGGTACGATACCGCAACATCTACAACTGTATTATTTACTGGTGATAACTTTACAACACCATTAATCAATGCTGATAGAAGTTACTTTGTAGCAGCAGTAAATAGCTGTGGTAGCTCATCAACAAGAACTGAGGCTAAAATTATATTGGGAACTATCGATGTTCCGGTAATTACACCACCATCAATCACCATTAGTGAAGGTTCTGTTGCAGTATTAAAAGCAACATCGAGTACAGCAGGAGCAACCATTAACTGGTACACTACTGCAAATGGTGTAGTTCCAGTATTTACTGGCGAAACTTATATAACACCGCAATTAAGTGCAACCACTACATATTATGTGGAAGCTACTATTCCTGGTGGTTGTACTGCAACAAGCAGAGCAACTGTAACCGTTACTGTAATTCCTAACGGTAACCCGGTAACTACACCTTGTGGAGCGGCGACAACAACTGTTGCAAGTGGTGTAACAGGTGTGGCATTATTGGCTGGAGTTTTCAACCCTACTTTTGCGGTTGATAACGATATCAATACAGGATCTAGCTTGGTTATCCCAGTAGGATTACTTGGCGCATCTGTTTATCACCAGGTTGGCTTTACAGGATTATCAAATGTAGGCGATACTTTAAGGGTGAAAATTACCACTCCAGGTACATTGCTTTCGGTAGGCGTGTTAAATAATTTAACAGTAACTACTTTCCAAGGTACAACCAGCAATAACGATGTGGTTTCTATATCTAACCCATTAATCAGCTTAAAACTATTAACGGGCGGAACATCAGCTATATTAACCTTCGTGCCAACAAGTAAATTTGATGGAGCAGAGTTAAGATTAAGCTCAGGTTTGTTAGGGGCATTAACATCTGTTAATTTAGATTATGCACAACGTGTAATTACCACGCCAACAGTTACCGCAGCTACAGCAAGCGCTTGTCAAGGATCATCTGCAACCTTAAGTGTTCAGAACCCACAAGCTGGTGTAGTGTACAAATGGTACTTAGGCTCAACTTATCAGGCAGGAAAAGACGGAGCAACTTTCACAACAGATCCAACTTTAACTGCCGGAACTTATACTTATTCGGTAACGGCTACGGCTAACGGTTGTGAGACTGTAGGAACCAAAGTAACGGTAACTATTTTACCTCCGGCAGTAACACCGATTCCATCGGCTACCAACCCGGCCACAACTTGTATCGGCTCACCTGCTACTTTAAGTGTACAGGCTGTTGCAGGTATTACTTATAACTGGTATGATGCGGCTACAGGCGGAAACATGTTGGTAACCAACAACAGTAGCTTTACTACGCCTGCATCGCTTGCCGTGGGATTACATGATTATTATGTGGAAGCCGTAAGCGGAGCAGGTTGTTCAAACTCAACACGTACTAAGGTTTCCATCACTGTGAATCCATCAGCTGTTGCTGCCGATTTAACAGTAACCGGAACAACATCATTATGTGCTTCTGGTACAGCGGTGCTTACTGCAGCCAGTACAACAGTAACAAGTCCGGTATTTACCTGGTATACTGATGCTGCTTTAACACAGGTTGCTTTTGTTGGTGCAGTATTTAATACGCCAGCCATTACCGCAACTACCAAATACTATGTTACCGTTAGCGGAACAAATAAATGTGCAAACACAGCAGGTAATGCAAAAGAGGTTACTGTAACGGTAAATCCTGTTGCTAGCTCAGCTGATATTAACTTAGCTGGAACAAGTACCGTTTGCGGTGGCTCTTCAGTTACTTTAAATGCAACAAGTACAACCGTAACCAACCCAGTATTTACCTGGTACAGTGATGCGGCTTTAACCACAGTAGCATTTACTGGTGCTAACTTCGTTACGCCGGTACTTACTGCAACCACCACTTATTATGTAACGGTTAAAGGCGATAATAAATGTGAGAATACAGCAGCTACTGCAAAATCGATTACCATTACGGTTAATCCTGCAGCTACTGATGCAGACCTCGCCATTAATGGAATTGCATCAATCTGTAAAGGATCTACTGCTGCACTCTCTGCTTCAACAACAACAGTAATCAATCCTGTATTTACCTGGTACAGCGATGCTACTTTAACTACAGTGGCTCATGTAGGTGCTAGCTTTACTACACCTGCGCTTACTGCAACTACCACTTATTATGTAACTGTAAAAGGTGATAATAAATGTGAGAACTTAGCTGCAAATGCTAAGGTTGTTACCGTAACAGTTAAAGAGTTTGCAACTTCTACAGATATTGCGGTAAGCAATGCTCAAATCTGTTCAGGTTCTACCGTAATGTTAATGGCTTCGAGTACTACGGTTACTCAACCGGTATTTACCTGGTATAGCGATGCATCATTAACAAGTGTAGTATTTACAGGTCCAACTTTCACAGTAACTGGTTTAACTGCCACTACTACTTATTATGTAAGTGTTAAAGGTGCCAATAAATGTGAAAACAGTGCTGCAGATGCCAAAGCGGTAACAGTAACTGTTAATCCTTTGGCAACTACTACCGATATTATTCTTAGCGGAAGCACAGTAGCTTGCGCAGGGTCATCGGCAGTATTAACTGCAACATCTCCAACAGTAACAAACCCAGTATTTACCTGGTACAGTGATGCTGCATTAACCAATGTAAGTTTCATTGGTGCAACATATACTACACCAGCCTTAACCAGCACCACTACTTATTATGTAACTGTAAAAGGTGATAATAAATGTGAAAATGCACCTGGTACAGCAAGGGTAATTACCATAACAGTTAGTCCGGTTTCTACCGCTGCCGATATAACAGCTACTGATGCAACAATCTGCTCAGGATCTGGTACTACCTTGGTAGCAAGTACAACAACCGTTACCAACCCAACATTTACCTGGTACAACGATGCTGCTTTAACTTCAGTAGCTTATGTAGGTACATCATTCGTTACCCCGGTATTAACGGCAACAACTAAATACTATGTTACGGTTAAGGGCGATAACAAATGTGAAAACTCAGGCATCACTGCAAAAGTGGTAACTGTAAATGTTAATCAGGGTGCAACAGCTGCAGATATTACCTTATCAACACCTACATTGGTATGCGGATCGGGTACAGCAGTAATCAATGCAAGCTCAACAACTGTAACCAGTCCAATATTTACCTGGTACAACGATGCTTCATTAACAAGTGTTGCCTTTACCGGACCAATATTTACCACACCGGTATTAACTACCACTACTACTTATTATGTAACAGTAAAAGGTGCTAACAGATGTGAAAACACTGCAGCAAATGCAGCAGCAGTAACCATTAAAGTTAACCCGGTAGCAGTTGCAAGTGATATCGTTGTAAATGGATCAACAAATATTTGCGGAGGATCTGCAGCCATACTAACGGCAAGTAGCACAACAGTTACTAACCCGGTATTTACCTGGTATACCAACGCAACCTTAACTGATGTAGCTTTTGTAGGTGCAGTATTTACCACGCCAACATTAACTGCCAACACTACTTATTACGTAACTGTAAAAGGCGATAACAAGTGTGAAAGCAGTGCTGCCACAGCTAAATCTGTTAATATTGTGGTGAACTCTGTAGCCTCAGCAACAGATGTTACTGCAACAGATGCAACCATTTGTGCAGGATCGTCAGCTAGCTTAGTGGCCAGCACTACAACAGTAACCAATCCAATATTTACCTGGTACAGCGATGCTGCTTTAACAACGCCGGTATTTACTGGAGCAACCTTTAACACACCAGCATTAACTGCAACAACTAAATATTACCTGACTGTAAAAGGCGATAATAGATGTGAGAGTTCTGCTGCAAATGCAAAAGTAGTTACCGTTAATGTAAATGCAGGTGCAACAGCTGCCGATATCACATTATCAACACCAGCTAGAATATGTGGTTCTGGAACAGCAGTAATCAATGCAAGTTCTGCAACGGTTACCAGCCCGATATTTACCTGGTACAATGATGCTTCATTAACAAGTGTAGCCTTTACCGGGCCAATATTTACCACTCCGGTATTAACAGCTACTAAAACTTATTACGTAACCGTTAAGGGTGCCAATAGATGTGAAAACACAGCTGCAAATGCAAAAACAGTAACTGTTACGGTTAGTCCAAACGCAGTAGCAACAGATATCGCAGTGAATGGATCAACTTCAGTTTGTGCAAGTACAGCAGCAACATTAGCAGCTACAAGTACAACGGTTACCAACCCAATATTTACCTGGTATAGTGATGCTACATTAAATACAGTAGTATTTACTGGTCCAGTGTTTACTACACCAGTATTAACTGCAAGTGCAACTTATTATGTAACGGTTAAAGGTGATAATAAATGCGAAAATACTGCAGCAACAGCAAGGGCAGTAGCCATTACAGTAAATGCATTACCAAACAACCCAGTGGTATCTGCTCCAAATGGAGGCATATGCGCAGGTGATGGAGCCACCTTAACAGTAACGAATGCACAGGCAGGTGTTACTTACGAATGGTACACTGCAGCGGTTGGTGGTAATTTATTATTCACTGGCACAACATTCAATGTAACAGCCTTAGCTGCAACAACAGATTACTACATTTTAGCAATCGGAACTGGAGGTTGTAACAACAACGGTGGCCGTGTTAAAGTAACGGTTACTGTTAACGCAAAACCAACAGTACCAACGGTAGCTTCAACATCGGTTAATGTTTGTACAGGAAGCCCAGCTGTATTAACGGTAACCAGTCCACAAACAGGTGTAACATACAATTGGTATACTGCAGCTGTGGGCGGAACATTGGCTGGAACAGGAGTAAACTTTACCACTCCTGCGGTTAATGCAAACATCACATACTATGTTGAAGGTGCAAATGGAACTTGTATCTCATCATCTAGAACACCGGTAAATGTAATTGCACTACCAGTACCAATTGCACCAGCATCTGTAACAGCAGCAAATGGAACACTTTGTGCAGGTAGCTCAACCATATTAACGGTTAATAATCCTTTAGCAGGATTAGTTTACAGATGGTATGCTGCAAGCTCTGGAGGCTCTGTACTAGCAGAAGGTGTGACCTTTACTACACCAAACTTAACTGCTACCACAATCTACTATGTAGAGGCAATAGCTGTGGGTGGTTGTGCTAGTCCAACAAGAACAGGCGTTACGGTTAATGTACTACCGGTATTAGAAAAACCAGTGGTAGTGGTGCAAAGCACAACACCAAACAGTGTAACCTTTGCATGGGCTGCAGTTGCAGGCGCTACTGCTTACGAAGTTTCTCAAGATAATGGCTTAACATGGGTGAACCCAACAAGCGGATCAACTGGAACAACTTACTTAGTAACAGGCTTGAAACCAGATCAAAGTGTAACCATTATTGTACGGGCCAGAGGTCAGATTGAGTGCCAAACCAGTGCAAATTCTACTCCGGTAACTGGTAAAGCAGCTAATCCTTTTGGAGATCAGGTTTACATACCAAATGCATTTACACCGAATAACGACGGTAAAAACGATACCTTCTTAATCTATGGTAATACCATATCAAGCGCCAAGATGAGTATTTTCACACAATGGGGTCAATTGATATTCCAGTCAGATAATGTAGCAAATGGATGGGATGGAACTTTCAAAGGAGTAAATCAACCGATCGGAGTTTATGTGTACATGGTTGACATTACGTTCACCAATGGAACAACATCATTAAGAAAAGGTACAGTAACGCTGATTAGATAAGAAGAGGATTAATAATAAACAGATAAAATCAAAGACCATGAAAATACTATCGGCTTTAAAAATATATGTTGCAGTGCTAGGATTGCTGCTGTGTACAGCTAAGTCCTTTGCACAAACTGATCCGCATTTTTCACAATATTATGCAAATCCGTTATACCTTAACCCGGCCTTAACCGGGGTAATAGACGGTGATTACCGGGCAACTGTAAACTTTAAACAACAATGGAGTGCACTAAACAGTTCTTTTTTAACCGGCGGTGCATCTTTTGATATGGCGCCGAAAAAGAACTTCGCGTTTGGTGCAACCATTTTAAACCAAAGGGCAGGGGAGTTAGATTTTAACTACCTGTCTGCGCTGGTATCGGGTTCGTACCGTTTAAGGTTTGGTGCTGAAGGTTTACAGATGGTGAGTTTCGGCTTGCAAGCTGGTATCATTAACCGCAGTTTCGATTTTTCTCAAGCTAGATTTGGTAACCAGTTTAATCCGATTTCAGGTTATGATGGTGGTATGATGAGCGGCGAAACACTTTCATCTCAATCTTCTTTGGTTCCTGATGTAAATGCAGGTATCATGTATTTTGATGGTAACCCTAACAAAAACGTAAACGTTTTCTTAGGCGCAAGTGCCGCACACTTAACCCGCCCTATGGATCGTTTCTCTGGTTCAAATTCACGTATCCCAGTTCGTTTTACTGCACATGGCGGTGCACGGATCAAGGCTTCGGAGTTATTGGATATTGTACCTAATGCATTGTTTATGTACCAGGGTAACACAAACGAGGTATCGTTAGGTGCTTATGCACAGCTTAATGTTAATCCATCAGCAAACATTCTGTTTGGTGGTAACTACCGTAATAAAGATGCTGCAATTGCCTTTGTTGGCCTACAGTTAAAGAATATGGTTTTCGGGTTAAGTTATGATATTAATACCTCTACTTTCAACCGCGCTTCTAACAGTAACGGTGGTTTAGAGCTTTCGATATCCTTAATTGGCCGTAACGGTCTTATTGGTCCAAACTTCTTTTGTCCACGTTTATAATTAATCAAATGAAAAAAATATTACTCTTTTTGTTAGTGGCATTTGGCGGTTTTGCAAACGCACAGTATGTGGTGAATTATAAAAAGGTTGCAGATACTTATTTCGAAAATAAGGACTACTACGCAGCATCTACTTTTTATAAAAAAGCCTTAAAAATTACTGGAGATAGTACCCAGGCCATTTTACCGTACGGTATGGAAAGAAAATCAGCGACTGATGATAAAGTGATAGACGATTATGAAGGATCGATTTATAACCTTGCAGAATCTAGTAGGTTGTATAGGGAATTTAACGAGGCTGAAAAATATTATGCCATAGCGATCACCTTTACCAATACACGTTTTAGAAAGGCGCTATTTTATTATGCAGAAAGCTTAAGGGCAAATAAAAAATTTAACCTTGCTATCGATGCTTTTCAGCAGTTTATCCAAAAAAATCCTGGTGATGCTTTGGTAAAAGACGCCCAAAAGGAAATAGAATCGTGCAAATTTGCGATTGAAGAAATGCGTTTTCCACGCATGGTACAGGTTAAAAAAGTACCTGGTAATGTAAATGGTTTAGGCTCTAATTATGCGCCTGTTAAAATCAACAACGAGCTGTATTTTACTTCATCCCGTCCGGTTGCTGTAGGTAGTAAAAAAGACATGGTTAAAACAGCTGCCGGAGAAGTTCAGGTATCTACTAAAACCAATCCATTCCTTAATAATATTTATGCGGCAAAGGGTGAGTTAACTTCGGCTGATATTGCAGTGAAAAAAATCGATATCAGTTTCCCTAAAAACATGGAAGTTGCTGCGGCTACTTTTACTCCTGATGGAAATACAGTGTACTTTACGGGCTGGAAGGATAAAGAAAAATATGCCATTTATTCTTCAAAAAAAACAGGTGATAAATGGGCAGACCCACTACCGGTTGGTTTACAGGTAAACAGTAAAGATTTTAATTCAACCCAACCATTTGTAACCAGCGACGGTAAATTCCTGCTTTTCTCATCTGATAGAAGCGGTGGTTATGGTAAATACGATCTTTGGTATTGTACCGTTCGTGAAGATGGATCTTTAGGTCAGGCAGTGAACTTTGGCCCAACCATTAATACTGAAGATGATGAACGTGCACCATACTACAACCCATCAACCAAAAAGTTATTGTTCAGTACCGATGGTAGAGTAGGTTTTGGTGGTCTCGATTTCTTTGAATCAGAAGGTGATCTTGTGGATTGGACAAAGCCAAAAAATGCTGGTTATCCGTTTAACTCATCAAAAGATGATCTTTACTTCACTGCAACAGATGATAAGGGAACAAAGGGATATATCAGTTCTGATCGCGAATCATCATGCTGCTTAGAGGTATTTGAAGTGAAAAAAGAATACTTCTCAATCGCAGGTATTTTAACTGACTGTAAAACTAAATTGCCGTTAGCAGGGGCAAATGTAACGCTTACCAATGCAGAAGGTGCTCAGAAAATTACCACAGGTACTGATGGTGTATATAAGTTTAAAGTAGATTCGAAAAGACCAATCAAATTGCTTTTTGCGAAAGATAATTATTTCGCAATTACTAAAAACTATCCTTACGAAGAATTGGCAAAAGCAGATACCTTGATTTATAAAGATTATTGCTTAAGTCCTTTCAAATTAGGTATCCCAATGGCTTTGGATAACGTTTATTATGAATTTAACAGTGCCGAATTAACTGAGCCTTCTAAAAAAGTGTTAGACTTCCTGATCCCGATTATGGAAGATAATCCAGAAATGGAAATCGAGTTGGGTTCTCATACCGATAACATTGGAACAGATGAGTATAACTTAGATCTATCGAACAGAAGAGCTAAATCTTGCACAGATTATTTGGAAAGTAAAGGAATTGCCGCTGCCAGAATGACTTCTAAAGGTTATGGAGAATCAATGCCGATTGCACCAAACGAAATCGTAGTGAAACGCAAGAAAAAAGATAATCCGGAAGGAAGAGCAAAAAACAGAAGAACAGAATTTAAAGTAACCAAAAAATAAAATACAATTAACGTCCCGGTAAGCCATCTTCCTAAAAGAAGATGGCTTTTTGGTTTATATTAAGTTGGTCGGGGATTTGTAACCAAACCTATGTGCCCCTGAATTTTAATGCAATATCAAAGGATTGTGCGTATGGAACTGCAAACTGAAACTTTCAATTGATAACTTTTTAAATTAATCTTTGTAATTTTCGCTCACCATTTAAATTCAATGAAACTTAATATCCAACCAACCGTAATTTTTAGAACACCTAAATTTTCATATCAATCTGAACTTGCAGATTGCTGGGAGGAATTAAAAGCGGCAATAGCAATATCTTCTGCAACATTTTACGAAACCATAAAAGAAGTAAAGGCAAACGAACTAAAAGATCTTCCACCTAAAGTTTATTTTACCATTTGGAAATATTTTAACCGTTCGAAATTCCGGTCAACACCATATGGTACTTTTGCCGGTTTTAGTTTGTTAAGCAATGCCATTAAATCATCAGAAAGTAGAATAGTAGTTGAAGAAACCCAAAAGGTACGCGAATTGGTTGATTGGCCTTATAAGAATAATATTCAATTGCCATTGGCAGAAGTGCTGCGAAAGAACTGCCTCATATTTAGTAATAGCAGTTATTATTTAACACCAAACAGTATCCGGTATATAGCCTGTACCGATGGTGTTTTTGAACTGGCTGAGTTAGATCAAGACGACTTTGTAAAGCAAATATTAGCTGCTTGCTTAATACCGATTAGGCTTAACGATCTGGCAAAACAATTAAATTTAAATGACGCTGAAACCGAAAACCTGTTTGGCTTGCTGCAGGATATGCACGATTTACAGCTTATTTTTACCAATTACGATCCCAATATTATAGGGGATGATTATTTCGAACGTTTAGGGCTCACCGCTACGGCTGAGTTGCCAAAATATCTTATCGCGCAACGCAAAGTTTTATCGGGCGGTATTAATGAACGTTTGTTTCAGGCTATTCCAGGTTTGATCAATATGCTCCATGGTGTGATGCCCGTAAAAGATCGTGATGCCCTTAGCCAGTTTCAGATCAGGTTTAAAAAGAAATTTGAAGATCAGGAAGTACCACTATTACTGGCACTGGATCCAGAAATGGGTGTAGGCTACGATGAGCTGGAGCAAGCTGGTCAAAACAGCGAATTTATCACACGTTTCAATACAAAGCCGCCGAAAAAAGCGGAGGTAGAAAATATTAAAACGGCGTTAAAAACCTTCCTGACGGAACAAAACTTCGAAAAAGGTAAAACTGTTTATCTGAATAAACTTACCTTAAGGCCGAATCAGAAATTAGCGGCCTTACCCAATTCATTTAGCATAGTAATGTCTGTTCATAACGATTTGATTTTTATCGAACAGATAGGTGGAGCAACATCAAATGCATTAAGTGGAAGATTTACAATGGCAGCCGATGATGTAACACAATATGCCAAAGACATTGCGGGTGCAGAACAACAAGCAAACCCCGAGGTTCTATTTTTTGATGTGGCCTATATGGTAGAGGCCAACGTAGATAATGTAAACAGACGAAAACTGATTTACGGGCATCAATTATCAATCTTAAATTTTGATACCTCATCATCGCCACTTGCCTTAAATGATATACAGATTTCAATTCGGGGCACAGAGATTATTCTTCGCTCTAAGCATTTAAATAAACGGCTCGTACCAAGAATGGCTTCTGCTTACAACTACATCCGTTCAGATCTTTCTGTATTTAGGTTACTGTGCGATTTGCAATATCAAGGCTTACAAACAAATCTTTCCTTTCCACTTGATACTGTTTTCCCTGATTTGGATTATTATCCAAGGTTACAATATCAAAATATAGTTTTAAGCAGTAATAAATGGAGAATTAAAAAAGAAGCCATTTTAGGTGCCGATCAAAAGCCGCTATCCGTTGCCAACTGTAGGTCATACCTGAAAAATTTAGGCGTTAGCGAGTATTTTAAAGCAGGTATATCCGATCAAACATTATGCTTTGCACTACAAAATGACGATGATATAAATGCTTTTCTGCAATACCTGCAAAAACATGGAAGTACTTACATAGAAGAAATGTTACTGCCAGAAAACAGTATTGTGGTTGATGAAGCAACTAAACCCTATTTAGCTCAGTTTGTTTTAAGTATAGGTCATGGCGAACAAATTTATCGTGGTTTGGCTAAAACATCGACAAATGCTCAAGTAACACGATTTTTCCTGCCTGGTAAAGAATGGCTGTATTTCGAAATTTATTGCCACCAGCAACGCGGTGATCAGATTTTGACAGAAGTAATTGCGCCTTTCATCTCCACTCATACTGATCAGGTTAAATCGTGGTTTTTTATCCGCTACAATGAAAATGGAAACCACATCAGGTTTAGGGCTCAGCTAAACAATCCAGGGGATGGGCAGCTGTTAACATCAAAACTCATGGATGATCTGGAGTTGTTTTTAAATTCAGGTTTGGTGTCTGATGTACAGATTAAAACCTATAAACGTGAGTTAGAGCGTTATGGCAGCAACATGATCGAAGATGTTGAGCAGCATTTTGCTGTAGATAGTGAATTTGTATTATCGCTTTTACAAACTCAGACTGATGATTTCAACAAATATAAATTGTGTAGCCTTTTGATTTCAAACATTATCGGGTCTAACATTATAGATAAGCTAGCCATCAATAAGACTGTGAGAATAATGTCTGATAGCTTTAATGAGGAACATCGATTAGATGCTGCTGATTTTAAACAATTAAACAGTCATTATCAGGAGTTTCGTAAAACAGAGTGGACGGCCTTAACAACCGCGCAGGAACAGGCGTTCAATAAGTTTTCGGATTCGTTTATCAAAATTCTTAAACAATGTGCTCCTGAAAACGCATTAAAATTATTAACCGATTTAATGCATATGCACGTAAACAGACTTTTCAGCAAAGATCAGCGGACACATGAAATGGTTATGTATTATTTTCTGCTAAAAGATATCCAGCGTCAAAATGCAATGAAAGCTTAACGGTTTAATCTGGCCAAGGGGTTAACAACAGTTACATTTATTTCAGTAATATACCGGTTAAGCGGGTCTTTGTAATACCTGAATACATAATCATTGCCATAAAAATTACTAAGGCGCTTGCTAATATTGTCAATCCCAACATGATGGCTTTCTGCCTGTTTGCCCTTATTATCATTAATCATGTTTATGGTACGGATATTAAGGTTGTCATTTTGGTAAGCAATTTTAATAAGGGCCTGTTGAGTAGAGTGTGAAACATTTCCATGCTTAAATATGTTTTCAACCAAAGTTAATAAGATAAGCGGTGGAAATCTTAATCCGAACATATCGCCCGTTACCTCAAGTTCCAGATTAATTGTATTAGCCGTTCGGAGTTTATGGAGATTGATCAGGTGTTCAATTTGCTCAATTTCTTCACTTAGTGGAACCATTTCTGATGCTTCAGGACGTTTTAAGGCATAACGCATCATTTCGGCCAGATTCATAATTGCATCTGCCGCCATGGGTGCCTTTTTGCGGGCGTCGTTATAAATAAAGTTTAAAGTGTTAAATAGAAAGTGCGGATTGATCTGGCTCCGTAGATAATTGTTTTGCGATTGCACCAGGTTGTTCTCTAGTGCCTGTTTCTCTATCTGGGTAACCAGGTTTTGTCTTTCAAGCGCTTCCACCTTCTTTTGATCCTGAAATGATTTGATGATATAAACATAGCCCGTAGAATAACCAACAAATAATATTGAACGATAGATGCACGGTAATATGAACTCCCGATCAAAGGATCTTGATGGATTTTCTTCAATTAAACCTATTTTTTCAAATAAGATAATAAGAAGAAATGTAGAAACTACGTATGCAAAAATCATAACAACAAGAAGTGCTGTAATCTTCAAAATTTTTATGGGATTAGATCCCGTATTTATCATTTTTTTTAGTAAAAAACCATAGGTGTAAAATGTTAAAATATTAACGATGTAAACAAGTAGATAAGCTCCGGGTTCTCTGAAACTACGCGTTGCTAAACCAAGAATAAATACCTCATAAATGATGTAAAGACTCCATACCAATAAGTGAAACTTGTACTTTTCGTAGAATTTTTTTATATGTAAAAAGTTCATTTTTTTCTTTTTAATCTATTGAAATAGGGTTTTTATCTTACAAAAGTAGGTGTTTGTGTAAAAAAGTGGCTGGGTCTAATTTTGAGGTGCATCTTTACAGAAAATTAATAATAACGATAACAATAAGAATTTAAATACAATATATTATGAAAACTCAACACACAAATACTTCAGCTAAACTTTCTAAAAAAACTGTTTTTGTTTATAAAAACATCAAAGCTCAAAACAACTATCAAACTAACCCAACAGGAGATCAAAGTCACACAGTAATGACAAGTTTCATCATGGAATTTTAATTTCATAATTAATTTATTTTAATAAGTTATCCTCATATTTAATAATTATACTATGAAAACTCAAAATACTCCGAAACTTTCTAAAAAAACTGTTTTTGTTTATAAAAACATCAAAGTTCAAAACAACTATCAAACTAATCCAACAGGAGATCAAAGCCATACGGTAATGACAAGTTTCATTATGGAATTTTAGTCTCCGAACTAATCTACTATCTAAAATGAGAGAAAGGATGTGGTTCTAATTACTGGTTCCGGTTCGATTTAAGTAAACTGCTCTGTACATAGGCGAAGAAAGTTTCTTTATAACCTTCGCCAATTTGGATCATTTCATTATTTACCAAACGGATTATATTTCCATCTACTTTTTTAATTGCCGCTTTAGCAACAATGTTCGATTTATTAACACGGATAAATGCGTGGTTTTCTAAGGCCTTTTCAATTTCCTTGAGTGTTAGGTAGGTAGTGTGGGTTTCAGATTTAGTAATAATCTGTATATAATTCTGTAGCGCTTTGATGTAAAGTATTTCATCAATGGCGATGTTAGAAAAAGCATATTTATGGTCGCCTTTTATATAAAGGGCAGCCACCTGATCAGCTTCTTTCGTACTAACCTTGGTATTATTTGCTTCCTTTTTTAAAATCCGATCAATACCTAGTGCAAATTTTGCAAAGGAAATGGGTTTTAATAAGTACTGATCTGATTGTACATCAAATGCCTGCAGGGCATAATCAGGATGAGCAGTAGTGAAAATCAAATATTTTGCTTTTTCTCTGATATTTTTAGCCAGTTCCAATCCATTGATTCCTGGCATATCAATATCCATAAACAATAAATCAATTTCGTCCTCAATACTGATCTCAGTAAGTGCTTGGACAGGGCTGGTAAAAGTTTTAAAAACTGTTAAACCAGGCATTTCTGCAATGTGGTCAGTTAACACTTCAATTGCATGTTGCTCGTCGTCTATAACAACGCATTTTAGATTCATGAGTATAAATATGTTTGTTTATTTGATTTGACTGCAAGTTAAATAAAAATGAATTGAATTAACAAATGCACTAAAAAAAACTTATCCCAGGTTTCGTCTAAAAAAAACACAGGTTTCGTGTAATATTCTGGGTGGTTGATGTAAAAAAATTAGCTAGCCCCCTTCTTTTTATAATCTTTATACTGTTTGCCAAAAACAAAATAATTAGTAGTGAAAACTATTAATTGTAAAAAACATCTGCCTGCCCAATCTTGTGTAGCCTGTAGATAATAAAATTAAAAACAGGCCATACAATACTGGGTTAAAGATCATTAAAAACCAAAAAACAAAAATACCGAAAAGCAAAGAAACATTCCCCTACATCTACCAAGCCTCCACATGAAACACAACGAATACGAGTATTTACTTAATAAAATCTACTACAAGGGGATTCTGAAAAATCAAGGAATCAACGCAGATATGTACCAAAGAATGCAAAATGAATATAGCAATCTTGATGGACAAAACCTTGTTAAGGGCCAGTTAGATGGCGAATACGCATTCAGAAAATCTTTTCTGGTTGTACGTAACTACGTTCAGCAGGCAATAAAAGATGGTATGAAAAGTTTTCAATTCACCATGCGGGCAAATGATATCAATAAATTGACTTATATGATTGATATGTTAAACAGAAATTTTTTTGATAAACAAAGTTTAGATCAAATTATTATTACTGCAAACTCGGTATTTAATCAATACAATTTAAAAAACTAACTACCTAAAATAGATAACATCATGGAATTGAAAGACGAAATCGGGCAGTTTGCCGTAAGAATTAAGAAAATGCTTCCACAGGTTCAATCTGAAGATTTAACCAGGAATGCGTTAGTTATGCCTTTTATCCAAATCTTAGGATTTGATCCTTCTGAGGTTCAATCTGAAGCTGTTCTAGACTTCGGGGTTAAAAAAAGTAAAAAAGTTGATTACACCATTATGAAAGATGGCGAACCAACAATTTTGGTAGAATGTAAACACCATGCTGAAAATTTAGATATCCATGATTCACGCTTATCTAAGTATTTCCGTAAAACAAAAGCTAAATATGGTTTATTAACCAATGGTTTGGTATACCGCTTTTACACAGAGAAAATGGTGAGATCAAAGAAAAATCAAGAGCCATTGTTCGAATTTAAAATAACTGATACTAAAGCGGCTACGATTGCCAAAATGATCGAAGATCATAAAGATTACTTCAATGTAGATCAAAAGCAAGCACCAATAGCAAGCTAAACAATATTAATTTTAATCTAAGAGTTCCCGAAAATTCTTACCTAAGAGTCTTGATCTGATCAAGACTTTTTTTATGCCCCTCGCAAAAGAAAAGGGGAGAAACCGATCCGATTTCTCCCCTTTAAATTATAACAGAATTTCCAGATTAAATTAATTCTACACTTCTGCTTACAAAAGCTGTTAATTCTGCACCAGTTAACATACCTTGTGCTAAAAGTGCTAAATCTACCGCTTGTTTAGCCAGGTTACGCTGCTCTTCTCCTTCAGCTTTTAAAATTTTACTTACCAATTTATGGTTTCCATTAATGGCAACCTTATAGTTGTCTGGCATTTGGCCATAAAAGCCCATTCCGCCACCCATTGCAGCCATATCTTTCATCCGGCGCATAAATTCATCCATCGTAATGGTAACTGGTAATTCTTCAGGATGTAAAGCCACAATTTCTACATACATACCTGGTTTGGTAATGGCTTTTTCAAAAATAGCAGTTACTTCTTTTACCTGATCTTCTGTTAAAACATGCTCGTTCTGCTCATCTTTCTCAATTAATTTATCGGCGACACTCGAGTCAACACGTTTGATTGATGTTTTCTCTAGTTTTTGCTCCAATTGATTAATAAAGTGATTGTCGATTGGCGAATCCAATACTAAAACATCGTAATCTTTTTTATTGGCCGATTGGATAAATGCATCTTGTTTAGCAGCATCATTGGTATATAAATAAACCACCGTGCCGTTTTTATCAGTTTGTAATGCGGTTACCTTCTCCTTATATTCAGGAAGTGTGAAAAGCTCATTTTTAGTGTTTCCAACTAAAGCAAAATCTTTGGCTTTATCATAAAACTTCTCTTCACTGATCATCCCGTATTTTACAAAAAGACCAATATCTTTCCATTTATCTTCATAAGCTTTACGGTCTTTAGCAAATAATTCACCTAATTTATCAGCAACCTTTTTAGTAATGTAGTTGTTGATCTTTTTAACGTTGCTGTCGGCCTGTAAGAAACTACGCGATACATTTAACGGAATGTCCGGAGAGTCTATTACACCGTGCAATAACATCAAAAACTCAGGAACAATATCTTTAACTTCATCGGTAATAAATACCTGGCGAGAGTACAATTTAATTTTGTTGCGCTGCATTTCGAAATCGTTTTTCAATTTAGGGAAATACAGTACGCCTGTTAAATTAAAAGGATAATCAACATTTAAGTGGATCCAGAATAATGGTTCTTCACTAAATGGATATAATTCGCGGTAAAAGCTTAAATAATCCTCGTCTGACAAATCTGCAGGAGCTTTTGTCCAGATCGGGTTAGTGGTGTTGATGATGTTATCAACCTCAACATCGTTATACTTCGCTTTACCTTCTTCATCTACGCCATCTTCAACCGATTCTGTTTTAGTACCAAACTTAATTGGAACAGGTAAAAATTTAGCGTATTTATCAAGAATTTCCTGGAGTTTACTTTCTTCCAAAAACTCTTCCGAGTCTTTGTTTACATGGAGGATAATATCAGTGCCACGTGTAGTTTTAGTGCCTTCAGTAATTTCAAATTCCGTACTGCCATCGCAAACCCAACGTGCAGGTTCAGCGCCATCCTGGTATGATAATGTTTGAATCTCAACTAAATCTGCAACCATAAAGGCCGAGTAGAAACCTAAACCGAATTTACCGATGATTTCATTGGCATCTTTAGCATCTTTAAATTTCTCTACAAACTCACTTGCGCCAGAAAAGGCAACCTGGTTAATGTATTTTTTAATCTCTTCCGCAGTCATCCCCAAACCATTATCGCTAATGGTAATGGTTTTTGCATCCTTATCAACCGCAACTTGCACCAATGGTCGACCAACTTCGCCATTAAACTGACCTAATGAACCTAGTCTTTTAATTTTCTGGACTGCATCTACTGCGTTAGAAACCAACTCACGAAGAAAAATTTCGTTATCAGAGTATAAAAACTTCTTAATTATCGGGAAGATATTCTCGGTATGTATGGAGATATTTCCTTTTTCTTGTATGCTCATATGTAAATAAATTGTTTAATCTACATCCTGCATAACAAGGGCTGTTCCAAAAGAATTTGTTTGCCAAAATGACAGTCGCACGAATCTTCATTGCTAAGCGAATTTCTGATCCATACGCTGTGTCTCACGGGCCACTAGTTGTTTTTATTATTGCACAGTTTAAATAATGATTTGAAAAGCAAAGCCAGTACATCAATTAGTGTTAGTCCCGCTGTACCTACTGCCGATTGAAGGATCGGGCATTCGTGCCATCGGGTTTAGATCAGGTAGTACCGTGCCAGTAGGAGGGGTTTCCACGCATAGCGTCTATTCCATAGTCTGTATTTCCACTATGTTGTTAAAGTTTAGTATAGTCGTTGTCTGTCTGAGCGGAGTCGAAGACCTTTTTTCCTCACGTAGCTAATTCGGTTCCATGGTCTGTGTCTCACTGACCACTAGTTGCTTTAATTACACAGTTATAATAATTTGGAAAGCAAAGTCAGTATTTCAATTAATGTTCGTCCCGCTGTACCTGCTGCCGATTGAAGGATCGGGCATTCGTGCCATCGGGTTTAGATCAGTAGTGCTGTGCCAGTAGGAGGGGTTTCCACTCATAGCGCCTATTCCATAGGCTGTATTTCAAGTCCGCGGTCTGTGTCGTCACAGACCACCGTTAATATTTTACCAAGCAAAGATTTTAACCATGCTTCACTGGTAATATGATGTTGTTTTAAGATAGATTTTTATAAAAATAAAAAAGCCAAGACGATTTAAAAATCCTCTTGGCTAAATATTTTAATGTTGGATTAACTTAATTTAAAAGAAAACTTGGTTTATCTTCTTCCAGTGAAAGAATTTTACTGATCTTTTTAAGCAATACATCCATTTGGAATGGTTTTGATAAGAAATCATCCTGACCGTAGTTTAAGGTCGTAAAATCTTTTGGATCGTATAAACCAGAAATCAGTAAAATTGGAATTTTCGAGGTACTTTCAATTGATTTTAACTGCTCGCAGAGCACACGGCCATCGATATGCCCAAGAGAAATATCCAGTAAGATTAAATCAGGGCTAAATTTTTCGATTCTGTTAAAGATTTCTTCACCATCATTTAGTGCCGAAACTTTAAATCCTCCGATTTCCAGTATTAATTGTATGGTTTCTAAAACCTCAATATCATCGTCTACTACCAGTATTCTCTTCATATGTGTTAGCATTTATATGCCTTTAAAAATATAACAAAAGTTTATGTTGTTATGTTTACAATCTTAAGGATATTTTAACAATAAATTTATAGTAGCTAAAAATTAGACATCGATTTTAATTCGCTTGTTGTACGATGCCTTCTTTATTTAAGATAAAATTAAATAACTCTTCAATGGGCTTCTGTAGTATTTTTCCAGGTTCAATGCCGTTTTCTAATAACACCGAAATTAATGTTTCCTGGTAATAATAAGCTATGGAGCCCACAAAATGGCATGGAACGTTTTTATGTTTAGGATAATCTTTAACATTCGTATCTACAAATTCCTGAAAGCCAGTTCTTAAAATATCCTGAATAAAGGGATGGTCTGTATGGCTGGCCATGAAACGGCTAAAACCTGCTAAATAGATATTAGGGAAAGGTTTTTGATATACATTGGTAATAATCTGTTCTTTTTCTGCCGGGAAAGATTTTTTAAATTCTGCCGCTAAGTTGGATGGCATTTTATTGTACATGTAGCTTAAAAGCACTTTTTTTCCAAAAAAAGTACCAGAACCTTCATCGCCAAGTACATAGCCTAAGCCATGGTGGCCATCGTGAATTTTCTTTCCATCGAAATAACAAATATTCGATCCGGTGCCTAAAATACAGTTTAAGCCTTCGGCATTTCCGCATGTAGCATATACCGAGCCCAGAAGATCGTGATCTACTGAAATAAAAGCATTGCCAAAAACAGCTGACAGACCATTTGAGACTACTTCATGTTTGTCGGGTGAAGAACAACCCGCTCCAAAAAAGTAGATTTCTTTTACCTCACCCGCATATTGTAATAAGGGTTCATTTTTAGAAATCAACTTGGTAATTTCTTGCTCACTTAAGAAATAAGGGTTTATTCCAGGAGTGTTAAATTTAATGGTTTCGCCATTATGATAGCCCATCCAATCGGTTTTTGATGAGCCACTATCTGCAACAAGTATCATGGGACTAAATATAAAAATTAATTAGATAAATTTATATTTCCACTGATTTCTTTCAGTGTTGTTTCGGCAATTTTGGCCTGATATTGCATTTCGATGAAACGGTTCTGTGCATCTATCGCATTTCGTTGTGCTTCTCTTAACTCTAATGGGGCTATGCTGCCCAAACGGTATTTTTCCAAAGTAATATCCAGGTTTTCTTTTGCAATATCTACATTTCGTTGCTCTAATTTAATCAGATCAAGGTAGGTGCTGTAATTTTGATAGGCGGTAAGCAACTGTGCGTTTACATCAAGTTTGGTTTTGTTTAAATTCAGGATAGAATTGTCGATCTCGATCTTTGCATTGCGTTCTTGCTGGCGCTGTAAAAAGCCATTAAATAAGTTAAGGCTTGCCGTAACCCCATAAGTGAATCCGTTTGCAGCAAACTTTTGGTTAAAGCCCGTAGGGCTGGTACTGTTCGCCCTGCTGTATCCGGAGTTTAAGCTGATAGAAGGATATCTTGCCCCGCGTACAGATTTTAAGGTCAGGGAAGCGATCCGCTGATTGATGAAGGCATTTTGTACATTCGGGTTCTGCTGTTCGGCCATTTCGGCCATTTTGCTAAAGAGGATACCTTTGTCTACATCAATGTTATTAACAACAGAAAACGAAGTGCCTATATCTCTTACCATCAGTTGGTTTAATCGAACTTTAGCTACCTGTAAGGCATTTTTAGTTTGTAGGTAATTTGAAGTATCGGTATTATAATCAACCTGTGCGGTTAATACATCCAGTTTAGAACCACGGCCAAGCTGCAGTTTTGTTTTGGCAATATTGGTGCGTAATACCGAAACATCCATAGCACTATCAGCTGCTATAACCAATTGCTGCTGTCTTACAATATCATAATAGGCGGTAATTACATCGGCTACAGTGGTTAAAATGGTTAAGCGTGCAGTTAATTCACCCTGTTTTTGCAGCTCTTTTAAGCGGTCGTAATTGGCGAACATACTAAAACCATCAAAAATGGTCCAGTTTAAATCGGCTCCATAACTGTTATTAGTACTTTTTGCTCCTGTAATTACCCGGTCAGGACCAGTTGCGGGAGTTTGGCGGGTGTTCTGGATACTTCCACCATTGGTATAACTTCCAGTTAAATTGGGCAGCATACCCGCATTGCCGATATTGGCATTGTTCTTTGCCATATCGATCTGGTTTTTACTGATTTTAATGTCGTAATTATTCTGTAAAGCAATGGTAAGGGCTTCCTGCAAGCTCAGCTGTTCTTGTGCAAAGCCCGAAAGGGATAAGCTTAGCAGCAGGATAAATATTTTTAATTTCTTGCTCATCTTATTCTTCAATATGTAAAGCTTCCTGTTCAAAACGATGGGCTTCTTTCAACTCTTTATTCGGTTTGTATGGTTTAGCCCAGTAAGAGTAAATGGCTGGGATTACAAATAAGGTTAAAACCAAAGAGAATAAGGTACCACCAACAATTACGGTTCCCATACTCATTCTACTTTTTGCGGCAGCTCCTAAAGCCAATGCAATAGGTAGTGCACCAATGGCAATGGCCAAACTGGTCATTAAAATTGGGCGCAAACGCGAAACAGCAGCTTCACGAATGGCTTCTGGGATTGGAATGCCTTTTTCTTTTAACTGGTTAGCAAACTCAACAATTAAAATACCATTTTTAGTTACCAGGCCAATAAGCATAATGGTACCAATCTGGCTAAAGATATTCCAGCTTTGGCCACATAACCATAACGATAAAAATGCACCTGCAACCGCCATTGGTACGGTTAAAATGATAATAATCGGATCTTTGAAGCTCTCAAACTGTGCCGAAAGAATTAAATAAACGAGTAGGAGGGCCAAACCAAATGCAAAGAAGGTATTTGAAGAACTTTCTTTAAAATCCCGCGATTCTCCACTTAAATCAGTAGAGAAAGTTTCATCCAATACTTTTTTAGAAATGGCGTCCATGGCATCAATACCTTCACCAATACTTTTACCCGGTGCTAAACCCGCCGAAACAGTTGCTGCGATAAAACGGTTGTTCCTGTACAGTTGTGGCGGACTACTTTCTTCTTTAGCAGTAACCACATTGTCGAGCTGAACCAATTCGCCCTTATCATTACGTACGTAAACCGAGCTCAAATCTAATGGATCTTTCCGATCTCCACGATCGAACTGGCCAATTACCTGGTATTGTTTTCCATTCATAAAGAAATACGAGAACCTTTGACCACTTAAACCTAAATTTAAGGTTTGGGCAATAGCAGATATGGAAACGCCTAAATTTTTGGCTTTATCCCTGTCGATGGTTAAATTAATTTCAGGCTTGTTAAATTTCAGGTTCACATCCGAAACGGTGAATGTTGGGTCTTTCGATACGGCATCCATAAACAAAGGAATTTTCTCCCTTAATTTTTCGAAATTTTGTGCCTGGATGATATAACTAATCGGTAAACCCCCACGGCGACCAACTGAGATCGTTGGTTGTTGATTTACAATGGTTTTGCCCTCGGTATATTTCTTTGTAATGCGGGTAAGCATATCGGCAATGTCTTTTTGCGAACGCTCACGATCTTCAGGATCAGTTAAACCCATCCTTACAAAACCAGAGTTTACCGAGCCTGAGCCACCAAAACCTGGCGAGGTAATGGTAATATTCACATTTTTTTCGGGAACAGAATCGAGAACCAATTGGTTCAGTTTCATTATAAACTTATCCGTATAGGTAAAAGATGCACCCTCTGGAGTAGTCGCGTTAATGTTTATCGCACTTCTATCATCATACGGAGCGGTTTCTTTTGGTAAAATCTTCCAGAATAAGAAAATTAAGCCCATACAAACCAAAATGATTGGAACGGATAACCATCTTTTATCCAAAAATTTATTCAGGTTCGATTCGTAGGCATCATTTAATTTTACAAAATAGGGTTCGGTCCAATTGTAAAACCTGGATGGTTTATGTCCACCTTTTTTCATCAGGTAGGCATTTAACATTGGTGTTAAAGTAAGCGATACAAAGGCCGAGACCAGTACTGCTGCACCAATTACCACCCCGAACTCTCTAAACAAGCGGCCAACAAATCCCTGCAAGAAAATTACCGGTAAGAATACCGCTGCAAGGGTAATGGAGATCGAAATTACAGCAAAAAAGATTTCATTCGATCCTTTTATGGCTGCCTCGAAAGGCGACATCCCTTCTTCTACCTTTTTAAAGATATTTTCCGTAACCACAATACCATCATCTACCACCAGTCCCGTAGCGAGTACAATGGCCAGCAAACTCAATACGTTAATTGAAAATCCGAAGGCGTACATGATAAAGAAAGTGAAAATCAACGATACCGGAATATCGATCAATGGTCTGAAAGCAATAGCCCAATCTCTAAAGAAAAGGTAAATGATCAAAATTACCAGTACCAATGATAAACCAATGGTCTCGGCAACTTCGGTTACCGAACGTTTGATAAATAATGTATTGTCTAATGCAACTTTTAATTTAATGTCTTGAGGGATATCGGCTTTTAACTTGTCAAAACGCTTGTAAAATTCTTTACTGATATCGAGGTAGTTGGCCCCTGGCTGAGGAATAATGGCAATGGCCACCATCGGTCTGCCAGATTCGCGTAAAATGGTTTCCTCATTTTCTGGTCCTAAAACCGCATAACCGACGTCTTTTAATTTAATTACCTGGTTGCTATCTGTTTTCAGGATCAAGTTGTTAAACTCGCTTTCGTTGGTTAGTTTTCCTAAAGTTTTAACCGTTAGTTCGGTAGTGGCTCCAGTGATTTTTCCTGATGGAAGCTCTACGTTTTCATTATCTAAGGCGGTAACAATATCCTGCGAGGTTAAGCCATAAGCACTTAGTTTATTCGGGTCCATCCAAATGCGCATGGCATATTTCCTTTGCCCCTGGATCTGTACGCTACTTACACCCGGAATGGTTTGGATACGATCAGCAATTACGTTTTCAGCGAAATCACTTAACTCCAGTGTATTACGTTTATCGCTCTGGATGGTCATTGATAAAATCGGATCAGAGTTAGCATCGGCCTTACTTACTACCGGTAAACCGTCAATATCTTTTGGTAAGGTACGGGCAGCCTGCGATACTTTATCACGCACATCATTCGCAGCCTCTTCTATATTTTTATCGAGGTTAAACTCTATGGTGATATTGCTTGTTCCCTGATTGCTTGATGAAGAAATATTTCGGATGCCATCAATTGAATTGATCGATTTTTCTAAAGGTTCGGTAATTTGCGATTCGATAATATCTGAGTTGGCACCAGGATAGGAAGTCCTTACCGAAACCACTGTTGGATCGATAGATGGATACTCGCGCACACCCAAAAAGGTATAGCCGATTATCCCAAAAAGGACAATCAATAAGTTCATCACAATGGCCAGAACCGGCCTTTTTATACTCGTGGTTGAGATGCTCATAATTATTGTTTAACCAAATGAACTTTTACAGGAGCATCTTTTTTTAGCGCCATCGATCCGGTAGTTAACACCGTATCGCCAGCTTTTAATCCCGAGGTAATTACAATATTTTCATCGGTACGTGTACCAGCTTCTACTTTAACCTCTTGTGCTTTTCCATCTTTTTGGATATAAACAATCTTACCTTTTAAAACAGGAACAACTGCTTCGTTAGGGATAAGTATAGCATTTTGAAGGGTGTTTAAAGCCAGTTTAATTTTTGCGAACGAGCCAGGTAATAAAAGATTATCGGTATTTGGAGCCAGAGCCCTGATCTGTAATGTTCTGGTTGCAGCGTTAATGCCAGGTTCGATAGCATAAACCTTTCCCTTATTCTCTTTAGAAGAACCATCAGTAGTAAAAGTAATTTCCGAATTCAGTTTAATCTGCCCAGCATATTTTTCAGGAACGGAAAATGTAATTTTAACCGGGTTCGTGCTCACCAAATTGGCAATTACGGTGGCCGGTGTTAAATATGTTCCAGCAGAAATACTACGTAAACCCACTCTACCTGTAAAAGGTGCGCGGATGGTCGTTTTAGCCAGTTGTGCCCTGATTAATTGTGCCTGCGCCTGCAACGATTTTAAGTCGGCTAGTGCTGTATCATATTCTTCCTGACTGATTGCTCCTTTGGCCAAAAGCTGTTTTGCCCGGTTCTCGTTTGTGCCCGAAAGTTTTTGCTTGGTTAGGGCATCCTGTAATTGTGCCTGGATATCTCTGTCGTTTACTTTTACCAGTACACTTCCTTTCGATACTGTTGTACCTTCTTGAAAATAGATACCTGTAACCAATCCTGATACTTCACTTTTTAATACAACAGATTCGTTTGCATCTATAGCACCAGTTACCTCCAGATCATTATCAAACGATACCGGTTTTACGATGATTCCGTCAACTACCAATGGTGCAGATGCGCCTCCTTTGCCACCAGCTTTACCTTTTCCTGCCCCGGCAGATGCTCCGCCTTTCCCTTCGAGTTTTTTATTTGCGTTAATTCTGTAATAGACCAAATAAGCCAAGCCTATAGCTAAAACAGCATAGATAATATACCTTTTCTTCATGTTTCTTTTTGTGTCGTGCGCCTTCCGAACATTAAAATAAGATTAATATTCTAGAATTAGAGCGTAAAAATATTCAAATAGTTTAGTCCTAAATTTGTTGTATTAAGGATGTTACAGCTTTTCAGCTTGGAGTTGGCAGTTTTCAGTTTGGAGTGAATCTGCCTGAAAATACAATATAATTAGCCTTTATATCCCCATAACCAAGTTAGAGATGAGAAAGCCAATCGATTTTTAGGGTTATATTGGCTAAAAAACCACTAACCATTAGTCATGAACCAATCTGACGGAAACAACTATTTTACACCACATTTAGCTATTTTGTTCCAAAAGCCCGGCAATAAATCTAAATTTGCAACAAAACACAGTCAATATCAATATGTTTAACAAAAAATCAATTTTAAGTTTAGTTTTACTACTAACGTGTATTATGGCAGCGAAGGCGCAGGTAAAAATAGGCTTTGAGGTTTCTTTTAAAGAACCACAGGCACATTATGCTGAAGTTCAGATGAATATTTCTGGCTTGGCAAAAGATTATGTAGATGTAAAAATGCCTGTTTGGACACCAGGTTCTTATTTGGTTCGTGAGTTTGAAAAAAGTGTAGAAGAATTTAAGGCTACTGCAGCAGGTAAAGCCGTAAAAGTTGAAAAAGTAAGGAAAAACACCTGGAGAATTTTCTCTGCCAAGGCTGCCAATATCCAGATCAATTACCGTGTTTATGCATTCGAAATCTCGGTACGTACGCCTTTTATCGACGAATCTCATGCATTCTTGTCTCCAACAGGGATTTTTATGCATCCTGATGGCATGATCAAATCGCCAAGTACTGTAAAAATTATTCCCTTTAATACCTGGAGTAAAGTTTCTACTGGTTTAACGCCTGTTGCTGGAGCGCAATTCACCTATAAAGCTAGCGATTTTGATATTCTTTACGATAGCCCTATTGAAGTGGGTAATCAGGATGTTTTCGAATTCACAGCTTCTGGCGTTCGTCACGAAGTAGCCATGTATGGCGGTGGTAATTACGATAAAGAGAAACTAAAAGTAGATATGGCTAAAATTGTAGAAAAAGAAACTGCAGTTTATGGCGAAAATCCCAATAAATATTACCTCTTCATTGTTCATAATTTCGTAAAAGGTGGGGGCGGTTTAGAGCATTTAAACTCTACCACTTTAGGTGCTACAAGAAATGCTTACAATACTGTAGAAGGTTATAAAGGCTTTTTAGGACTGGTAGCACACGAGTATCACCACCTTTGGAATGTTAAGCGTTTACGTCCGGTAGCATTAGGCCCTTTTGATTATGACAACGAAAACTACACGACCAATCTTTGGGTAGCAGAAGGATTTACTTCGTATTACGAAAATAAATACTTGCACAGAGCAGGTTTTACCGATGTAAACGAATTTTTGAAAGATCTGGCTGGCGGCGTGGCTACAGTGTTAAATACCCCTGGTGCTAAATATCAGTCGGCTGCTTCATCTAGTTATGATGCATGGATTATTGGCTACCGCCCGAATGAAAATTCAAAAAACAATTCCATCTCTTACTATAATAAAGGAGAAGTGATCGGTATTTTGATGGATCTCGAAATCATCAATGCCACCAAAGGTGCTAAAAGTTTAGATGATGTAATGAAAGCCATGTATTTGCAGTGCAAAACCTTAAAACGTGGTTATACCGATGCAGAGTTTAAAGCAATGGTTGAAAAAATATCAGGAATCAGCTTTACTAACTTTTGGGCGAAATATGTAAACGGTGTAGATGATGTAGACTATGTAAAATATTTCGCATATGCCGGTGTTGATGTTTCTACAGAAAATGCAACGCCTAGTAAACCGGTTAGTGGCGCAGCAGTTCAATTGGCTACTAAAGGGCTAGAAGTAACTTCGGTTACCAGAAACTCAGCAGCTTGGGTAAGTGGTTTAAATGTTAACGATGTAATTGTACTGATTGATGGCTTATCATTAAGTGATGCACTGAAAAATGTGAAATTAAAAGAACCGAAATTTTCGCTGGATATTTTACCTGCCGTTGCGGATAAAAAAATTGGCGATCAGCTAACAGTTAAAGTAATCCGCGATGGGATTGAAAAAGAAATTTCTTTAAGCTTGAAAGAAAATCCAAGTGTACGCTTAAAGGCAACTGTAAACGAAAATGCAACACCAGCTCAAAAAGCAGTGTTAAAAAAATGGACAGGCATTTAGGCAGTTAGCTGTTAAAAGTTTTCAATTTGCAGTTAATTTTAAAACTTCATAAAAATCCTGTAAGATTAATTTCTTACGGGATTTTTTTATTTCAGATATTTGTTCAGTCACAACCAGCATATGATAAAACATTTAGGATTTATATTATGTCTTTTAAGCTTTTCTTTTTTAAAGGATAAGCAGGGTTTTGTACAGCAAACTTCTTGCAAGGGCTATTACGATAAAGAATTACACCAATTTGTGTATACAGAAGTTGATGAAATGCCCGAATTCCCTGGAGGAATTGCTAAATTTTATAAGTTTATCTCTAAAGTACCATTAAAAGGAACAGATAAAGAGTCGTTGCAATCAGTTGTTTTTCCAACTTTTGTAATTGATGCTACTGGCCATGTTAAAAACATAGGCATTTATCAGAAAGTGGCTAAAAATTATACACAATTGGATCGTAACATGATAGAATTATTAAAGGCCTGTCCGAAATGGGAACCCGCACAGTGTAACCATAAAAAAGTAGCAATGAGCTATCGGACACGGGTTACTTTGTGTTATACTAATTAGGATATTAAATCCTAATTGGAACCTGTTTATATAAAAAAAAATCCCGTAAGATTAATTTCTTACGGGATTTTTTTATGCCTTTATACTTTAGCTTTAGTCTTTCAGCGCTCAGCGCCAAACGCCCTCCGCTTAAAAAGTATATCTAAAGCCTAGGCCAAATCTTCCAGCGTTAAAATCACTATCGTTGTCGCCAATGTAAAGTCTTGGTCTCCAGTCTAAAGCTAACGCCAATGGTGCGCCAGAGAATTTATAATCTAAACCAACCATCGGAACAAGGTAAAAACTAGAACCACCATCATACAATTGAATCGACGGACCACCACCTAAATACCAGTCTAAACCTTTTGCACCAGGAATAGATGAATTGTATTGAAGAAATCCCTGGATAATAGTAGAGTTTCCACCAAATAAAACTTCACCTTGAAGAGCGGCTTTAGGGCTAAAGTGATGCCTAACTGAAGGACCAACCAATGTAGCACCATCACCAAAGTCAATACCTAAACCTAATCCGGTTTTATAGTTTTGAGCTTTAACGTTTGTTGTAGTAAGGGCAAACAATGCAATGCATCCTAAAATTGTAAATAACTTTTTCATAATTTAAATGTTTTGTAAATAATTATCTGCCTAACAACTTTAATGCCGTTTATGTTTTTTTGGTAAAAATCGACAAGGATAAAAAAACAATGCTTGCATAGTAATTTTGTAATCACTAAGTTTATTTAATATTTTTTAATGAGAAGTAAATACAGCGTTTTATTAACTACGAGGTATTATTTTCATTAAAAAGGCATATAGATGTTAATCTTTATGTTTGATTTTTTAACTTAACCAAATAATAAACAATTCATATGGCGGCAGAAATTAAACGGGTTTTTGATCTTTTGAAATATAGCCTCGAAAATCCAAAGCAAGAATTCATCAGCGGAAAAATTAACGGAAAATGGATAAATTATAGTACAACCGATTTTTGTACTGCCGTAGATAACCTAAGCCGCGGATTAATTAAACAAGGTATAGGCAAAGGGGGCAGGGTTGCTGTTATGTCGCACAACCGACCTGAGTGGAATATTGCCGATTTTGCAGCCAACCAGATTGGTGCCTATCAGATTCCCTTATATCCAACCCTGGCCGAGCACGATATCCAGTTTATCTTAAAAGATGCAGAAATCGCCATTATTTTTGTAGCCGATGAAGATTTGTATAAAAAAATTAAGCCTTGTGCCGATGCAATTAACCCAGCCATTAAGATATATAGTTTTAACGAAATTACTGAAGTTGAAAACTGGAATACATTAATTGAATCGGGCAAAGTGAGTAAAGATATAGATTTAGAAGAATATCGTGCTAAAGTTGCCCCTGAAGACGTATTGACCCTAATTTATACATCTGGCACTACGGGTACGCCAAAAGGCGTAATGCTAACGCATCATAACTTGGTAGCTAATTTTGTTAACTCGGCTGTGGTGATACCTGAAGGCGTTAAAAAAGGGTTAAGCTTTTTGCCGCTTTCGCATATTTTCGAGCGGATGATCATTTATTTATATCTGTTTAATTATACAGGAGTTTATTATGCCGAAAGCATGGAAACCATTGTAGCCGATATTCAGCATGTAAAACCCAATGTGTTCTCAACCGTTCCAAGGCTTCTCGAAAAAGTGTATGATAAGATAATGGAAAAGGGAAAAGCATTAACGGGGATTAAAAAAGGGATTTTCTTCTGGTCGGTAGCTTTAGCCGAAAAATATACAATTGATGCAGGTGCCTGGTATAACTTCAAACTGGGGATTGCCCGTAAACTGGTTTTTAAAAAATGGCAGGAAGCACTGGGCGGTGAAATTGTGGTGATTGTATCGGGTGGAGCGGCGCTAAATCCACGTTTGGCCAGAATTTTCTGGGCCGCTGGTATGCCTGTTTTTGAAGGATACGGACTAACTGAAACTTCACCTGTAATTACGGTTAATCATTTCGGCGGAACCATGTTTGGTACCGTTGGGGAAGTAATTAAAGGTGTGGAAGTTAAAATAGCGCAGGATGGCGAAGTTTTAACCCGTGGGCACCAGGTAATGAAAGGTTATTACAACCGACCTGATTTAACCGATGAAGCAGTGGATAAGGAGGGATGGTTCCATACCGGAGATATTGGCGAACTGGTTGACGATCGCTTTTTAAAAATTACCGACCGTAAAAAAGAGATGTTTAAAACAGCAGGCGGTAAATATGTTGCCCCACAAATGCTGGAGAATAAATATAAAGAATCAATTTTTATCGAACAGATTATGGTTTTGGGCGAAAATAGAAAGTTCCCTTCTGCACTGATTGTTCCAAATTTCGAAACCTTAAAAACCTGGGCTGGAAGAAAAGGCATTACTTTTACCTCGAACGAAGAGGTTATTAAAAACGAACAGGTACTCACTAAATATAACGAGGTTATCGAAGCGGCCAATGTAGGTTTTGGTAAATGGGAACAGGTAAAAAGATTTGCGCTGTTACCAAAAGAGTGGAGCATAGATGGAGGAGAACTTACCCCAAAATTAAGTTTGAAAAGAAAAGTGATTACCGAGAAAAACAATGAGGTAATCGAAAAGATATATAAAGACGCGGAAGGTTATAAACCTTAGAAAGATTTCCAAGTAAGGATTAGTGAAAAAAATAGCCTTAATAACAGCCAAAATTATGAAAAGCATAATTTTATTTATTTTACTTATTACAGGTGCAATAAACTCTTTTGCGCAAGAAGCAAAACTTAATATTAAAAGTTTAAATGCTAAAAATAATACGGTAATTATCCAGTTCCCTGTAGATGATACATGGTTTTATCCCGCAAAAAAAGAGATTAAATTTGGCGATGATAGTACAGTAAACTATTCTTTAAAGATTAATAAACTTGCTTGGTTAAGAATTAACAATAATACAGTATTAATAGAGCCAGGTACTACGCATTTAGTTTTCGATAAAGGTATTTTGGTACAGAGCGATAAAAATAAGGAAGGGATGTTACTTTTTAACAAGACGAATGCCGATTTTTATCAATACAGAGCCAGAGATTATTATAAGAAAGATAGCACTACAGCTGGTTTGTTTCAATTGCTAGAAAATGATAAGAATGAAGCACTAAAGCCTTATACTGAGCTATTTTCAAAACAAAAGATTTCCGCAAACTTTTATAACGAAATAAAAAGGTATTTTTCAACTGAACAGATAATTTTGCAAGCTGCTATCCCAATGATAGTTTTAAGCACAAAGCAAAAAATAAATAACGATTTGGATAAAATGTGGGCAGATGCCTATGAAAAGTACTCAATGAACAATCTTCAGGATGCTTTTTACCCAGATTTTTATTACCACGCCAAATATTACGCAAATACTTATCTCAATTACTACATCCCACTAAAAAAAGGAGCTGAATTGCCCAAAAAAGATGAGAATACTAGCTTTAAAATTATATATAAAACCTTTGAAGATAATTTTACAGGCAAAATGAAAGAGTTTTTGCTGGCTACTTTTCTATATGAGGAGATGTTACAAAATAGATATCAGAAAGTATTGGTCGATTTGTTCGATTCATTTAAAACCAGTTATCCTAAAAGTAATTTTACCCCATATTTGCAACCAATGGCCAGTAAAATTATAGCCTACCACAACGAAGTAAAAAAGGATTTTGAACCTGAGCAAAAAATATTGGCCAACTACGATAAAGTAAATAGCCTGGATAGTTTAATCGGTCAATTTAAAGACAAAACGGTATTTGTTGATATTTGGGCAACCTGGTGTGGGCCATGTAAAGAAGAATTTAAATATAGTAAGGATCTGGCGAAATTTCTCAAAGCAAAACAGGTTGACATGCTTTTTATCTCCATAGATAAAGATGATGCTGCGCAGCAATGGAAAGAAATGATAAAATATTTTAAACTTTCTGGCAATCATGTTCGAACTAATCAAGCCCTGAGAAAAGATTTGAGCGATAAATTAGGAAATAACGGGAGCTACGGAATACCTCGCTATTTAATTATCAAAAATGGGAAATTAGTAGTTGACAATGCCTTAAGGCCGAGTGATAAAGAAAAATTATATGCACAAATTGGTAAATATTTATAGCTGCCAGAAGGAAGTGTTTTTCTATCCGAAAATTAAAATTAAAAAAATGATTACTTAGAAAAATAATGAGGTAATCAGAAATATATATAAAGATGCAGAAAACTATAAAGCCCCTCAATAACATTAAAAAATCGTTAATATACCTAAGTGTTTTGCTGTTATTAGCTGGTTGCGTAACCGGACAATTGGGTAAAAACAATAGTGGTGAATATAAAAATGGGATGGTGGTTTCTGCTCATCCGGAAGCATCGCAAGTAGGTGTAGATATTTTAAAAAAAGGTGGGAATGCGGTTGATGCAGCTGTTGCTGTTCAGTTTGCACTTGCTGTGGTTTACCCAAATGCGGGAAATATTGGTGGGGGCGGTTTTATGGTGTACCGTGGTGCAAACGGCGAAATAAATGCCTTAGATTTTAGAGAAAAAGCAGCTGCGGCAGCCAGCAGGGATATGTATCTCGATTCGGCCGGCAATCCTATCGTAGATAAAAGTTTATATGGGCATTTAGCCGCTGGCGTACCAGGATCAGTAGATGGCATGGTAGAGGCACACAAAAAGTATGGCAAACTTTCTTGGGCACAGGTATTGCAGCCTGCAATAAATTTGGCGCAAGATGGTTTCAAAATTACCAAGCGGCAGGCAAGCGAATTGAATGGTTTGCATAGAAAGTTCATGGATTTTAATCCCGATGGAACGGCCTTCGTAAATTTAGAAAGTACCTGGCAGGAAAATGATCTTATGGTTCAAAAAGAGCTTGGCAATACGCTAAAACTGATCCAGGAAAAAGGTAGGGCTGGTTTTTATGAAGGCGCTGTGGCCGATTCGCTTGTGGCTGAAATGCAACGTGGCAAAGGACTTATTACAAAAGCAGATTTAAAAAATTATCACGCTACCTGGCGTAAACCCATAACGGGCAATTATAGAGGTTATAAGGTTATTACTATGCCGCCAACTTCGAGTGGAGGTATTGCCCTGATTCAATTGTTGCAAAGTGTAGAGAATTTTCCATTAAAAAAGTGGGGGCATAATGCAGACTCTACAGTTCAGGTAATTGTAGAAGCTGAAAGAAGAGTGTATGCCGATAGGGCAACACATTTAGGCGATCCTGATTTTTATGCTGTTCCACAACAACAAATGTTGAGCACCGATTATAATAAAAAACGCATGGCAAACTTTAATTGGGCGGCAGCAACACCAAGTAGTGCTGTTTTAGCTGGCGAAATAAAAGGAGCAGAACACGAAGAGACCACACATTTCTCTATTGTAGACCGCGATGGAAATGCCGTTTCGATCACTACTACCTTAAATGGTTCTTACGGATCGTTAGTTGCCGTAAAAGGAGCCGGATTTCTGTTGAACAATGAAATGGACGACTTTTCCGTTAAACCGGGTGCACCGAATATGTACGGTTTAGTTGGTGGCGAAGCCAATGCAATTGCACCCAATAAACGAATGTTAAGCTCTATGACACCAAGCATTGTAGAGAAAGATGGAAAATTATTTATGGTAGTGGGTACTCCAGGTGGTTCAACCATTATAACATCCGTATTTCAAACCATTATAAATGTAATCGATTTTGACATGTCGATGCAGTCGGCCGTAGCTGCTAAAAAGTTTCATCACCAATGGTTACCAGATGAGGTGTATATAGAAAAAGATGCTATCGATAGCTTATCAATAGAAAAATTAAAAGCAAAAGGCTATAAAATTGTGCCTAGAGGTTCAATCGGCAGGGTTGATGCCATCTTAAAAACTAAATGGGGCAATTATCAGGGCGGTGCCGACCCAAGGGGAGATGATAAGGCCATTGGCTGGTAGCAATTTCTCAATCTATTTTTTATCTTAGCGTTAATCAATCTTTTGCAATTCAATTAGTTGTGGTTTAAAATTTAAGGAGATGAAGAAGCGCATATTTAATCATGCCCGAAATTACCCAGATTCGCCCCAGGTAGATTCGGCTATCTCTTTTGGACCTTTTATTAAATACCTGCAGCGAAAAATTAAAGAAGAAAGGACCGTAAAATCTATTCTTTATAGTAATGCCTTAAAAGAATTTAAAAAACAGGGGATTGATGAACAGGTTATCGCTATCGAAGATATTTATCAGCACGAATTACTGTTGGAACATCTGTATGCCTGTCTTTCGCCAACACTTTTAACAGAAGACCATCAGGCATGGGGGCTTTGTGCACCAATGCAGCCCATTACTTTTTATGGAACGGAGCTGATGTACGAATTACTCGAACATGAAGAAAAAGATCAGAATAGTTTTGTCGGTTCGAAAACGCTAGAGCAACATCAGCATGATCGCCTGCATTTTATCTATTCATTCATTCTTAACGAACTATATGCGTTCCACGCACCCTTAAAAGAAAAATACTATTCAGGGATCAATGCTGATACTGGCTTGCCAGGTTACTTCCATATCGGTGTAAATGCCAGTTTTATCGAAGTAAAGGCTAAGCAGCCATTGCCCGATCTTAGCTACCGCGAGTTACAACTATATTTGAGTGAAGAATCTGGATTGGATAAGCTACAGCAAGTGCTACCGTTAACACTTTTTGAGCTTAGGGGTATTTCGGTGCTTACCATTACTGATGTTACTGCCAAACAGGCCGTAGAAAATATTAAAAGTGTAAGGTTGAGCCGCGTGCCGGGCAGCGAGGGTGTTGCTTACGGAGAAGTGATACAATCGCTTAAAGTGCTGGTACAAAATGCCAATATCCAATTCGATCTTTTTCCTTTCGTAAGGGTAAACAACAAAATGGTTTATGGGTATGTAAAAGGAGGGAGTGGCCTGTTATTTTCGGTGTGGGGTGAAGAAACTTTAAGTCCTGAAGCTTTTCGGCAGATTGCCGAAGGTTATGCTGCAAATCCGAATTCTTTTTACTCGCCTGATATCTGGGCCGAAAGCAAAGAGATGTTTCCATGGTTAGACAGGTTTAGGGAATTGAATGTAAAATCGATGGCGCTCATACCTGTATTTCACAACCAGATTTTGGTAGGTGTATTGGGGATGCATACTTGGGTTGGAGAAACTTTCGATGAAAAGAAAATCACTTTATTGGAGCCCGTCTTAGCACCAATTGCTCAACTCTTACAGGTCTATATCGATGAGTTTAATCTTGAGATTGAAAACATCATCAAAGAAAAATATACCTCTATCCAGCCTGCTGTACAGTGGAAGTTTAATGAAGCAGCCTGGCATCACCTTTACAATAAGAAAAGGAATTTGCCGCAGCGTAACGAGGATATTAGTTTTGCAGATGTTTACCCTTTTTATGGCGCAATAGATATTAGAAATTCTACTACTGAACGTAATGTAGCCAGTAAGGCCGATCTGAGCCTGCACCTGAGCCTGTTTCGTGAAACACTGGAAGAGCTGGGCAAAACTTATAGTGATGCTTTGCTGGTAGAAATTATCTTTAACTGCAATAAATGGAGTGATATTTTGCAGGGCGATGAGCTGAATACAACTGATGAAAACAGCCTTAATATTTTTCTTAAAGAAGAAACCAGCGATTACCTAAAGCTCATTTCCCAATCGCATCCTAATACCCAAAAGGTAATCGGTAAATACCTCGACCGCATTTCGATGCCTCATGGCGAAGTGTATAAACATCGTCAGGCGCTGGAAACATCTATGCAGCTGATCAATACAGCCATTAACAATTATTTTGAAAGCGAACGCGAAAAACTGCAAGATTCTTATCCCTGTTATTTCGAAAAATTCAGGACAGATGGTGTTGAATACGATATCTATATCGGACAGTCTATTGCACCCGATCGGATTTTTAATCACTTCCATCTTAAAAATTTACGGTTATGGCAACTATCATCAATGGCTGAGATTGCCAAAATGGTTCAGCAGCTCCAGCCCGATCTGACCGTTAAGCTGGCCGCTACACAACTTATCTTTATTCACAACCATCCAATAGATATTAGTTTTAGGATCGACGAGCGAAAATTCGATGTGGAAGGTGCATACAATATCAGGTATCAGATGATCAAAAAAAGGATTGATAAAATACTCATTCGCAATTCGCAGGAGCGCCTTACCCAGCCCGATAAACTGGCATTGATCTATTTCAATAAAAGAGATATTGACGATTACCTCCCATTTGTAAAATACCTGCAGGAAACAGGTGTACTGAAACCTGAAACTGAAGATCTTGATTTGGAAGATTTACAGGGACTAAGTGGATTAAAGGCATTGCGCTTAACAATTTTTTAAACATTTAATCGAGCTACCTTTAAGCTAATATCTTCAATAAGTTACACAGGCACCCTGCTGCAAATACTTAGCGGTTTAGCTATATTGCGTTAGCTAATCAAACATGCCCCAATCGCTATGCGCAAACTATTCCAGCTGTTTTTGTTTCTAACGGTTACCCTACAATTACACGCTCAAACTAATGAAGCCAGCCTGGTAAGTCCGCTGATTAATCAATATCAATCAGACGAGACCATGCTTAACCGTAAATATACGCTCAAACGATCGGAGGAATACTTTAAGCGGATGGAACGCTTTTATATTGAATGGCAAAAACAATTAAAGGCATTGCCTTTTAACAAGCTAACTGTAAATGAAAGGGTAGATTATATTTTGCTTAAACGCGATATCCGATCAGATTCGGCAAGTTTGCAACAGCAATACGCTGAATTTAGAAGCAGCATTTTTACTTTGCCTTTTGCCGAAATATTATTGAATTTTGAAGCAAAGCGAAGAATTGGTCAGCAACAAGATGGTAAAACCACCCAGCAACAATTCGAACAACTGAAAGAGGCTATTCAGAAAACCACAAAAGCGGTAGAAAACAAAGACCTGGCAGTTACACCAGCACAGGCTTCCTGGGCGCAGGAAACCGTTAACCAATACCTGGCTGTATTTACCGAAGCCTATAAATTTTATGATGGTTATGATCCACAATTTACCAAAGCCACCAAAGCAGTTTATCCCGATGTAGTAGGTGCCGCAAAGGATTATGCTACTGCATTGGGTAAAATAGCTAAACCGTCAAATGCCAAAGATGATGGAAGTGGCATTATTGGCAATCCGATAGGAAGAACAGCTTTATTAAGCAGTTTAAAGGATGAGATGATTGCCTATACACCTGAGCAGATTGAGGCCATTGCCATGAGGGAATTTGCCTGGTGTGATGCCGAAATGCTTAAAGCTTCACAACAAATGGGCTTCGGTAACAACTGGAAAAAAGCACTGGAAAAAGTAAAAACAGATTATCCTGAGTTGGGAAAACAGCCTGAACTGGTTTATGAACTGGCCAATGAAGCCATAAACTTTGTAGAGAAAAATAAACTCATTGCCATTCCGCCCCTGGCCAAAGAAGGCTGGCGCATGCGCATGTTAAGTCCGAAGGAACAATTATTTGCACCGTTTTTTCTGGGTGGTGAATCTGTATTAATTGCGTATCCAACTGAAGACATGACCGAGGATGCCAAAATGATGACCTTGCGTGGCAATAACAGGCATTTTTCCAGAGCTGTAGTTTTTCATGAGCTTATTCCCGGGCACAACCTTCAGTATTTTATGCAAAACCGCTACAAACCTTACCGCAAGGTATTTGGTACGCCTTTCTGGACAGAAGGCTGGTCATTGTATTGGGAGATGTTGCTATGGGACCAGAATTTTGCAAAATCTCCAGAAGATAAAATTGGAATGCTTTTTTGGCGCATGCACCGTTGTGCACGTATTATCTTTTCGATGAATTACCATTTAGGCAAATGGACACCTCAGCAGTGTATCGATTTTTTAGTAGATCGCGTTGGTTTTGAGCGTGCCAATGCAGCAGCAGAAGTACGTAGATCATTTACCGGAGGTTATGGACCCTTATATCAAATTGGGTATATGTTAGGTGGATTGCAGTTCAGGGCATTGCACAAAGAACTGGTACAAAGTGGTAAAATGACCAATATCGAGTTTCATAGTCGCATACTCCGCGAAAATAATATGCCTGTAGAAATGGCAAGGGCCTTGTTAACCAATCAGCAATTACCTGAAAATTTCAGTACCCGGTGGAAATTTGCCGGCGAAATTAAATAGTGTACATTATTTTGGCGATGTGCTTACAGCATGAGGCAATAGATGATCAAAAAAAGGAATGAAAAATATTTACCCATAATTCGCAGGAGCGACTCGCCCAACCTGATAAATTGGCATTGATCATTTCAACAAGAAGAGTGCTGACAATTACTTCCATTCGTAAATGTTAACAGGAAATACAGATACTAAAGCCCGAAAATAAAGATTTTGATTTTGGAAGACCAATAAGGTCTAAGCGGATTAAAAGCTACACATTTACTATTTATAACTTATTTTTTAGTTTTGTTTGTGTACCGCATCCGCAATTAGTGTTGAAAAGTTGATAAGTATTTTTACATGCTTGTATTTTTGGTATGGCTATTGTAATAGGAGTGCCAACGCTTATTCAACGTTAAAAGAAAATTTATGAAACTACAACTATTTAAAACACTCCCGGTTGCACTCGCTGGTTTACTCATCGGGTCGGTTGCTTCAGCTCAAGAAAGCCCTGCAACTTCAACAACAACGTTCAGAACATGGTCTATCGGTGTAAATGCTGGTGTACTTACTCCATTATCACCATTAGGTGGAAAAAATGATTTCAGTAATAACAAATCAAGTTTAGGTTATGGCCTTTACATTAAAAAACAATTTACACCTTATTTCTCTCTTCGTTTAGATGGAGTTCGTGGTAAATTAAAGGGCGATAATACCGAGCCTTATGAAAGCGGTGTAGTAAACAACTCTCCGGTAAAAGCATTCGATACAGAGTTATCTTATTCAGGAAGTTTAAACGCTGTAGTAAACATGTTCAATATCGATATGTTTAAAAAAGAGAACACCTTACAGCTTTATGCTTCTGCTGGTGCTGGTATTGCAGCTTACAAACCTACAATTACTACCGCAGCAGGAACTTCTGAATTTGGTGGTGGCGATAACATCAACGAATTAATTATTCCTGTGGGATTAGGTGCTAAATTTAAAATTTCTGATGCGGTTAATTTAGATTTAGGTTGGACAATCAACTTTGTTGATGGTGATAACTTAGATGGTTACTACAAAAACGGAAACGATAAATACAACTATGCTTATGCTGGTTTAGAGTTTGCTTTAGGTACTGGAAAACAATTGGCTTTCCACAACCCGGTAGCTTTAACTTACGATGAAGCTTTAAAAGCAAAACAGACTGCAGAAGGTTTAAAATCTGATTTAAATGCCCAAAAAGCTGATAATGCAAAATTACGTTCAGAATTAAACGATATCTTAAAAGATACGGATGGTGATGGTGTTGCAGATAAATTGGATAAATGTCCTGATACACCAGCAGGTACTGTTGTTGATGGTTCTGGTTGCCCGTTAAAAACCCCAGAAAAAGTTGTAGAAAAAGTAATCGTAACAGAAGAAGATCGTAAAGTTGTTAACGAAGCGATTAAAAACTTAGAATTCGATTTAGGTAAAGCAACCATCCGTTCTAAATCTTATGCTTCTTTAAACAGAGTTGCTGCATTATTAATCCAGAAAAACTTTAGTTTGAAATTAGCTGGCCATACAGATAATACAGGTTCAAAAGAACTAAACTTGCGTTTATCGAAAGATAGAGCAGAATCTGTAAAGGCTTATTTAGTTTCTCAAGGTGCAAATGCATCACGTATTGAGGCTACAGGTTATGGTATGGGTCAACCAATTGCTACCAATAAAACAGCAGCTGGTCGTCAACAAAACCGTCGTGTAGAGTTTACCCTTTACTAGTCTGTTTTTAATAACATTTAAAAAGTCCTGATGAAAATCGGGACTTTTTTGTTTTAAATAGATTTTTATTTATATCATATTTCCGCTAGATCGTCATGCTGTCCCGAATGTTCGGAATCAGCATCTTTCTTGCAAAATAGACCCTGAATGAATTACCTTCGGTTAACTCGCAAAGGCTCGGTTCAGGGTGACGGCACTATTGTTAAAATGTCCAAAAGTATTTATTCAAAGATGTTTTAAAGACATTTTATTTAAGCGCAACAATTACCTTTTTGATTTCACTTAAATCATTCATTTCAAAATTTGGAGATTGTGGATAAAACCGTTGATAAATAATCTTATCGTCCTTGCTATCATAAACACTGATTATTTTATCATTAGAACGTTGAGTGTAAACTAAATACTTGATACCCGTTTCGGTATTCAAAATTAAACTATCAAGAACCTTGTATGATACAAATTTGAGTTTATAGTTATAAGGTTCAGCAATAATGCCTGATGGTGGTAAAAGTGCCAGTCTTGAAGAAAACACTTCCTTAATGTATTCAGGCACATACAGTGTTTCCTTTGCTAATTCAGGTAAGCGTACTTTATTGTAAAATTGGTAATCTAAAGTACAGTTCTCGTTTGCGAGCAATCCATCATTAATCTGTTTTAAATAGCCCGTTAAAAAGCCTGGAGACCAGTTTAGGAAACTAGACTTGTTGTAGAAGTTTGATAAAATATTATTTTTTATACTTCTTTTTGTGCCATATTGTTGATCCTGTGTTTGAACCAGCAGATTTGTGTTCCGATCAGCAAAAAGTGTAACTGTTGCCAATACACTTTCTTCCTTTACCTTAGGCTTTTTAGATGGCGTAATTAATTTTAGCGCATAAACGATATTTACATTGGTTGTACTGTCTAGCTTTTCGGCATAACCATCAAAATAAAAAAAAGAGTAATTTGAAAGCGTATCGTAACGGGCAAGCTCTTCGGGTTTAATAATTTTATAAGGTGTAATTGTCCAGTTTTTTTTAATGGCCTGATCAAATTTTTCCAGCTCAGCATAATCAGCATACTGCAAAGTAAACAAGGTTGTTGTTTTTTTAAATGTCTCTAATTTTTGACTGTTTAAAAGAGCTGCTCCGAAATAAGATACCTGACTTTTACAAATTGTAGCCGATAAAATAAATAGGCTAAACAGGAGAATTCCTCTAACTTTTAACATATTAAGTGTTTTCATTTTGTGTATGACTATGATAAGAAAAATTTGACAAATATTTTGAATTTTTCTATTGCATTAACAAAATACATTCATTAGCTTTGTTATGCAAGCATAATAAATTAGCAAAAATGAAACAACAACAAACCATAGATTACCACGTTAAGTTTGCCTGGCAAAATATGTTTAATAAGTACAATCAAATGGCATCAAGTTTCGGGATTACCCAGGCCATTGGTTATATGCTTATTAATATAGATGATGCCGAGGGAACTGCGGTTTCAAATTTAGCTGGCTTACTTGGGGTTAAAGCAACCAGTTTATCCCGTATGTTAAATAATATGGAAGAGGCTAACCTCATTTACCGTGAAACATCTGCAGGCGATAAACGATCGGTAAAGGTTTTTCTTACTGATTTTGGTAAAGAGAAAAAACAACTGGCCAAAGGTGTTGTTCGGAAATTTAACGAATATCTCGATGAGCATTTCTCTAAAAAGGAGAAAGAGACTTTTATTAACCTATTGATCAAACTAAATGATATCACGGTAGCCTATACTGTTGATTAACAAATATAACAATCAAATCTGTTTGGTAGGTTGCTACATGAATGGTTCTATCAGACTAATGAAAAGCAAATAGATAATGAAACGAAGCATTAATAAAGTTGCAGTTTTAGGTTCGGGTATTATGGGCTCGCGTATTGCATGCCACTTCGCCAACATTGGCGTAGAGGTTTTGTTGTTAGATATAGCCCCCAAAGAACTAAGTCCCGAAGAACAGGCAAAAGGATTAACACTGGATAACCCAGCTGTAAAAAATCGGATTGTTAATACAGCTTTGCAAACGGCCGTAAAAACAAATCCATCTCCAGTTTATAGCAAAAAGGCACTAAATAAGATCAAAACTGGGAATTTCGACGATGATATGCCGAAAATTGCCGGTTACGATTGGGTAATTGAAGTTGTGGTCGAAAATCTTGATATCAAGAAAAAAGTTTTCGAGCAGGTAGAGCAGTTCCGTAAACCCGGCACATTGATTACTTCAAATACTTCTGGTATTCCAATCCACTTAATGGCTGAAGGAAGGAGTGATGATTTTAAATCGCATTTCTGCGGTACACACTTTTTTAATCCGCCCCGCTATTTAAAATTGTTGGAAGTTATTCCTACGCCACATACGCAACCAGAAATTGTTGATTTTCTGATGCATTATGGTGATAAGTTTTTAGGGAAAACAACTGTTTTATGTAAAGATACGCCAGCTTTTATCGCCAATCGTGTAGGTGTTTATTCCATCATGGCACTTTTGCATTTAGTTGAAAAACTGGATCTGACAGTAGAAGAGGTTGACAAATTTACCGGGCCAGCCTTAGGTAGACCAAAATCGGCTACTTTCCGTACCTCGGATGTAGTCGGTTTAGATACTATGATCAAAGTTGCAAAAGGGCTTTACGATAATTGTCCGGATGATAAAGCACACGATTTGTTTAAGCTCCCTGTGTATGTGCAAAAAATGGAAGAGAACAAATGGCTTGGCGACAAAACCAAACAGGGTTTCTATAAAAAGACAAAAACTGCTGATGGTAAAACCGAAATCCTTGCGCTTGATTTAAAAACTTTAGAATACAAACCACAGCAAAAAGTAAAATCGGCTACCTTAGAAATGACTAAGCCGGTTGAAAATCTTCGTGAGCGTATGAAGATTTTTGCCAAAGGAAAAGATAAGGCAGGCGAATTGTTCCGCCATTCTTCATTTGGTTTATTTGAATATGTATCAGATAGGATTCCAGAAATTTCTGATGAATTGTATCGTATCGATGATGCCATGCGTGCAGGTTTCGGTTGGGAACTTGGTCCTTTCGAACTTTGGGATGCTGTAGGCATAAAAGAAGCCATCGAAGGGATGGAGCAATATGGCAATAAAGCTGCGGCTTGGGTGCATGAAATGCTCGATGCCGGAAATACTTCATTCTATAAAGTAGAAAATGGCGTTAAAAAATATTACGATATCCCTTCAAAAAGTTATAAAGCCTTACCGGGAACGGATGAGTTTATCATTTTAGATAACCTCCGCGAAAATAAAACCCTTTGGAAAAACTCAGGTGTTTCGATTATCGATCTGGGCGATGGCATTCTGAATGTAGAATTCCACACCAAAATGAATACCATTGGCGGTGATGTGATTTCGGGTATCAACAAAGCGATTGATATGGCCGAGAAAGATTACCGTGGTTTGGTAATCGGCAACGATGGTGCAAACTTCTCTGCCGGTGCAAATGTGGGGATGATTTTTATGATGGCGGTAGAGCAGGAGTGGGATGAGTTGAACATGGCAATCCGCATGTTCCAGAATACTTCGATGCGCATCCGTTATTCTTCTATTCCGGTTGTGGTTGCCCCACATAATTTAACCCTGGGCGGTGGCTGTGAGTTTAGTTTACATGCCGATCATGTTCAGCTTTCTGCCGAAACTTATATGGGTTTGGTTGAGTTTGGTGTTGGTGTAATCCCTGGCGGTGGCGGTACCAAAGAATTTGCTTTGCGCGCTTCTGATGAATATAAAGACGATCAGATTGTTCAAAATGCTTTAAAAGACCGTTTCTTAACCATCGGAATGGCAAAAGTTTCAACCTCTGGTTATGAGGCTTACGAACTGGGCTATCTGCAAAAGGATAAATTCTCGATCTCGATGAACCGGAACCGCTTATTGGCCGATGCAAAAGCTAAAGCAATAGAATTATCTGATGCTGGTTATACAAAACCCGTGCAACGGAACGATATCAAAGTTTTAGGCAAGCAAGGTTTGGGAATTGTTTATGCAGGTGCAAACAGCATGTATGCAGGGCATTTCATTTCTGAACACGATAAAAAAATATCCGAGAAATTAGGTTATGTAATGTGCGGTGGCGACTTATCGGCTCCAACAGAAGTAACCGAGCAATATTTATTGGATCTGGAAAGGGAAGCTTTTTTATCACTTGCAGGTGAGCGGAAGAGTTTAGAAAGGATTCAGTCGATAATTACTAAGGGAAAACCGTTGAGGAATTAGATCTGAGATGGGAGACATTAGATTTGAGAAAGGTTGCAGCCGTTCATAACATCAGCATTAGGATAATAGACATGAATAATTTAAAAGAGTTAAAAATTTGGAATAAGGCTATTAATTTAGCTGTTGATGTTTACAAAGCAACATCGACCTTTCCAACTGATGAACGTTATGGGCTAATAAGCCAATCTCGAAGGGCAGCTGTCTCAATTCCATCTAACATTGCTGAGGGAGCAGGTAGAAATTCAGTTAAAGAATTCAATAACTTTTTAGGAATAGCTAATGGATCTTCTTATGAATTACAAACTCAATTGGTAATCGCTAATAAACTTGCAATTCTTGAATCTGAAATTTTGGATCCTTTACTCACTCAGATTGATGAGTTACAAAAAATGACTTATGGTTTCCAGCAAATGCTGGATAAGAAAATTAATATGAAAAAGATGTGAGAAACTAGATTTGAGATTTGAGACCAATTACCCTCTCAAATCTCATATCTAATGTCTCAAATCTCAAAAAACAATAATCGATTTGAATTTGAGTTTGAGCAGGTCTCAAATCTCAAATCTCAGGTCTCAAATCTTAAAAAATGGAAGCATATATTATAGCCGGATATCGTACAGCAGTGGGCAAAGCACCCCGTGGCGTATTCCGTTTTACAAGAGCTGATGATTTAGCCGCAGAAGTAATCAGGGCTTTAGTGGCATCGGTTCCGAATTTAGATAACGAACAGATTGATGATGTAATTGTGGGTAATGCCACTCCAGAAGCGGAACAGGGCTTAAATATTGGCCGTATGATCTCGCTAATGGGTTTAGATACCGATAAAGTGCCCGGTGTTACGGTAAACCGCTATTGTGCATCGGGTTTAGATACCATTGCCACAGCAGTTGCTAAAATTAAAGCTGGTATGGCCGATTGTATTATTGCAGGTGGTGTAGAGGTAATGAGCGGAATGCCTTTTGGAGGTTGGAAGCTTGTACCAAATGCAGAAGTTGCAAAAAACAATCCAGATTGGTATTGGGGCATGGGCTTAACCGCCGAAGCAGTAGCTAAAGAATATAATGTGAGCCGTGAAGATCAGGATGCTTTTTCGTTAAAATCTCATGAGAAAGCTATTCATGCTATAAAAAACGGTCATTTAAAAGATGGTGTTTTGCCAATCACGGTAAACGAAAATTACCTTGATGCAAACCTTAAAAAGAAAACCCGCTCTTACGTGGTAGATACCGATGAGGGGCCCCGTGCAGATACTACCTTAGATAAGTTGGCGAAACTAAAACCTGTATTCGATGCGGTTGGAAGCGTAACCGCAGGTAATTCATCGCAAACATCTGATGGAGCAGCCTTTGTTTTGGTGGTGTCTGAAAAGAAAATGAAAGAATTAAATGCAGAACCAATTGCCAGGTTGGTAAGTTACGGTATCGCAGGAGTTCCGCCACGCATTATGGGAATTGGTCCAATCGAAGCTATCCCAAAAGCGTTGAAACAAGCAGGTTTGAAAAAGGAGGATATCGATTTAATCGAACTGAACGAAGCTTTTGCCTCGCAATCATTAGCCGTAATCAGAACATTAGATTTAAACCCTGATGTAATTAACGTAAATGGTGGTGCAATTGCCTTGGGGCATCCGCTGGGCTGTACCGGAGCAAAACTTACCGTACAGATCATGAATGAGCTAAAACGACAGAACAAAAAGTACGGAATGGTAACCATGTGCGTAGGAACCGGACAAGGTGCAGCGGGGATTTTTGAGTTGTTGTAGTGCTGAAATTCGTATAAAATTGATGATTAAGTGGTCGTCATCCTGAACTTGTTTCAGGATCTTCAGCGTAATTAAGATGCTGAAGCACGTAGTAGCTACAAGACAATTGTTAAACTATTTCTACTTGTAAAACAAGTTCAGCATGACGAACCTAAAAAAAATATATTACTGATTTGAGTTTGAATTTGAGCAGGTCTCAAATCTCAAATCTCATTTCTCAAATCTTATAACAATGGAAACAACTGAAAAAAAGACAATTAAAGGCGGTGAATTCTTAATTAAGGATACCACTTATCAGGAAGTATTTATCCCTGAAGAATTTGATGAAGAGCAGCAGATGATTGCACAAACCTGTCGCGATTTTCTGGCCGCTGAGGTTTATCCCAATTTAGATAAAATTGACAAGCAGGAAGATCCTGAGCTGATGCCAACACTTTTAACCAAAGCTGGTGAACTGGGTATTCTTGGCGTTTCGGTACCGGAAGAGTATGGTGGTTTTGGTAAAAACTTCAATACTTCCATGCTGGTTGCAGACGTGGTGGGTGCAGGCCACTCTTTTGCCGTTGCGCTTTCTGCTCATACCGGAATTGGCACCTTGCCAATTTTATATTATGGAAATGAAGCGCAAAAAGCAAAGTATATTCCTAAACTTGGATCGGGTGAATGGAAAGCTGCTTATTGCTTAACTGAGCCAAACTCGGGTTCGGATGCAAACTCTGGAAAAACCAAAGCCACACTGAGCGAGGATGGTAAACATTATATCATCACCGGACAAAAAATGTGGATTACCAATGGTGGCTTTGCCGATATTTTTATTGTTTTCGCTAAAATTGATGATGATAAAAACTTAACTGCATTTATTGTAGAGAAAGATTTCGGTGGCATCACCATGAATCCTGAAGAGCATAAAATGGGTATTAAAGGTTCTTCAACCCGCCAGGTTTTCTTTAACGATTGCCCGGTGCCGGTTGAGAACATGTTGAGCGATAGAGAAAACGGTTTCAAAATAGCGGTTAACATTTTAAATATTGGCCGTATTAAATTATCGGCGGCAGCTATTGGTGCTTCAAAAGCAACTTTAAATACAGCGATTAATTATTCGAATGAGCGGATCCAGTTTGGTCGCCCGATTTCTAAATATGGTGCTATCCGTTTTAAAATTGCAGAAATCGCCGCTAAACTTTACGCTGTTGATGCGGCTAACTACCGTGCAGGTCAGAATATTGATGATACTTACGATCAACTGGTTGCGGGTGGAATGGAATCTGGTAAAGCGAGGTTAAAATCTGTCGAACAATTTGCGGTAGAGTGTGCCATTTTAAAAGTATGGGGTTCTGAAGCTTTAGATTATACTGTGGATGAAGGTGTTCAGATTTACGGTGGCATGGGCTTTAGTGCCGATGCACCAATGGATAGGGCATACCGTGATGCACGTATCAACCGTATTTTCGAAGGCACAAACGAAATTAACCGTTTATTAACCGTTGATATGATGTTGAAACGCGCCATGAAGGGTGAACTGGATTTAATGACGCCAGCTACAGCTGTTGCAGCTGAATTAATGAGCATCCCTGATTTTGGCGAAGAAGATACGACCTTGTTTGCTGCAGAGAAAAAAGTACTCTCGAATTTGAAAAAAGCAACTTTAATGGTGGCTGGTGCTGCGGTTCAGAAATTAATGATGACTTTAAGCAAAGAGCAGGAAATTTTAATGAACATTGCCGACATGGCCAGTTATGTTTATGTGCTCGAATCGGCATTGTTGAGAACAGAAAAATTAGCAAGTACCCGTGGAGAGGAAGCAATTGCGGGTCAATTAGATCTATTAAGAATTTATTTAGTAGAAGCGGTTGATGGTATTGCCAAAGCAGGTAAAGAAGCACTTTGGGCTTTTGCTGAAGGTGATGAGCAACGCATGATGCTGGTTGGTTTGCGTCGTTTTACAAAAGTAGAACCATTTAATGTTAAAGATGCCCGCCAAAGAGTTGCGCAACAATTGATCGAAGCAAATAAATATATCTTTTAAGGTAGGTTATAGGGTATAAGGCTTAAGGTTTAGGGTTTGGGTGTATTAACTCAGGCGCTAAACCTTTTTTTATTCTGCAGTGGCCTGTAATATGCTGTCATGTTGAGGAACGAAGTGACAGGACATCAGGAAGAATGGTCGTCATCTCGACTGTAGCACAGCGAAACGGAGAGATCTATCAAGGCAGATTTCTCGACTGCGTTGTACTCCGCTCGAAATGACGGTAACTTGAGAGAATTTTTTACAAGTAGATTGATTACTGTCGTTTATATTGATTTTTATGTAGTAAATTAAAACTCAGCATGACAGAAGTTGAAAAAATAATAAGTCCTTAGCTTTATGTTATTAAATCCTATTTTCGCGCATGTTTAAATTTAAATTACTTCCGATACTTCTTTTATGTGTGGCTATGGTTTCGTCTTGTAAAAAAGATGAAGACCCTGAAAAACAAATGACCGATTTCATCAAAAAAAATAATATTAATGCAGTTAGGGATAACTCTGGCTTATATTATCAGATCATTAAACCTGGTGCGGGTTCGTTTACTTATCCCAGCAATACTAAAATCACGATTAAATACGAAGGCAGGTTATTAGACGGAAGTGTATTTGATAATGGTGGTGGCAAAGAGCAGACCTTTAATCTGGCAGAATTAATACAGGGCTGGAGAATCGGTCTCCCTAAAATCCAAAAGGGGGGAGAAATAAGATTAATTGTTCCACCGGGTTTGGGTTATGGAAGCAGTTCGGTAGGTCCCATCCCTGGTAACTCTGTATTAGATTTTACCATACAGCTGTCTAATACACAATAAGTAGACAATGAGTGAAAGACAAAAGACTAATTCAGGTTAAATGCTTCTTTAGTTTTAAGTTTGGAGCCCTTAAAATTGTTAAAATAGGTTAAAAATTGTAGCATCCGTATTAAAAGCTTATTTTTGCGGATGATGGTTAAGTTTAAATATTTTATACTCATGATCTGCCTTGCAGGGTGCTTAGCCGCTTGTAAGAAAAATGAGCCGGTTGATGATTACGATCCTACACCGCAGTTTAAGGCCGATACTGCTGCAATAAGCGCTTTTGTTAAGACTAATAATATCCCGGCTACTAAAGATGTCAGTGGTATATTTTATCAGATAATAGAACCTGGAACAGGAAGTATTGTGTATGCAGCATCTACAAAAATCACTTCTGATTATGAAGGGAAATTATTAAACGGAACTATTTTCGATGGTACCAAAGGAACCCCAACTTCGTTTTTACTTGGAAATGTTATTGTAGGGTGGCAAATTGGGATTCAAAAAATACAAAAAGGTGGTAGGATCAGATTGATAATACCTTCTTATTACGCTTATGGGACACAATCACCATCATCTTTGGTTCCGGCAAATTCAATACTCGATTTTACTATAACACTTACAGACGTACAATAATAAATGAACAAATTTACTAAACTTAGCCTATTTGCACTTTTACTGGCTACTACAATTTTCAGCTCATGTAAAAAAGAGTACGATACTGCTCAAACTATAGATGATGCGGCTATAAAAGCATATATATCAAAAAATAATCTGACTCAAATGCAACCTGATTCTGCTAAAACAGGATTTTATTTTCAGGTTACAAACCCTACGGATGGTACACTTTTCTTAAATAAAGATTCAGTATTATACGATGTTACAGTTAAATCTTTGACAAATGGAGCAACTTATCTCCAGTCCCCATCGAATGGCAATTTGGGTACACGTGTTGGATATTTAAATGGCTTTTTTCAATCGTCTTTATCAACAACCATTACCTATAATATACCCGCAATAAGAACAGCTGTGCTTAAATTAAAGCCAGGAGGTACGGCTAGGATTTTGTTGCCATCATATTTAGGCTTTGGTAGAAATGGTGCCGGTCCTATCCCCTCAAACGAAAATCTTGATTTTATAGTTAAAACTTATCCATACCGCAAGCAGTGGGTATTTGATGATGCGAAGATCCAAAGTTATTTAACTGCTAAAAATTTAACAGCAACTAAAGATTTAAGTAGGGTATACTATATTGTTGGAACCGAAGGAACGGGTTCGGATGTAATCACCAATGAAAGCACGCTTATAATCAAGTATACAGGGAGGTATTTAGATGGTACCAGTTTTGACTCTTCAACAGATGGAACTTTTTCGACAACATTGAATAGTGTAATAGCTGGATGGGGATTACTCACTAAGTTTAAAGCAGGCACAAAGGTAAGACTTTTCATCCCTTCTGATCTCGCTTACGGCACAGGTGGGCATAATTCTGTTCCACCTAACGCTGTATTGGATTTCGATATAGAAATTGTAAAGGTTACGAATTAGATAAAGCCTCTTTAAAAACTTTTAAAACCCTTTCCCTTGCAAAAGTATGCTCAACTATTGGTTGGGCATATTTTTTTGTCCCAAATTCTGGTACCCACTTTTTAATATATTCGAACTTAGGGTCGAATTTTTTGGTTTGAAGTTCAGGGTTAAAAACCCTAAAGTATGGTGCAGCATCGTTCCCTGATCCTGCGGCCCATTGCCAGCCGCCTACGTTGCTTGCCATTTCGTAATCCAATAACTTTTCTGCAAAATAAGTTTCTCCCCAGCGCCAGTCTATGAGTAAATGTTTGGTTAAAAAACTGCCCACAATCATGCGTACACGGTTGTGCATCCAGCCAGTTTCATTGAGCTGTCTCATGCCAGCGTCTACAATGGGGTAACCCGTATTGCCTTCGCACCAGGCTTTAAACTCATCTTCGTTGTTGCGCCATTTAATTTTATCGTATTGTTTTTTAAACGAATCGAAAGCTGAATAGGGGAAATGCCAAAGGATGGTCATGTAAAATTCCCGCCATGCCAATTCAGAAAGCCAGACAGTCGATTTTGCTTCCAATGCATCCTTTGCAGCTTTTCTGATGCTTAACGTTCCAAAACGCAAATGCAGTCCGATATGTGTGGTGCCATCAAGCGCAGGGAAATCACGTTCTTTTGCATAATCATCGAGTTTGTTTTTATAGCTGATTTTCGGGAAATTCAGTTTGCTCTTTTCAAAACCCATCTCTTTTAATGTTGGACTTGGCAGATGTTTAATTTCTATTAGATTTTTGAGATATTTTTTGGTTGGATAAGCCTTCACATAAAAATCGTTCAGCTTGGCATGCCATTGTTTGTAAAAAGGGGTAAAAACAGTATAAGGTGTTTTATTCGCTTTTAGGATTTCGTTTTTTTCAAAAATCACCTGATCCTTATACGTTTTGAAGGCAATTTTTTCACTGGTTAAAAATTCGGCCATGTTATCATCACGTTCTCGGGCATAAGGCTCATAGTCATGATTGGTATATACGGCCTTAACATCATATTCCTTTAAAATCTCTGACCATATTTTTTCGGGCTTGCCATATTTTACCAATAAATCTGACCCATATTGCTGAAGTTCTGTTTTTAAATCTTCAATGGTTTGGTAAATGAAAGTAACCCGGGCATCATCTTTTGGGAGTTTATCCAATATGTTCTGATCAAAAATAAACAATGGTAAAACCGGATAAGCACTTTTAAGTGCATGATACAAAGCAGCGTTATCTGCTAAACGTAAATCGCGGCGAAACCAGTAGACCCCCACACCCCCTGGAGGAGGCTTTGTGTTTCCATCGTTTATATTATTTTGCATAATTATGTTTTTCTTATGGAGTTTTTTATTTTTCAACTAAGGTTTCGTTTCCCCTTTAGGGACTAGGGGTGTAAAGATCCTTCAGAGCATCCTCCAAATGGGTGAATTTAAATTTGAACCCAGCATCTAGAATTTTTTGGGCTGAGGTATTATTGCTCATTAAAACGGCTTCAACACGTTCTCCCAATAATAGTTCCAGCGCCTTTTTGGGGATCTTGATCGGCCAGACAGGACGATGCAGATGTTTGGCGATGGCTTTGGTTAACGCTTTATTAGTAACAGGAAAAGGAGCACAGGCATTATAGCAATTCTCCATTTTAAGATTTTCGATGGCTTCGATGTACATTTCTACCATATCATCAATATGCAGCCAGGGGGTCCATTGTTTACCTGTACCTAAAGCTGCTCCAGCAAATAACTTAACCGGTTTATCGAGTTGAGGTAAGGCGCCGCCATGATTACTTAAAACAATTCCGGTACGGAGTTTTACAATTCTGAGGCTTAGCTTTTTACCTTGGTCTATGGCATCTTCCCAAAGTTTACAGCATTCGGCTAAAAATCCGTAACCGTTCGGGCTTTCTTCTGTTAAAATTTCATCCCCACAGTCGCCATAAAAACCAACTGCCGAAGCAGAAATAAATGATTTTAGCTGATTGTCGGGTTTCGATTTAATCGTTTTAAAGAGTAATTCTGTTGATTTTACACGGCTATCGATGATCTGTTTTTTCCGTTCGTCGGTCCATTTTTTATCAGCCACAGGTTCTCCCGCTAAATGGATGATGGCATCTACACCATTCAAACAGTCAGCATCAATGGTTCCTTTGTAAACGTCCCATACAAAATTATTCGGATTATTGTCTTTCTTTCGTGAAAGTGTATTCACCTCGTAACCTTTACTAATCAAATGCTTTTTTAGCTCAGTACCCACAAGTCCTGTAGCCCCGGTAATCAGAATCTTCTTAGCCATCTTTTTAAAACACTAAAGATACAAAAGGGTTTTTATGGCTTCATTTAAAACGACATTAATTTGGTTCTAATTCTTTTGTTACCTATTTGTAAAGAATTATTTAGGGGTTTGATGAAGAAGAAAAATAAGATAAATTTGTAAACGCGTTCTTACACCCTTTTCGATAAAAGATGTCCAAAAAAATTTTAGTCTGGTTTAGAAATGATCTTCGCTTGCATGACAATGAAATGCTGGTCGAGGCGATTGCTAAATCTGATTCAATTTTGCCTGTTTACATTCTCGATCGCCGTTCTTTTGGTGAAACAAAATACGGTACGTTAAAAACAGGTAATATTAGAGCACAGTTTATTTTAGAAAGTGTTTTAGGATTACGCAATTCTTTAAAACAGATTGGTGGTAACTTGCTTATCGCCGAAGGCAATCCCGAAGATATTATTCCTCAGCTTGTTCAGGAATATGAGATTAGCGAAGTCTACCATCACCGTGAAGTGGCACGCGAAGAAACGCATGTTTCAACCTTGGTAGAAAATGCACTTTGGAAATTACGCATCAACCTTAAACACTTTATCGGTCATACCTTATATAATAAGGAGGACCTACCTTTTCCTATCAAGGATATTCCCGACGCCTTTAACCAGTTTAAAAAGAAAATTGAACGCGATTCGATTATTAAGCCCTGTTTTTCGGCACCCGATCGGATTAATGTAGCCGAGGTGATCGACTGGGGAACATTATCTTCGTTAGAAGACTTTAATCTTTTGCCGCAGAAAAAAGATCAGCGTGCTGATTTTGAATTTGTTGGTGGCGAGGCTGAAGGTTTGGTCCATCTTCAAAAAGTGATTGTAGCCATGCAGCAGGCTGCAACAACCAAAAATTTAATCCTGGCTTCAAAACTATCGGCATGGCTGGCCATGGGTAGTTTATCGCCACGAAAAGTATACTGGGAAATTAAAAAGATGGAAGGTGTGCCCAATACAAAAGCCATGTTCAATCATATTTTATTAGGCTTGCTTTGGAGAGATTATTTCCGTTTCATGTTTAAGAAATACGGCAACACTTTTTTTAGTCCTGATGGATTTGGCAGCCAGGGGCTGATTGATGTTGTGAATGAGCAGGATAATTTTAGTAAATGGAAGAATGCGCAAACAGGTTTTGCTGTGGTAGATGCGGTGATGACAGAGTTAAATCAGACCGGTTTCATCTCGAATATCGCCAGACAAACCGCTGCCTTATATCTGATCAATAATTTAGAAGTAAGCTGGATTTTTGGCGCAGCATATTTTGAAGAAAAGCTGATCGATTATAACCCTGCAAGTAACTGGGGCAACTGGGCCAATGTAGCTGGTGTAGGTAACGATCAGAAATCAAAAAGTGTTTTCGATCTTGATAAAAATATTAAAAATCTCGACCCAAAAGGCAATTACTCCTTAACTTGGGCATCATAGTTGTAATGACTGAATGATTGGGTGTTGAATGATGGAATTGAAATTTTATTGATTAATACAAGTGGTATTTTTGTTATTCTCTCATTCAATAATTTTGTCATTCAATAATTCTCATTTTAATCGAGATTTTTGCCATTTATATAAGGTAAAATTCTAATTTTGTAATGCTTATAGTAAACAGTTAATAATGGATAAATTATCTTATCTTAATGGCGCAAACGCCGAATATATAGAGTCTTTATATCAATCTTATCAACAAGATCCCGAGTCTGTTGAATTTGGTTGGCAGAAATTTTTTGAAGGTTTCGATTTTGGAAGAGGATCAGAAGCGCCTGCAGTAACAGCAGAAACTCCTGAACAATTTTTAAAAGAGGTTAATGTTTTAAATCTGATTGATGGCTATCGTAGCCGTGGTCACTTATTTACGCACACCAATCCAGTTCGCGAAAGACGTAAACATTTACCAACATTAGATCTTGCAAATTTTGGATTATCTGATGCTGATTTAGAAACCGTTTTCAACTCTGGTGTTGAGATTGGTATCGGTGCGGCAAAATTGAAAGACATTGTAGCCTTCTTAAAACAAACATACGCAGGTTCTATCGGAGCCGAATTTAAGTTTTTACGTACACCTGAAGTGTTGAACTGGATTCAGCAAAAAATGGAAAGTGCACGTAATACACCTAATTTCTCAATTGATGAGAAAAAACGCATTCTCCGGAAATTAAACGAAGCAGTAAGTTTCGAAAATTTCTTAGGCACCAAATTTTTGGGCCAAAAACGTTTCTCATTAGAAGGCGCAGAAGCTTTAATCCCTGCTTTAGATTCAGTAATCGAAAAAGGTGCTGAATTAGGTATTGAAGAATTTGTAATTGGTATGGCACACCGAGGTCGTTTAAACGTGTTGGCCAATATCATGCAAAAAACATATAAAGATATTTTTGCTGAATTTGAAGGTAAAAGCTATAATCCAGATACGCCATTTGGTGGCGACGTAAAATACCATTTAGGGTATTCTACGGATGTTACTACCGTTTCAGGCAAAAGTGTTCACTTAAGTTTGTGTCCTAACCCATCGCACTTAGAAACTGTTGATGGTGTAGTAGAAGGCATGAGCCGCTCGAAAATCGATTTCAAATATGGTGGCGATAACAGTCGTTTAGCACCGATTTTGATTCATGGTGATGCATCTGTTGCCGGCCAAGGTATTGTTTACGAAGTAATTCAGATGGCAGGCCTTGAAGGTTATAAAACTGGTGGAACTATTCACCTGGTAATTAATAACCAGATTGGTTTTACCACCAATTATAAAGATGCACGTACCAGTACTTATTGTACCGATATTGCTAAAGTAACTTTATCTCCGGTTTTTCACGTAAATGGTGATGATCCTGAGGCTTTGGTTTATGCAATTAACCTGGCAATGGAATATCGTCAGAAATATAAAAACGATGTTTTTATTGATATCCTTTGCTACCGTCGTTTCGGTCACAATGAGTCTGACGAGCCTAAATTCACCCAGCCATTATTATACAAAACAATCGAAAAACACCCCAATCCAAGGGAAATCTATATCGATCAGTTAACCAAAGAGGGTAAGTTGGAAGCCGGTTTGGCAAAAGAAATGGAAAAAGATTTCCGTGGCATTTTGCAGGAACGCTTAAATGAAGCTAAAGAATTTGTTGCAGGTAATGCCGAAGTTAAATTTGGTGGTGCATGGGCAGATTTGCGTATGGCTACACCTAAAGATTTCGAATCTTCTCCTGTTACTGCCGTTAAAAAATCTACTTTATTAGAAATTGGTAAGCGCATTACAGCTTTGCCATCTAATAAAAAGTTCTTCAAAAAAATCGAAAAACTATTTGCTGAACGTGGCAAAATGGTTAACGAAACCAATGTTTTCGACTGGGCAATGGGCGAGCAGTTGGCTTATGGTACTTTGTTGTCAGAAGGTAAACGTGTTCGTTTAAGCGGTCAGGATGTAGAGCGGGGAACATTCTCTCACCGTCATGCGGTATTAACGCTTGAAGATAGTGAGGAAGAATATGTACCATTGGCAAATATTTCAGACCAACAAGCGGCTTTCGATATTTACAACTCACACTTATCAGAATATGGTGTTTTAGGTTTCGAGTATGGTTATGCCATGGCGAACCCGAATGCTTTAACCATCTGGGAAGCACAATTTGGCGATTTCTTTAACGGAGCGCAAATTGTTGTCGATCAGTATATTGCAAGTGCCGAAACCAAATGGCAACGCGAAAATGGTTTGGTAATGTTATTGCCTCACGGTTACGAAGGTCAGGGACCAGAGCACTCATCAGCGCGTATTGAGCGTTTTATGGAACTTTGTGCCGACTATAACATGCAGGTAACAAACTGTACCACTCCGGCAAACTTCTTCCACGTTTTACGTCGTCAGTTTAAACGCGATTTCCGCAAGCCATTGGTGGTATTTACCCCTAAAAGTTTATTGCGCCACCCTGCTTGTGTTTCTAAATTAGAAGAATTTACTGAAGGTGGTTTTAAAGAAGTAATTGATGATGTAAATGTTAAAGTTGCAGATGTAACACGTATAGTTTTCTGTAGCGGTAAAATTTACTACGAGTTATTGGAGAAACAACAGGCTGATAAATTGAAACATGTAGCCCTGGTTCGTGTAGAGCAGCTATATCCAACTCCGGTTGATCAGATGGAAGCCATCCAGAAGAAATATAAAAATGCTAAAGAAGTTTTCTGGGTACAAGAAGAGCCAGAGAACATGGGCGCATGGCCATATTTGTTCCGCAGGTTGTACAAAACAGCATTAAAAGGCATTGATGTAATTTCGCGAAGAGAAAGCAGCAGTACCGCAACAGGTTTTGCAAAACAACATGCCAATCAACAGGCTTATATTTTAGCAAAAGCTTTAGAGATTTCGGTAACGGATGATGTAAAGGATATCGCCAAAAAAGCAACAAAAAAATTAGTTCAGATCGATTAGGTGCATTGTGCTAAGCGTTTGGTGCATAGCGTTTGATATTGATTATTAGAAGATAAAAACATAACATTACAAAAATGAGTTTAGAGATAAAAGTTCCACCTGTTGGTGAGTCGATAACCGAAGTTGTTTTATCACGTTGGATAAAAAACGATGGCGATGTTGTTGAAATGGATGAAGTTATTGCCGAATTAGAATCGGACAAAGCAACATTCGAATTAACTGCAGAACAAGCTGGAACTTTAAAAACCATAGCAGCCGAAGGCGATACATTAGCCATCGGTGCAGTAGTTTGTAAAATTGAAGATGGTGGTGCGGCTCCGGCGAAAGCTGATGCACCAAAAGCTGAAGAAAAGGCTGTTGTTGCTGAAGATAAAACTGCGGCTCCAGTTGCCGAAAAATCAGGCGAAAGCTATGCTACGGGAACTCCTTCTCCTGCTGCTGGTAAAATTCTTGCAGAAAAAGGAATTGATGCAGCTGCTGTAAAAGGTACTGGTGTTGATGGTCGTATTACTAAAGACGATGCTGTTAAGGCTGAGGCAGGTAAAAAACCAGAGGCACCAAAAGCAAGTGCTCCAGTTGTAGCTGCTGCTCCTGCAGGTAGCCGCGGCGAACGCCGTGAGAAAATGTCTCCACTACGTAGAACGGTTGCAAAACGTTTAGTTGCTGTTAAAAATGAAACCGCAATGTTGACTACTTTTAACGAAGTTAACATGAAACCGATTATGGATTTACGCGGAAAATATAAAGATCAGTTTAAAGAAAAATTTGGTGTTGGTTTAGGCTTCATGAGCTTTTTCACTAAAGCAGTAACCGAAGCTTTAAAAGATTTCCCTGCGGTTAATGGTCGTATTGAAGGTGAAGAATTGGTTTACAATGACTTTGCTGATATTTCGATTGCAGTTTCTGCACCAAAAGGTTTAGTGGTTCCGGTAATCCGCAATGCAGAAAGCATGACTTTAGCTCAGATTGAAAAATCCGTTTTAGAATTGGCTTTAAAAGCACGTGATAGCAAATTAACCATCGAAGAAATGACTGGTGGAACATTCACCATCACTAACGGTGGTGTGTTTGGTTCAATGATGTCTACACCGATTATTAATGCGCCACAATCGGCCATTTTAGGTATGCACAACATTGTTGAGCGTCCGGTAGCTGAAAAAGGTGAAGTTGTAATCCGTCCGATGATGTACGTTGCTTTATCTTACGATCACAGAATTATCGATGGACGTGAGTCGGTTGGTTTCCTGGTTCGTGTGAAACAGTTGTTAGAAGATCCGGCTAGATTATTATTAGGTATCTAACCCCTAATCCCTAAAGGGGAATTAAATCTTTATAGAAAGTCAAGGTAAAGAAGTCAAGTTTTAATGGCCAATGTGCTATAAAAACTTGACTTCTTTTTTTATACCTGAAAAATGAAATTAACGTTCAACTCGAAATTCCTCTTTATTTTTCTCGCGATTCTCATCGTGGAAATCTTAATTGGCAAATACCTTCACGATGCTTTTATCAGACCTTTTGGCGGAGATGTATTGGTTGTTATCTTGATTTACGGATTTTTGAGGATTTTCCTTAAAACCAATAATAAGCAGTTAGCATTAGGCGTCTTAATTTTTTCTTTCGTAATTGAGTTCCTCCAAAAGGCAAATTATGTTACCTGGTTTGGCTGGGAAAACAACAAAATAATGAGTGCGATATTGGGCACTTCCTTTAGCATTTACGATCTGCTCGCTTATTTTGTAGGCTATCTGATCTGTTTGTGCTTTAAGGATTGAGCTAAAGCACTTTTCTTATTTTGAAAGCGCTTTAATTGGTTTTAAATCCAATTGTTTAAATTCTACTTCACTACCTTCTGCTTGTAAAGCAATTTGCCCGCTACTTGCAGTGCAATTTGTACCATAGTTTACCATTATGCCATTTACCCAAACTTTAACTTCGTTATTCAAACATTGGATAACCATGGTATTCCACTCGCCAAGCGGTTTTTCACTGTCATCTGTTAAATTTTTAATCCGGCGGAGTTTATTTCCATTTATGCCCCAGTTTTCTTGAGGCCCGCGTCTGGTAACCATATCAGGCACTGTAATATCTTCTTCGATACACCAGAAATCGCCGGCATCTTTATGTTGCATCTGCACTTCCAGCGATTTTGGAAACATACCATACAATGCCCTTGGCGTAGATGAATGAACTAAAACACCACAATTGCCCGGTTTGCCAGCAAAGCGGTATTGTACTGTTAACTGGTAATTTTTATAAATTTTATCAGTTATTAAATGTCCACCTGGCGTACCTAAACTAACCAGCATCCCATTGCGTACAATAAACGGGTTAACGGTAGTAGGCTGTTTGTCCATTGCAGGCACATCTACATGCCAACCGTTTAGATTTTTTCCGTTAAAAAGGCTTTTTTGAGCAAATGCTGAGCTGCTAATAATAACTAGTAGTAAAAAGGCATAGTAAAGTTTCATGATATTTGGTTTTTGTATTCCAAATATATTAAATATAAATGGCACAAGAACTGTAAGAAGGTTCGTCATTTCGACTGGAGTGCAACGGATTGGAGAAATCTATGATTACGGTATTTATAGATCTCTCCACTTCGGTCGAGTGACGATACCCCGCTGCCTAATCTGGTCTCAGCGTCCCGTTAAGGCTCCAATTTCAGTAATTCTTCGTATGGATTTCCCTCAAGCCCCAATAATTTAGCAAACGCCGGCTCCGTTTTATAACCTTGGTTTTTGAGACCAATAATGTCCAGCCTAAATTTTTCGCCCTTGGCTAAGAGTAATTTGTGTTCAATTAGCATATGCCGATAAGCATTTTGTTGTGTGGTAGGAGTATTTTGTCCGAATATTTCTATTTCGAAACCATCGATGATAAAATTCGCCTTAGTGGCGTCGAATTTAGGGCTTTCATAAATGGTAAATTCTTTTTCAGATCCAAACAGTGCATTTAATTTATAGATAAATTCATTTTTATCAGAAACTTCGCATATAATATCCAGATCGCTGTTTTCGATATCGATATTGATTGGAATGGTGCCAACCAAGATTGGATGGTAAGGGGTAAGCTTTGCAAGGACTCGATTATCTGTTAACACCTGATAAGCTTTCTGTTGCCTTTCGTTACCAAGCTTTAAGTAAGATATATCAAGAAAGTTGATCATTGTTTTGTTTTATACTTAACATGAAAGATCCTGAAATAAATTCAGGAGGACGAGTAGGTACTTTGATTTTTTCTTCCTGCAGCATCCAAAGTTACTAAACCCGATAGTATGAATGCCAATGCGTTCTAATTCTGCCCTAATTTTTTCTGAAGAAACTGAAGCAAAGCACAAGCTGCATTGGCAGAAAGGATAGCGGGAACGAGCTTAAATATCTACTTCTGTAATTGCTTTCCAAAAGGATGTGATGTATTTATGTTATTGGTCGGTGTGACACCAACCAATAGGACTTATGGAATGACAATTCTACAAAAGCCTCCTCGCATCCGATAGCTATCGGATGACGAATTCACTGAAAAAACAACAGCCCATCTCAATTAAGAAATGGGCTTATATATTTCAAACGTTTAAGATGCTGAATCAAGTTCAGCATGACGAATCGCTTATTTAATCTTCTACAATTTCACTATTGATGCTTACATCGTCTTTTACATCTTCTTTAAAGTAGTTTTTCTGGAAGATGAGGATCAGTATCACGCCAACTGAAATGGCTGCGTCTGCAAGGTTAAAAACAGGTCTGAAGAAAACAAACTCTTCTCCTCCCCAAATTGGCACCCAGCTAGGGAAGTGTCCTTCTGCAATCGGGAAATAGAACATGTCTACTACACGACCGTGAAACCAGCTTTCGTAACCATAAATCTTTCCGTAAAATACAGAATCGATAATGTTTCCTAACGCGCCAGAAAAAATCAGTGCAACATTTAGAATTAAACCGCGGTGATATTTATGCTTAATTAGATAATGTAAGCCATAGCCAATTCCTGCAACAGCGGCAATACGGAAAAGTGATAAGGCTAATTTGCCAAATTCACCACCAAACTCCATCCCAAAGGCCATCCCATTATTTTCGGTAAAATGGATAATACACCATTTGCCGATAATATGGAACTCCTGACCAAGGTACATGTGCGTTTTAACCCATGTTTTCACCAGCTGATCGGCCAGTAAAACTAGAAAGATAACAATTAAAGGTTTTGTATAGCCTTTCATTAACTCTGCTTTAATTTAGCTTCCATGCTTAAAGTTGCATGAGGAACAGCGCGTAAACGTTCTTTTTGGATTAGTTTTCCGGTTTCGCGGCAAATACCATAAGTTTTGTTCTCGATACGCACCAAAGCATTCTCCAGGTTGTCGATAAATTTTTTCTGACGTGCAGCCAACTGATTGATCTGCTCTTTTTCCATTGTTGCAGAACCGTCTTCTAATGTTTTGTACGCACCTGAAGTATCTTCTGTTCCGTTTGCGTTTGGATTACTCAAAGAAGTGGTTAAAGAGTTAAGTTCCTCTTTCGCCATGCGTAATTTATCTTGAATTAATTCTTTAAATTCTTGTAATTCACTGTCTGAGTAGCGTGTTTTGTTGCTGTTTTCCATGTTCTTTTTCTAATTTTCTAATATATGGATTTATATTTTAGTTACTGAAATGCTTAACTCAACATCGTCGATAACGATTTTGTTTGCATTATTTACAGTATCCGTTAATTCAAATTCATCGGCCAATATTTCCGCGCAAATGTAATCCTTGTTTTTGGCAACTGCGCCGGCTACCAAGTTATCATTTTGTAACGAAACTTTAATCCTATCGGTTACTTCAAAGTTTAATTCTTTTCGTAAGTTTTGAATACGGTTAACCAATTCGCGAGAAATACCTTCTTGTTTCAGCTCTTCTGAGATGGTAACATCCAAAGCAACAGTTAAACTGCCCAGGTTGGTTACCTGCCATCCCGGAATATCTTCCGCAAAAACCTCAACGTCATCATTTAAATTGATGGTAAATTCTTCACCATTATTGCCAACTACGATTATGAAGCCATCATTTTCTAAACGTTGGATATCATCCTGATTTGAATTTTCTAAAGCCTGTTTAACCAGGCTCATATCTTTTCCAACTTTTTTACCCAACGATTTGAAGTTTGGTTTCAGCTTTTTCTTAACGATACCATGCGTATCGGTAATGAATTCGATATGTTTAACATTCGTTTCAGAAAGGATATAATCCGCAACCTTTGATATTTTTTGTTCGAAATCGCCACTTAAAGATGGGATTAAGATTTTCTCAAGTGGTTGACGCACATTGATGCCCGATTTTTTACGCAGCGATAAAACCATCGATGAAATATCCTGAGCGTAAACCATACGCTCATTCAAATCGGTATCAATCAAACTTTGATCAGCCTCTTTCCACAAAGTTAAATGTACCGACTGCTCTGCATGTGCATCGGTAACGGTTAAGTTTCGATATAACCAATCGGCAAAGAAAGGCGCAACAGGACTCATCAACTGGGCCAAGGTTTCTAAACAAGTATATAATGTTTCGTAAGCAGCACGTTTATCATCAGTCATTTCGCCTTTCCAGAAACGGCGACGACTTAACCTGATGTACCAGTTACTCAAATGTTCATCAACAAAAGCCTGAATAGCGCGGGTAGCTTTCGTTGGTTCGTAAGTATTGTAACTTTCATCAACTTCGTTGATTAAGGTTTGCAATAACGATAAAATCCAGCGGTCTAATTCTGTTCTGTCTTCAACTTTGCTTAAATTATTTTTGTCAATCTCGAATTTATCGATATTGGCGTAAAGGGCAAAGAAAGCATAGGTATTGTAAAGTGTTCCGAAGAATTTACGGCGTACTTCAGCAATTCCATCAATGTCAAATTTTAGGTTATCCCAGGGATTTGCATTAGAAATCATGTACCAACGCGTGGCGTCAGCACCATATTCGTTTATGGTTTGGAATGGATCAGCGGCATTGCCTAAACGTTTAGACATTTTTTGTCCGTTTTTGTCTAGTACCAGTCCATTCGAAACTACATTCTTGTACGCTACTTTATCAAAAACCAATGTAGAAATCGCATGTAGCGTATAAAACCAGCCACGGGTTTGGTCTACGCCTTCGGCAATAAAATCTGCAGGAAAATCTTCATTTCGGTCGATTGTTTCTTTGTTTTCAAAAGGGTAGTGCCACTGCGCATAAGGCATAGCACCAGAGTCAAACCAAACATCAATTAAATCACTTTCGCGGCTCATTGGTTTGCCTGATGGAGATACTAAAATAATTTTGTCGACCACATTTTTATGTAAGTCGATCAAATCATAGTTCTCTTCAGACATGTTTCCGATTTCGAACCCTTTAAAAGGATTTTCTTTCTGGAAACCAGCTGTTATAGATTTTTCAATGGCATTGTAAAGTTCCTCAACAGAACCGATTAACACCTCTTCTTTTTTATCTTCAGTTCTCCAGATTGGCAAAGGAATTCCCCAATATCTCGAACGTGATAAATTCCAATCGTTAGCGTTTTTTAGCCAGTTTCCAAACCGACCCTCACCAGTTGATTTTGGTTTCCAGTTAATGGTTTCATTAAGGTCGAACATTCTGTCTTTAACATCTGTAACTTTAATAAACCATGAATCTAAAGGATAATATAAAAGTGGCTCATCAGTTCTCCAGCTGTGTGGGTAACTGTGAACATATTTTTCTACTTTAAAAGCTTTATTTTCTTCTTTTAATAAAATAGCAATTTCTACATCAACCGATTTTTCAGGTGCTTCGCCAGCATTGTAATATTCGTTCTTTACATATTTGCCTGCAAAAGGACCAACATGTTTAGTGAACTTACCCTGTAAATCTACTAATGGAACGGGAGTATCATTTTCATCTAATACCAACATTGGTGGTATTTCCGGAGTGGCTTCTTTAGCTACTTTAGCATCATCAGCGCCAAAAGTAGGAGCGGTATGAACAATACCGGTACCATCTTCTGTAGTTACAAAATCTCCAGAAATTACTCTAAATGCATTTTCGGGATTTTGATACGGCAATGCGTAAGTTAATAGTTGTTCATATCTAATTCCAACCAATTCACTTCCCTTGCATTCAGCAAGTATTTGATAAGGGATTTTTTTATCGCCAGCTTTAAAATTTGTAAAATCTTCAACTTCATTGCTTTCAAAGAAAATTTTACTAAACTGCTTGCCAACCAGGTTTTTTGCCAAAATTACATTTGTTGGCAAAAATGTATATTGGTTGAACGTTTTGACCAAAACATAGTCGATTTTTGGCCCAACAGTTAAAGCTGTGTTTGATGGTAAAGTCCATGGAGTAGTAGTCCACGCCATCAGGTAAATATCTCCAAATGTTTGTAAAAACGGAGGTAACGTATTTGCTGTCGCCTTAAATTGAGCGACAATTGTTGTATCTGTAACATCCCGGTAAGCGCCAGGCTGATTTACCTCATGCGAACTCAACCCTGTCCCGGCTTTTGGAGAATAAGGTTGGATAGTATAACCTTTATAGATTAATCCTTTATTGTAAATCTGCTTCAAAAGCCACCACACCGACTCCATGTATTTCGACTTATAGGTAATGTATGGATCATCCATATCTACCCAATAGCCCATTTTTTCAGTCAGGTCATTCCACACATCAGTGTAGCGCATTACTGTTTTTTTACAAGCTTCGTTATAGTCTTCAATAGAAATAGTTTTACCAATATCCTCTTTGGTAATCCCTAATTCCTTTTCAGTTCCAAGCTCAACAGGTAGACCATGTGTATCCCAACCAGCTTTTCTTTTAACCTGATAACCTTTAATTGTTTTATAGCGGCAAAAAATATCCTTAATTGCACGCGCCATTACGTGGTGAATCCCAGGCATGCCATTGGCAGACGGTGGACCTTCGTAAAAAGTAAACGGATTAGATTTCGGACGGGAAGAAATACTTTTTTCAAAGATATTTTCCTTTTTCCAAAAATCCAGTATTTCTTGCCCTATTTTGGCAAGTTCCAATTGTTTAAATTCGCTATACATCAATCAAGTACCTCAAAAAATTAAAGGTTGCAAAGTTAACAGAATTGACTGAATTTTGGTAGTTTTGGTGTAAATACTTTTAACGTGAAATTATTTAATATCGGGCTTACATCGATGATTGTTGCCGTAATTGCCTTGCCAATTGTTGCGGTGATCAATTCTTCAGACCGGGATTTTGTACTTTATGCTTTTTATTTCTGCGGCTTGCTCGAACTAATCGGGCTTATTTTTGTTTTAATCCATATTGTAACACTAAAAAGAAAGAACCCATGATTAAGCTCTTAAAATTGCAGAAAGCCGTTTTCATCCTCATAGCTGGCATACTTTCTTTTATTGCCTATAAAATTTTAGATGCAAACGAGGTAAAAGGAAGTATCTATTTACAGATGCTGGCCGGCGTACTCATCATCATTGGTGCATTATGGTTGTTATATCCAATTTTATTCGCCAAAAAGGATAATGATGGCAATGCCGAAATCATTACCGACCCAACGGTCGAAGTTCCTGTAGATGAAGAGGATAAAAAGCCTGCAGCCGAGTAACCTCATCCCCGTAGCCTTTGGGTTTAAACCCAAGGCCATGAAAAAAATAAAATCCACGTAGGGGTAAATTTCCTGTGAGTTGTATTAGCTCTAAATAACAAATAGAGATAACTATGATTCCTGCATTAATTATTTGGCTCTGCAAGAAATATTTTGCTCCAAAAACCTACAAAACATTCTCCTCCAAAAGCCCAATCAATCCAAAAAGTGTTGCTTCGCTGCTCTTTCTTATCTGTTCATTTTCATCGGCTTTTGCACAGCAAAGTAAATTTAACATCAAGCGTAATGGCGAAGTAATCGGTCAGATGTATTTCCAGCAGAAAGACGATGGTGATAATGTTTATCTAAAAATAACTTCAAAAGTACAAACCCGTTTTGTTTTCAAAATTGATGTGGAAACAGAGGATATGGCGCATTTTAAAAATGGCAAACTCCTTAGCTCAAATGTAAATCGGATAGTAAATGGCAGTGCAAAAGAGGCTAAGAAAACAAGTTGGACAAATAATGTTTACCAACTTAAAACCGGCGATAAAACCAGTACAATAAATCAGCCTATTAGTTATAATACGATGCTCCTGTATGCCAAAGAGCCTGTTAATATCCCCGAAATTTACTCTGATAACTTTCAGTGTTTTATCCCCATTCATAAAAACGGAGCACATCAGTATCGGATCAATCTTCCCGATGGGAATTATAACGACTACCATTTCGAAAACGGAATATGTAAACTGGTAGTTGTAAATCACTCCTTATACACCATTAGAATGGAAAGGGTTTAAGATGGAAACAGTTGCAAATAAATACCTCAGGGTTTTGGTTACAGGTGCATCAGGCTTTATCGGCCGGAAGTTAAGTTTTACCCTTGCAGAAATGGGCTACGATGTAGTGGCACTTTGCAGAAATGTTATGCACCCCTTTCTTATTCAGCACCGAAATATCCAGTTTGTAAAAGGCGATGTTTTGGATCCTGAAAGTTTAAAAAACGCCATGAAAGATTGTTATCAGGTTTACCATACGGCAGCAATGGCCAAAATGTGGTGCCGGAATGAGCAGGATTTTTACGATGTGAATGTAATCGGGACTAGAAATGTGCTCAGTTGTGCATTAAAATTGGGTGTAGAAAAAGTTGTGCATACCTCAACTTGCGGGGTGTGGGGACCAACATTAAATCTGCCGGTTTCAGAAAACGACCCAAGGGCAGTCGGCTTCCCGATTAGCTATGAACGCACAAAATACCTCGCTGAATTAGAGGTGAAAGAATTTGTAAAAAAGGGGTTGGAAGTGGTAATTGTAAACCCATCAAGAGTATATGGCGATGGACCAATAACTGATAGTAATACGGTGAGCAAAATGGTTACAGGTTATATAAGAGGTACATGGCATTTTATTCCGGGCGATGGAAAAGCAATTGCCAACTATGCTTTTGTAGATGATGTGGTAGATGGACATATTGCAGCCATGCAGAATGGCAAGAATGGCGAACGGTATATTTTGGGCGGTGTTGATGTTTCTTTTAATAATTTTTTCGGCACACTAAGGCAGATCACAGGTAAAAAAACAAGTTTGTATAAAATCCCGGTAGGCATTATTAAAGCTTACAGTTTGCTGGAGTCTTTAAAATCGAAATTTTTTAACCTTACCCCGTTTTTTCTGCCAGCGTTTGCCGATAGGTTAAAATGTAATCAGCAATATTCGAGCAATAAAGCCATTGCCGAACTAAATTATCGGATAACGCCTTTTGCAATAGGTTTAGGAAAAACCATTAATCACTTTAAACATAATTAAATGCATTAACCACAGATAAAGAGGATGCACACAGATAGGGTTTTTGAGGCTTGGCAACCAAATCCGTGTACATCTGTGGCTAAAAACAACTAACTATATATGAAAGAACTAAGCGTATTAATTACAGGTGCAAGCGAAGGTTTGGGGAAATCTTTCGCTATAGAATCGGCCAAACGTGGTTTAGGTTTGGTATTGGTTTCGCTACCCAATAGTGGGCTGGAACATTTAGCAAATTACCTGCGTGTAAACTTTAACAGTAAGGTGTTCTGTATCGAAATAGATTTGACCGAAAATACCTCCGCCAGCGAAATTTTTGAAAAATTAAGTGCTCATAACATCAAGGTGAATGTTTTAATCAATAATGCTGGTTTAGGGAACTGGAGTTGGTTTGAAGATAAAAATGTCGATTTTTACAGAACACAGATTGAGCTTAACATTACGAATACGGTTTTGCTTACGCGGTTATTTTTAAACCATATCGATAAAAGTACAGCAAGTTATATTTTAAATGTTGGCAGTTTAGGCGGACATTTTATCGTACCAAAAAAACAGGTTTATGGAGCAACCAAATCTTTTATCGGTTATTTTACCCGTTGTTTGCAGCTCGAATTGAGCGGTACAAATGTGCACATTAGTTTACTTAGTCCTGGCGGTATTAATACCAAACCAGAATTATTGATAATGAACAATGAATTAAAGGGTTTTGCAAAAGCGACGATTTTAGAAGCCGATTATGTTGCCAAAACAGCAATGGATGGTATGTTGAAAGGAAAGAAAGAAATTATACCAGGTTTTGCAAACCGTTTTTTGGTGGTGCTGGATAAAATTATACCGGGCTTTTTAAAAGAAATTATAATTAGGCGTAAATTGAAATCGATTTTAACAACATAGCATGTGAAATATTAACCACAGATAAAAAGGATGGACACAGATGGCGTTTGCCTAAAAAGATGTTGGCTTAAACAAAGTGTTGGTCAGTCTGAGTGTAATCGAAGACGCTTTTGACGAGTTATGTAAATGACTAACCCGCATCTGTGTTTATCTGTGTCCATCTGTGGTTAAAATATATAGAAATCATTAACATCTTGGAAAGTAACGACACCAATCTTATCGGGTTAATTAAAAGCGGTAATAAGCAGGCTTTCGACGAAGTGTTTTTAAAGCATTTCAAAAGCCTGCATGCCTATGCTTTTACGATAATTAAAGAAAAAGATGATGCCGAAGAGATTGTTCAGAATGTGTTTGTGCGCATCTGGACGAAAAGAGCGCAACTTAAAACGGATGGGTTTTTAAAACCATTTCTTTATCGTTCGGTGCACAACGAGAGTTTAAATTATTTGAAACATCAAAAAGTGAGATCGAATTTTAACGTTCATTATGCCGATGCTGTGAAAAACGATACAGGAAACTTAAATACAGAGATCATGGCCACAGAACTGGAAAAGAATATCCATTCGGCAATAAACGAGCTGCCCGAGAAATGCAGAAATGTATTTCAGTTGAGCCGGTTCGACCAGATGAAATATCAGGAAATTGCCGATGCGTTAAATATTTCTATCAAAACGGTAGAAAACCAGATGGGGAAGGCCTTAAAGATTTTGCGCCTTAGGGTAGTAGATTTTTTGATCCTCATTTTTATTTTATTGAAATAAGTTAATGGATAAAAACTATACACATATTAACGATGATTTGCTTGCAAAATACTTGCTTGGAGAGGCTACTGTGCCCGAAAGCGAGCAAGTTGAAGCATGGGCAAAATCAAATCCTGATCACTTGAAACAGCTAGAAGATTTCAGGATGATACTAGAGAAAAGTAAACTGCAGATTGATCCAGAAATTGATGAGCATCAGGCTTTAGATAGATTAAATACTCGTTTAGAAACCGAAAAAAAAACGATCAGCTATACATCTATTTTACGTTGGGTAGCTGTGGTATTTATATTTTTTAGTGCCGGCTTATTTTTCTACAATAATTTAATCGGCAATAAAATAAATGTTAATAGCGGCGAAAATACCTTAACACAAACGTTGCCTGATGGTTCTACTGCAATTTTGAATAAACAATCTGAACTTTCTTTCGTGGGCGGGTTTTTTAATGAAACCCGCGATGTTAAACTAAAGGGAGAAGCTTTTTTTAAAGTTAGCGCCGATAAGTCGAAACCATTTATTATTAGTGTTAATGATGTTCAGGTAACTGTTGTTGGCACTGCATTTAATGTGAAAAGCGATGGGGCAGCTGTTGTTGTAATTGTAGAAAGTGGAATTGTTAAGGTAAACAACCGAAATGATAGTGTACGTTTAACTGCCGGAGAGAAAGTAGAAGTAAGTCAAAATCAGCGGCATTTATCTAAAGGAGAAAATCAGGGTAAATTATACAATTACTATTATTCGAATGAATTGGTTTGTGACGGCACACCGCTTAGCGAATTAGTTGCCGTACTTAATCGAAAATTTAAATCTAATATCGTTATTGTAAATCCTGAATTAAAGGCGCTGCCAATTAGTACAACCTTTAAAAACGAATCGCTTAAAGAAACCTTGAATGTGATTGCCGAAACTTTTAAAATAAAAGTTGAGCATGGGCAGGGTATAATTAAACTTAAATAAAAACCAATGCGTACGCTCAGAATAACTGTTGTTTTTCTCCTCTTTTTTAGCTCCTTAATAAAAGCACAATCCAATTTATCCAGAAATATTTCACTCAATATCGAGCAGCAAAAACTAAGTTCAGTACTGGCGATGATAGAGGAGAAAGGTGGATTCAGGTTTTCTTACAACAGTAATATATTGCCAGTAGATAGTTTGATCAGTATCCACGAAAACAACCTGAATATTGCCGAAACGCTGGATAAAATATTAAATCATAGGTTCGAATACCGTCAATCGGGCAATTTTGTGATTATCAGGTATGCACCGCTCGAACTTGTGTTGCTGGTTAACGAATCGGTCGGTGATCCCGAACTTTATACCATTACGGGCCAGGTAGTAGATAAACAGACCAATAAACCAATCCAGGATGCCAGTATTTACGAACGAAACCTGTTGGTTTCTGAAATATCAGATGGAAACGGTTATTTTTCGATGCGGTTAAAAAACATCACACAGCCCATATCGCTAACAGTAAGTAAAGAAAATTATAAGTCTACCGTTACCCATTTTCTGGCAGAGGTGAACATTACCAATAAAAAAGAAAATTTAGGAGAAAGGTTTATCAATGGCAATTTGGGCGATGTAGAAAATACCTGGCTTGGTAATGCTTTGGTTACGGCACAACAAAAAATACAGTCGATCAATATCGGTGGTTTTATCTCAAAAGCCCCGTTTCAGTTTTCACTTATCCCTGGTTTAAACTCTCATGGCTCATTGAGCGGTCAGGTGGTGAATAAATTTTCGCTTAATGTTATTGGCGCTTATAGCGCAGGAGTAGATGGAGGAGAAATTGGTTTTGTTTTTAATATTAACAAGAGTAATGTGCAATATTTTCAATTTGCTGGAGCCTTTAATCTGGTTGGAGGAGATGTTCGCGGGATGCAGATTGGAGGGTTTTTTAATTATGTAATCGGCGATGTTCGGGCGGTTCAGATCGCCTTGGCTTATAACCGGGTAGGTAAGAGTTTCGAAGGATTCCAGTTGGGTGGAATTTATAACCGCGTTAATGAAGATGTAAAAGGTATGCAACTTTCCTTAGGTCTTAATACCATAGGCGGAACCTTAAAGGGTTGGCAAACAGGTGCGTTAAATCTGGTTAACAAAGAGACGAAGGGCGTTCAGATTGGAATTGGTGGTAACATAGTAGCTGGTAGAACAAGTGGAATACAGATTGGTGGCATTGCCAATATCAACAAGGAAAGCAGTGGGATAAATCTGGCCGTGCTTACCAACTTTACCGGACAAACCGCTAGTGGACTGCAGATTGGCGCAATTAATTACGCTGAAAATTTGAAAGGAGTCCAAATGGGCATTTTGAATGTTGCAAATGAAAATGATGGCTATTCAATCGGTTTGATCAACATTGCTTTAAAAGGTTATCATAAATTTAGTTTCAGTACCAACGAAAGCACTAATTTTAATGTGGCTTATAAAGGTGGCAGCAAACGTTTATACAATATGTTAATGTTTGGCACGAACAAAAAATCAGCTGAAAAAATATATACCGGTGGACTGGGTTTTGGAAAGGAAGTGAAATTGTTTAAAAGCGTTTCTTTAAACCCTGAAATAAGTAGCCAGTATGTTTACCAAGGGAGCTGGGATTACCTCAACCTGCTGAACAAATTTGAGCTACCAATAAATATCCGGATAAATAAATGGCTGGCCATACAGGGCGGTCCATCGGTTAATGTGTATTATACCAGGCAAAACACCAAAATTGGTGAATTTGGATTGTTGCAGGAAAAGCATAAAGATTTCTCTTTTAACAATTCGGGGTATACCGGTTGGTTGGGTTGGAATGTAGGGTTAGTGATTTTGTAAAATAGCCTTGGGTTTAAACCCAAGGCTATAAACGATATTTATTCTGCTTCAAGTTAGGTATCCAGAACTCCAAACTGTCAACTGAAAACTCCCAACTGGTTAATGATCAAACTCACCAATATTTTTCGCCGATTCTTCATCAGATACCAGTTTTCTTACTTTCTTTTTATCTAACCATAATACCAGCGCTGGTAATAAAGTTAAATTGAAAATTAAAGCTACCAATAGGGTTATGGATAGGAGCAGGCCAAGTACTACTGTTCCTCCGAAAGTAGATGCCGTAAAAATTCCGAAGCCGAAAAATAAAATTAAGGCGATGTGCGTCATGCTTACACCTGTTTCGGTAATGGTATCGGTAATCACTTTTGGTACGCTGAAATTGGTCAGGTTTAATTCCTGCTGATAACGCGTCAAGAAATAGATGGTCTGATCGGAAGCCAAGCCAAAAGCTATGGTAAAAATTAATATGGTTGAAGGTTTTAAGGAAATTCCAAAATAACCCATAATCCCTGCGGTAATAATTAGCGGAACAATGTTTGGCAATAAGGAGATAAACATAATACCCAAACTCTTAAATTGTGCCAACCTTAAAAGGGAGATCAATACAATGGCAAGCGCAATACTTTCAACCAGATGCTTTAACATATAATCTGTTCCTTTAGAAAAGATAATGCTCGAGCCAGTAAGTTCTACATCAAATTTAGACGGTGGCAAAATACTGTCGATCCGCGGTTTTAATTGGGCGATAATGGCGTCCAAACGTTTTGAGCCAACATCAGCCATTTGAAAACTGATCCTTGTGCTCTGATTTCCCTTGCTGATAAAGTTGGTTAACAAACTTGCATTTCCTTTGCCGCCATTGGCGATGTAGGCCAGGATAAAGTTCTTTTCCAAATTATCTGGCAAGCGGAAAAAGGTAGAATCGTTATTGTAAAATGCCTGGGTAGCATACTTTAAGCCCATATTAACCGAAATAGAACGCGAAAACTCAGGATAGGCAGAAATCATCTTCTCCAGTTTCTCCATTCTTTTCAGATTGGTTAAATTGAAAACGCCGTTCTTTTTCTTCGTATCTACACTTACTTCTAAGGGTAAAATACCTTCAAAATTTTTCTCAAAGAACTTTAAATCCGTTAAAATCTCCGAGTTTTTGGGCAGGTCATCAACTACATAACCATTAACATTGATTTTCATCACTCCAATAAAAGCAATGATGGATATGATAATCGTTCCGATATAGATCAATCCACTTTTGTGCTGTACCAGCGTATCGGTTTTGACTAATAATTTATGCAAAAATCCTTCTTCAACATGGTTTTGTGCTTTAAGTTTAGGCGCTGGTAAATAACTGAAGATAATTGGGATTAAACATAAACACATTAACCAGGTAATCATTACGTTTATAGAGGCTACGCTTCCAAATTGCATCAATAGCTCACTTCCTGTAAAATACAATACACCAAATCCAATGGCTGCGGTGATGTTCGCAATTAGCGTGGTAATAGCAATTCTCTCTATCGTTACGCTTAGGGCACGCTGTTTATCGCCATCTTTTCTAAGTTCATTCTGGTATTTATTCAGCAATAAAATACTGTTCGGAATACCAATAATCACAATAAGCGGTGGAATCAGTCCTGTTAAAATAGTAAGTTCGAAACCAAATAGTACCAATGTGCCGATACTCCAGATAACACCCATCACAACCACTAAAATAGGGAAGAATACGGCATAAAATTTCTTGAAGAAAAACAATAAGATTAGCGCAGAAACCAAGATAGATAAGCCCAAAAACAATACAAATTCGTTACTTACCAATTTACTTACCGCGGTACGGATATAAGGTAAACCCGAAATATGTACCTGTATCTTTGTTGCGGCCTGGAAAGCTTTGGCTTTTGCTTCAATCTCTTTTAAAATAGGGTTACGTTCAGCAGTATTTAAGATTTTGGTATCAAAAGTAATGGCCATTAAGGTGGCATTCTGACGGTTGTAAACCAGTCCTTCGAAAAAAGGGTTGCTATAAATGGTGTTCCTGATCGAATCCATCTCAGCATCAGTTTTAACTAAACCACCAGGGAGCGGCTTTAAAACAAATTTTTGGTTTACAGTATCTTTTTCCAGTTGAAAAATCCTTCCTGATGATAAAACCTGTTTAATGCCTTTTAATTTCTGAATGTCGTTAGAAAGCTGCACCCATTGGTTGTAAACTTCTTTTTTAAAAATATCAGGCGATTGTATTCCCACCACCATTACACTTCCATCTTCACCAAAGGTCTTTTTAAAGGCGTTGTATTTTACGAATGCGCTATCGGTAACAGGCAGGATTTTACTTCCTGTGTAGGAGAGTTTTACATTTTTGGCCTGATAAGCCATGAAAATTGTGCCTAGTAAAAAAAATACGATGATTGCGATACGGTTCTGAAGAATGAATCTCGATAGCTTAACCCACATGTGCAGCTTAGTTTAATAATAATATTAACGGCAAAACTAATCTTATTTGTAAAACGTGATTACTTTTTGCGCAATTAAATTTGCACAAATAACATACTTTTGAAAAAATTGTTTTAACCGGATGTTGCATAAAGTTAGGGGCATTGTTTTAAAGACCACCAATTACAGTGAAAGCAGTGTAGTAGTGCAGGTGCTTACCGATAAATTCGGGATGCAGTCTTACCTCATTAATGGTGTTAAAAAGCCAAAAGCGAAGATTAAGATGAACATGCTGCAATCGCTCCATTTATTGGATATGGTGGTTTATCATAAAGCAAATACCAATATTCAAAGGGTATCTGAAGTTCGGCAAACGCCTGTTTTTAAAAGCATCCCTTACGATATGATTAAAACCAGTATCGTTATTTTTTTAAATGAGGTATTGTATAAAAGCATCAGGCAACAATCAGCCGATGAGAGTTTATTCGATTATATTTTTAATTCGATTGCCTGGTTTGATGAAATTGAAGAGATCAATCCCAATTTTCATTTGTCGTTTTTATTAAAACTTACCCGTTTTTTAGGTTTCTCACCTAATGAGAAAAGGAGAAACGACCAGATTTATTTCGACCTGCAGGAGGGCGAGTTTACTTCCAGACTGCCAATCCACTCCAATTATCTCCTGTTAGAAGATGCCATCGGGTTTATTTCACTTTTTAATACACCACTCGAAAAAATTTCTGAAATAAAAATGAGCAATGCACAGCGACGATTTTTGTTAGATAAGATATTGGTTTTCTATACCTTACATACGGCGTCGTTCGGGGTGGTACAATCGCATAAAATCCTTGAAACTTTGTTAAGTTGAAAAAAAAGAAAAAAAGATTTGCAGAACAGTTTTATAGCGCTATATTTGCATTCCCAAACGGAGGATGGGACATTAAGTTTGACAAAATTATAAAAGGGAAATTAGCTCAGCTGGTTCAGAGCACCTCGTTTACACCGAGGGGGTCGGGGGTTCGAACCCCTCATTTCCCACCAAGCCTTTCAGTACAACTGGAAGGCTTTTTTATAAAACTTTGAATACACCCAAAAAGGGAAATTAGCTCAGCTGGTTCAGAGCACCTCGTTTACACCGAGGGGGTCGGGGGTTCGAACCCCTCATTTCCCACTCAAGTCCTTCAATAAAACTGAAGGACTTTTTTGTTTGATATTTATTGAAACTGGCTCAGCTGGTTCAGAGTACCTCGTTTACGCCGAAGGGTCGACCCGATTGGGATCGGGATCATTTCTCACTCAAGTCCTTCAGTAAAACTGAAGGACTTTTTTGTTTGATTTATTGAAGCTGGCTCAGCTGGTTCAGAGTACCTCGTTTACGTCGAAAGGTCGTCCCGATTGGGATCGGGATCATTTCCCACCAAGCCTTTCAGTACAACTAGAAGGCTTTTTTTGTGCTGTCATTCTGAACGCAGTGAAGAATCCTTGGCGCCTAAAATATCACCCGTGATTGATTCCTTTTAAAGCTCAACATCGCTCCCTTAAAGATTCTTCACTGCGTTCAGAATGACAATTTTGAGTTAAATTGCCAAACAACACTACTTAGATTCCAATAATGAGCATCAATTATTTTAACCAATATTATTTACCTTATTCAATTATATATCCGAAATTGCCAGCTGAAAAATTGCGGTAAATGTTCGGTAAAGTTATCAGGTTCATTTTCTTTGGAAACTACTTCGTAGGCATTTTGGCTGTTGCCCTAACACTCGAAGCTACCTTCCAATTAAGGCTGCCGCTTAATTCATTAAATTACTACCTGTTGCTCTTTCTGGCGCCAACCATTTATTATACCTACGCTTACAATAAGGTTTCTACCAAACCATCAACAACTAATCCACGCAATCAATGGTATTTCGAACATAAAACATTTATCAACTGGAGTCAGGTTGTACTTTTTATTATTTGTATGCTGTTGGCCATAAACCTGCTTTACCGAAACTTTCAGCATATTATGGGCCTGCCGATCAGTTATTGGATCGCAATATTGATCATCATCACTGCCGGCGGCCTATATTATGGTTTACTGCCCAGGTCTTTTCTCAAATTTAATCTGCGGAACACAGGCTGGTTAAAAGCTTTTGTAATCGGTTTTGTGTGGGCTTGCTGTGCCAATGTGCTGCCGCTGATTATGCTTAAAATTGAAACTGGGGTTGGTTATCATGATTCTGTATTGTGGACCTGGCTATTTATTAAAAACTGGATGTTCTGCACGGTAAACGCAATCATTTTCGATATTAAAGATTATCCAACCGATGCCAATAAACATCTAAGGACATTCGTGGTGCGTTATGGCCTGCGCAGAACAATTTTTAGTATCCTGATTCCATTGCTGATTATAGGTTTAGTTTCTTTAGGCATATTTGCGCGTTACAAAGGATTTGGATTGCCACAGGTTTTATTTAATGTGTTGCCTTTTATCTTCACTATTTACGTGGCCTATTCGATGCACCGAAGAAAAAACATTCTCTATTACCTGATGGTAATTGATGGACTTATTTTGTTTAAGGCGATATGTGGAATAATCGGAATGCAGTTTGTTTATTAAGTAGAAAGGCTAAAGCAGAAGACCAAAGCCAATGTTATATTTGAAAAGTTCAATCTTGATACCTGATTCCCGTTACTTGATACTATGCTTAACAACTACGATAAAATTGCCGGCCATTACGATACTTTAAGCCGTTTGGTGTTTTTTAAATCGCAGGTTAATGCGCAGATCAATCAACTTCCATATATTCAGGAGAATAGCCATGTATTAATTGTTGGCGGTGGAACCGGGTGGATCCTGGAAGAGCTCTCGAAGATTTATACCGGATTAAAGATTGTTTATGTAGAAATATCTGCTAAAATGATTGCGCTTTCTCAAAAAAGAAACTATAAAAATAATTACGTTGAATTTGTAAACATCGGTATCGAGGATTTTAAAACTGATGTATTATTTGATGTAATTTTAACACCTTTTCTATTTGATAACTTTGCAGAACAACGCGCTGCAAAGGTATTTGCACAGTTAAATGAGCGTTTAAAGAAAGATGGATTATGGTTTCTGGTCGATTTTTCGTTAAATAAAACCAACGGGAACTGGTGGAAATGGCTGTTGCTCAGATCGATGTATGGCTTTTTTAAATTATTGGGCATAGTAGAAGCGCATCAGCTTATTGATATGAATCCTTACTTTTTTAAAGCCAATTACCTGATTATTGAAGAACGGCTATATTATGGAAGCTTTATTAAGGCAACAATCTTCCGAAAATAAAAATGACATTTATTTAATGCAATTGTGTTGCGTTTGTTAAATCGTTTCGGATCTTTGTATAAAAGATATAGATATGGATTTTGATGTAATCATAATTGGTGGAAGCTACGCTGGCTTGTCTGCAGCTTTAACTTTGGGTAGGGTGACCAGAAATGTTTTGGTAATCGATGCCGGTAAACCGTGCAACAGGCAAACACCGCATTCGCATAATTTTTTAACGCACGATGGAGATAAGCCCGCAGCTATTTCTAAAGCAGCTAAAGCAGAAGTACTGAAATATCCAACAGTTATATTTTTAGAGGGGAAAGCCATTTCGGCCATGCAAATAGATGGAGGTTTTAAGATTGGCGTAGAAAACGGTGAAAATTTTACTGCACGAAAAATATTGTTGGCCACAGGTTTAAAAGATGCACTGCCTGATATTAAGGGGTTGGCTGAATGCTGGGCTATTTCTGCCATACACTGCCCTTATTGCCATGGTTACGAGGTGAAGAATGAAAAAATAGGCCTTTTAATGAATGGCGAACATGCATTTGAAATGGCCAAAACCCTGAACCATTGGAATAAGGATTTAACGGTTTTAACCAATGGTAAATCGCACCTAAGCACCGAGCAGACTGAAAAACTGAAATCCAAGTCAATCACCATTATAGAAGATGAAATTGTTGAACTACTGCACAATAATGGTTATCTCGAAGATGTTGTTTTTAAAAATGGTGAAAAAATAGCCTTAAAGGCGATATACCTCAAATCGGATGTTGAACAACATTGCAACTTCAACGAGCAGCTCGGTTTTGAATTAACAGATTTAAAAACAATAAAAGTAGATGAGCAGCAGCAAAGCACTGCGAAGGGCGTTTATGCCGCAGGAGATTGTGCAACCTTGTTCAGGTCGCTATCTATCATTACAGCTGCAGGAACAATGGCCGCAGTGGTAATGAACAAGGAAATGATTTCTGAAGATTTTGATCAACCATCGGAAATTTAAAATAAGATTGCGCCAACAATTGTTGCAATAAACATCACTGCTATTACGATTCTATCAGCAGTAATCCATTGCGCTCTTGTAAGTGGTGTAATAATTTTTTTTTCGCTTTCTGCTTTGTGCCTGGAAAGCCTGAAAACTGATGTGTCTAATTTAATAAGCATAGGAATGAGTTTAATAGGGTCAATTTTCTTAAGACAAATCCCAAGCCAAAAACTAAGAAAAATGTTGAATTGTTAATAACTTATACTTTTTTGTTATTCCGCTGATATTTATATGGTTATCAATACAACTTATGGGGGTAAATGGATTAAGCTGTTTTATTTTTCAGACAGCTTAATCCTATTATATGTATTGTAATATGTTTATTATCTATTGTTCTGTCTGGTTTTCCTGTGCGCTTAATTTACTATTCTTTTTACCGTACCAGAAGTAAATGGCTAAACCAATAATTAACCAAACCGCTAACCTCACCCAGGTTTCCCAAGGTAAAAATACCATCATGGCAATACAGGTTAAAATGCCTAAAATAGGGATTAAGGGCACAAAAGGGACTTTAAATGGACGTTTAGCTTCGGGATTTGTTTTTCTTAAGATCAAGATGCCAATACAAACCATTAAAAATGCTAACAGTGTACCAATGCTTGTCATTTCGCCTACCACATTCATGGGGACAAATGCAGCAAAAAGTCCAATAAATACACAAAGTATAATGTTCGATTTGTAAGGTGTTTTAAATTTAGTATGTACATCAGAAAACATTTTTGGCAATAAGCCATCCTTACTAATGGAGTAGAACATTCGTGACTGTGCCATTAAATCGATTAAAATTACAGAAGTATAACCGATTAAAATAGCTAAAATAATAGCCTGACTTAACCAGGCGTAAGGTGTTTTTTCGATGGCAATGGCTACAGGGGCACCGCTATTGGCAAATTCTTTATAATTGGCTAGGCCAGTCATCACATGCCCGAACAGACCAAATAAAACCGTGCAAACCACTAGTGATCCAATGATTCCGATTGGTAAATCTCTCGCTGGATTCTTTGTTTCCTGTGCCGAAGCTGCCACGGCATCGAAGCCGATAAATACAAAAAACACTAAACCAGCACCACGTAAAACGCCACTCCAGCCAAACTGGCCGAAAGTTCCGGTATTTTCGGGGATATATGGATGGTAGTTTGCAGGATCGATATATTGCCAGCCCAGCGCAATAAAAACCAATACCACACCAACTTTAAGAAACACAATAATTCCATTTACAATGGCAGAGCCTTTGGTGCCGCGGATTAATATGGCCGTCATTAATACCACCACCAATGCTGCAGGGATGTTAATAATACCATTAATGGTAGAACCATCGGCAAGTTTAGCGGTTTCGAAAGGCGATAAGGTTAGCTGGGGAGGGAGATAAATATGCAAGCTGGCTAAAAACCTGGTTAAATACTGCGACCAGCTGATGGCTACTGTAGCACAACCCACAGAATATTCCAATACCAGATCCCAGCCTATAATCCAGGCGAAAAGTTCGCCCATGGTGGCATAAGAATAGGTATAAGCACTGCCTGCGACAGGAATCATGGATGCAAACTCAGCATAACACAAAGCTGCAAAACCACAGCCCAATGCCGCAATAACGAAAGATAGGGTAACTGCAGGACCAGCGTGATTGGCTGCAGCCAAACCTGTAATTGAAAATAAACCTGCACCAAGCGTTAAGCCTACGCCAATTAAAATAAGGTTGATAGGGCCTAAGGTTCTTTTGAGCGTTCCTTCGCCGCTTTCGCTTGCCTCAGCAACAATGCTGGCAATAGATTTTTTCATGAAAATAAGTTAAGACGCTGCAAAATTATTAAAATATATTAAATCTATAGTATTTATATGGTGTTAAGTGCGCCGCGATAACTTATGAAGTTTACAAAGGGTAGCGGGCAGGGAGAACTTCATAAGTTTAGCGTAATGGCTTGTAGCAGTTGCCTTTGCCTTTGTTAACTAAACCTGATAGAACCAAATAGCTCCCGATTTATCGAATATTTTATATTTAAAGGGTATCTAAATCGGGACTATAGGTGATAGCAGGACTGTAGAAACCTAAGGATTACAAGACCCTGCTTTACTAAAAAAAAGCTATAACTACTTAGTTTTTATTCAATTAACCTTAAACATAAAATTTTTATTAAAAATTAATTAACTGATAATGAGATGTTTATATATTTATTTTGATTTATTTTAGTACTATGTATTGCATGGTAGTATATAAAACATATATCTTTGTATTATGATAGCAGAAAATACGCAAACACAAATGCGGAAGGGAATTCTGGAGTACTGTGTTTTATCAATCATCTCACGGGGCGAAATATATGCTTCGGATATTATTGCCGAATTAAGGACGGCAAAGCTATTGGTGGTTGAGGGTACATTATATCCATTATTAACGAGGCTTAAAAACAATGGTTTATTAAGCTACAACTGGGTAGAATCTACCTCGGGCCCACCGCGTAAATATTATACCTTAACCGAAGATGGTCGGGGTATTTTGTCACAACTAGATCAAACCTGGCAGGAGCTGGCTTATGCTGTAGGTATTTCACAAAAAGGAGCCAATTCATAAATATTAAAAAGGAAATGGAAAAGACCATCATCATAAACATAGGGAACACGATTATTCATATTGAAGAAAGTGCTTACGAACGCTTAAAGGCCTATCTGAACGAAGTAAAACAATATTTTGCCAACCATGCAGATGACCTTGAAATTGTAACCGATATCGAAAACCGGATTGCCGAACTGTTAACCGAGCAATTGGATGAGCAGAAAAAACAAGTGGTAGATTCGGCAAACGTAAATTCGGTTATTGCACAAATGGGCAAGGTGCAGGATTTTGATACAGTAGATGAAGGTGAAGAAGCGCCTGTAATCAATAACAACTATCAATACCAATACACGGAGAAAAAACTGTACCGCGATATGGACGACCGTGTGGTAGCGGGTGTTTGTGCAGGTATTGCACATTATGTAAACGCTGATCCTAAATGGATTAGGTTGGCTACATTACTGATCAGCTTTGCCGGTGGATTTGGATTGTTGGTGTATGCCATACTCTGGATCATCATGCCAAAAGCCAAATCTCGTATCGAAAGGATGGAAATGAAAGGCGAACCTGCAAATCTTCAGGGTTTCCAAAAGAACTTAGATGAAGAGCTACAGGCAGTTAAGGAACGCTTGGGAGAAGTAAATAAACATGCTCAGCCAATATTTGCCCGTTTAGGGAATTTTATTGGAGAGTTTTTCGAATGGCTTGGCCGCTTTATTTCGGGCACCGGAAAGGTTATTTTTAAAGTAATTGCGGGTTTTATTGTTGTGTTTGGCGTACTCTTTTTAATTGCGTTAATTATTGGTACTGCCGCTTTTCAGGGATTCTGGGATGCGAGTATTTATGAATATTTTCCCTTCTCTATTATTAATGAAGGCAATAGGGGGGCAATTTTATTTGGTGCATTTATTGTTTGCTTTGTGCCGATTTTAGCCCTGGTGTTATTCTCGATCAGGGTAGCTTTTAACAAACAGGCCATTAACAAAACACTGTCTTTTGCGCTGTTAATTATCTGGTTGGCAGGTGTGGCTATAACAGGTTATCAAGCCGCTAAAATATCATCAGAATTTAAGCAGCATGCAGAGCTAACACAAACTGTTGATCTGAAATCTTTTCCAACCTATACCCTAAATATTGATAAAAGTAAGTACTTCACCAAAGAAGACAGTATAGCTTATCACATTGATGCGAACCAGAAGAATCGGATTGTAGTTGATGATTTTGAAGACGGACCTTTTGTTTCACCGAACCATATCCGCATTGATATTAGCAAAAGTGAAACCGGTGTTACCCGTTTAACACAGAAATACGAATCGCAGGGTAAAACTTTTCAAAGTGCCTTGCAAAATGCGCAGAACATTAGCTACAATTATGTAGTGAAAGATGCTGAACTGATTTTTAGTCCGCGGTTTCAATTGAGAAAGGGAACCATTTGGAGAAATCAGGAAGTAAGGTTAAACCTTGAAATTCCGGTGGGCACAAAATTAATTTTAAAGCAGGATGCTTACCGCTATGTTAATAATTACTGGGCCTGGGAATGTAACGACAGCGAAAATGATCATAACGATTCTAGCATATGGATCATGACGGATGATGGTTTGAAATGCGTTGCGAAATTAAAAGAAGAGGCGTTAAAAAAGGAAAAGTTAGAGCAAGAGCTACGTGATTTAGACCATTTGCGCAACAATAAACCTACTGATACCCTGTACCAGGATTCTGTATCAAACCGGATTAAGGAAGTTAAGGAAGAATTGGGCATAACCCCTGAATAATAGTTATTTAAAGAACAGAAACCTACTAAAATAGATCTCTCTGTTTCGCCGCACTTCATCCGGATAGTTATCGGGTTGACGATAGGGCGAGATGACGATCATACCTAAAAAGAAGAAGCCATGAAAAATTTATTTACGTTAGTTGCATGCTTAATGGCATGTGGGGCTTCTTTTGCCCAAAAATTAAATACTTTGACGGGAAAAATCGTCGATGAAAAGACTGTCCCGGTGTCGTTTGCGATTGTTCGGATTTTAAACTATCCTGATACCACGGTTGTTAAAAGTGTATCGACCAATATCGAGGGTGCTTTTACAATCGACCAGTTAAAAAATGGTGAGTATCTGCTGTCGATCTCCATCGTTGGTTTTAAGCGTAAAAAGACAGATCACTTTTCAGTCAATGGTGATTTAAAATTGCCAAATATCGGTATCGAAAGTTTAAGCAAACAATTAAAAGAAGTAAGCGTTCAGGGCAAAAAACCTTTTATTGAACATCAGATTGATAAAACGGTGCTAAATGTAGAAAATAGCATTATTGCAACTGGAGGCACGGCTTTAGAAGTGTTAGAAAAAGCTCCAGGCGTGCAGATCGACCGCCAGAACGACCAGATTAAACTGAATAATAAAAGCGGTGTGATGGTAATGATCGACGGGAAATCTAATTTCCTATCAGGTGCTGATATAACCACATTGCTGAGCAATATGAGCAGCGATCAGATTGCTACCATCGAACTCATTACCAATCCATCTGCCAGGTATGATGCTGCCGGAAATGCCGGGATCATCAACATCAAACTAAAACGCAACAAAGCTTATGGTACCAATGGTACGGTTTCGGTTAATACCGGGCAGGGCATTATGCCCGATTCACCCAGCGATTTATTCCGTGCCGGCGTAAACCTGAACTTAAATCACAGGCAGGGTAAATGGAACATTTTTGGAAATGGTGCCGTGGTACGCAAAGCCCAGTTTAACAATACCTTTTTAACCCGTACCACTTTATCTGAAGGTTTGGCCAGTTCACTTACGCAAAATTTCGATCGCAAAAATAAAGGTGTTGGTTTTCAGGGGAAACTAGGTGCAGATTATTATGCTTCTGAGAAAACAGTTTTCGGTGTGATGTTAGATGCCAATACGGTAAACACCAAGCTGACAAACTTTAGCAATACCAATATTAATGCGGTGCAAAATGGTGCTTCTAATCTGAGTTATATTTTGCAGGATGCCAATTCGAGCTCTCCTGCGAGTAATTTGACAGCTAACTTTAACATTAAACACGATTTCGATAAAAAAGGTAAGAGCCTTACTTTCGATATAGATTATTCGGGTTTCAGCAATAAAAAAGATGAAAACTTTTTGGCCAATTATTTAAATGCAGGTGGCAGTTCGACCAACCAAACTAGTTTAAGAAATAATACAGATGCCGAGATTAATGTGTATGCCGCCAGAACGGATTTCACTTTGCCGCTTTCTAAAACGATGAAAATTGAAACGGGCTTAAAAAGTAGCTATGTAGTTACGAATAACGATTTTATTTCTGAACAGTTGGTATCTGGTGTATGGCAAAATGATTTGGGTAAATCGAACAACTTTGTATATAAAGAAAATATCAATGCTATTTATGGTAGTTTTTCTAAAGAATGGAAGGTATGGCAGATTCAGCTGGGGTTAAGGGCAGAGCACACACATTCTAATGGTACTTCTGTAACAGACCAGAAAGAAGTAGACCGGAACTATCTATCTGTTTTTCCAACGGTTTTTGTTAATCAGAAGATCAGCGAAAACCATAACATCCGTTACTCTTATGGCAGAAGGGTAGACCGTCCGAATTACCAACAGCTTAATCCATTTGTGTTTTACATGGACCCCCTGGCGGTTGATCAGGGAAATCCTTATCTGAAACCTCAGTTTACTGATAATTACCAGATTAGTTACAGTTATAAACAAGCTTCTTTTTCGCTGAGTTATTCGAATACACGTGATATGATTACGCAGATTAGTAAACAGGATGATGCTACCCGGGTGATCAGTGTAATCCGCCAGAATTTAGGCCGCTTCCAGAATTATTCTGCAGATTTATATGTTCCCATCAAGGTTACAAAATGGTGGAATATTCAAAATAATGTAAGTGTTTATTACAGCAAATTTAATGACGGAAATATTGAGGGTGCTGCATACAGTGCGGGTAAGGCTGCGGTAAATATTTTTACTTCCAATTCTTTTACCTTGCCTCAAAACTTTAGTGTCGAAATTAGTGCATGGCTAAACTCCCCACGGGTTTCGGGTGTAGAACAAACCACCATTTATCAGGGGGCTTTAAACGCCGGAATCCAGAAAACTTTAATGGACAAAAAGCTAAAACTACGTCTAAATATGGATGATATCTTACTTACCAACCATTGGGAAGGGAAACTTGTTTATCAGAACATCAATATGAACGTAGTGAACCGCTACACCAGCCGAAGGGCAAATTTTAGCATCAGCTATAGTTTTGGAAACCAGAATGTAAAATCGGCGCGGTCTAGAAATACAGCTACTGATGATATTAAGGGAAGAGCGGGGGGGTAGTTTTTAGTCCTCAGTCTAGAGTAAGAAGTCAGGAGTCCGAGGTCAGAGGTCTGGGTGGTAAATCCCCAATTAATCAGTTTATACAGTTAACCATTTCAAATAATTAACCAGAAAACAATGAAAAATATAATATACAGTATCGCGATTTTATTTACTGCTTTAGGTTACGGATGCCGTAATAGTGGCGGTTATCTATCAATAAGTACTACAGATAGCAATAGTGATTTCAAATTTGAAGCAAAGTATGCCGAAGATAAAACAGGCAAGCTGGAAAAATACCTGGATAGCGCCTTGAATAACGAACTTCCGTTAGATCAGAATATCGATCTGTTCGTAAATTTAAATGGCAGTGATAAGTTTAACCTTAAAGCCAAAAAAGGCTGGTTAGTGATCGACTTTGATAAACGGAACAGCTCATTGGCAGGCTATATGAAAGTGAAAAAGCTTACTGAAGGGATTAAGCAGAAGTTAACGGAATAACGTGTTTTAACCACAAATATCACAGAGAGAAGGTGCAGAGTTGGGAGGCTTTAGGCTATGCTCAGACTGATAATTTATAAAGAAAATCTGCGGATATCTGTGTGATCTGCGGGAAACTTGTCGGTAATTTCTCCCGCAGATTTAAGGTGATGGGCGCAGAAATTAAAGACGATCGTTATTCCTGGGTAGGTGAGAATCACGTAGTGTTCAGTGAAGCTAATCTTAATGTTTCTGTGTTTCTGTGGCTTTTTTAACCGCAAAGATCACAGAGAGGAGGCGCAGAGGGCACAGTTGACTGGTCTTCGACTACGCTCAGACTGACGACTTATAAAGAAATATCTGCGGATATCTCTGTGATTTGTGGGGTATTTATCTATTAATATCCTATTCCGTAGTTTTAATCGTTCCAAATTAAAAGTTTGCCAATGTTTTGAATGTTTAATTTTTCGACATCGTTTATTTTATCAAGACGTTTTTCAAAATATTGAAGTGCTATTTTAACTTTTTCAACTGCCTTTCTGAGTTCATGTCGTTCAATTGATAGCGTAATTTCTTGTGGTGTAGGTTGGAAGGGTTCATCAAATTCGTCAACCGAAAAATCAAATACGATATTGTCGCCATCAAATTTGATCTGTGGGGCAGGGTGTCCTTCGTAATAAGTATTTTGTAGCGTTGAAAGTCTGTCCCAATACATGATATCACTTATCCCTCCGCAACATTGAGGAAAATATTTGTCTTGCCCATCAATATTCAAAACATAACCGCCAAAAAATGTTGCAGCCTGTTGTCGTTCATATTTTCCATCTCTCATTTCTTGCGTATGGTCAATGATGAGTTTGGTTAAGTTGTTATCAGTAATTTCTGAGAGTTTGTAGAATGGAAAACCTTTTAAATAAGGCGTCAATTTGTCTTTAAAGCCCGCTTTTCGAAAGCATTCCTGATGATAAGCGTTCCAAATTTCAGGATGCTCCCAATAGGGAAATTTGTCTGGTGCAGTTAGCTCCTGATTTTTATATCCGATTTCAATTACTGGTATCAAATCTATGAGCATGCTTGTTAATTTAGTTGCCACAAGTTAGGGGTTTTAGTTTACAGTTTTAAATTGACAGTTTACTGTTAACTTATCCCTAGCTAGTGTTCATCAATTGCAATGGTAAGGCCATATGAATATAACAATCGCTATTCAACCTAGCCAAAAGCTACAAGCCCTCCTAACTAAACCCGACAACAGCGGAAATCCTTTTTGTTGCCCTTTTCGATAGACTCAGGATAACAGCAACAAAAAGATTGTAGCGAATGGCGGCTGCGTTGCCCGAAAAGCACAGAACCATTCGTTTCCAAATCCTTTACATTTTCAGTGGGCCTTTTCAGTTAAACCATTAACCATATAAGAAATATAAGGCCATATAAGTTATAACCCTCAAATAATGATCACGTAAGCGGTAAAGTGGAAGATATAATACGTAAGATGTTCCAATAGTCATCTTACGTCAAATGCAAATGGTCATAAAAACGCCTTGTTATTGTCACGATTGCCCCTCATGTGGGTTGCTCTTCTGTTGTAACTTTATCATCATCAAATAATAGAAAATTAGATGAGAAATATCAAAATAATGGAACACATCTCGCTTGATGGCGTGATGCAGCACGAAAACAGCGCGGATTTTGCGCATGGCGGATGGACAACACCTTACCGGAGTCTGGAAGGCTTGGCAGCCGTACTGGAAGCTCAGGGTACTCACATCGATCTGTTGCTGGGCCGTAAAACCTACGATAGCTGGACTCAGTACTGGCCAAAAGCTGGCGATAATCCGATGGCGAACAGTTTGAATAATGGCAAAAAATACGTGGCCACTCACAGGCCCGACAGCCTCGAATGGGGCCCCGTTGAAGATTTAGGTGCAGATATCGTAACGCGTATTCGCGAACTTAAATCAACAGAGGGTCCTGATCTGATCGTGTATGGAAGCTCGACGGTGGTTGCTGTATTATTAGAACAGGGACTGGTTGACGAGGTGGTGTTGATGGTATACCCAGTGTTGTTAGGCAAAGGCAAACGTTTCTTTTCTGAAACAGCCAATGCACGGGAACTGGCTTTTGTAAGTGCCAAAACTACGCCTACAGGAGTGCAACTGAATACTTATCGATATGTTGGAGAACTGGGGAAGGGTTAGTTTGTAGCTTGGAGTCAGAAGTCAGGGGTCGGAGGTCCGAAGTCGAGGTTTATATTAACTCAACGCGTCATTGCGAACCGAAGGCTAGGGGGCGATGTGGCGTGAAGCAATCTGTTTGATAGATTCGTCCGAAGTTTGCATTTCTAAAGAGAAAACTAAAAGAGATCAGTTTGGAGTTGAAAGGTTTTTTGGAGCGCAGCGGCTGTAATCCTTGGGTTGGCTTCGGTCCTGCTGTCCGTTTCACTCCCATCAGGGCTATTTAAAATGGGCTGTACCCCGAAAAACCGAGAAAACGTATGAAGCAATCTGTTGGAATATTAATCCCGAGTCAGGAGGTTTGGGGCCTGAAACCTAGCATTAAAAGATTGGATTTGGTAAATCATTAAAAAACGCCCATACTTTCGGCATGAGCGCTAGCTGTTTGTTTATTATCTTAATTTCTTACATCAGCAGGGGCATTCCTGGTCGAATCTGCTAGAGAATCTGTACTGGCACTGTCAATCACCTTGTTTGTATCAGTGTATTTGTACATACTGTCGGCATTTTCCTGATCGGCTTTTTTACCACTGCACGCTGACAACGCTAAACTACAGGCAGCTAACAAGATTATTATTTTCGTTTTCATATCAAATGTTATTGGTGTACTTATATAATCCCTTTTAAAAGGCAATTGTTTTGGTAATTGTTAAAAGAAGGGTTTGGGTAGGTCAATGCGAACCAAAGGAGGGGATTGCGAGGTGAAGCAATCCAATTGTTAAAAATAAACAATTTAAGCCCTATAGTTAGCTGCCAGCTTATATTTCCTTCAATTCCTTATATGGTCAAATACCACTTTAATTCGTGTTTGGTTTGTCATCCCCTTAAACAAAATCAACCGGAAATCTTGATCATTCCCGGTTGAGTAAGCGATTTCTAACCTTTAGGTTTCGAAATATGAGCATTATTAGGATACGAGAATTAATCTTTCACCAACCTTACCGCGGCACCTGTGGTTTTACTATAATCGGTTACACGTGGTTCGCTGTATTTGTTAAAGTCAAGGTAGTAGGCAAAGCTGTCGCCGCTTGATTTGGTAGTACTCGACCACCAGTAGCTTAACCATATCCCATACTTGAAAGACTGGCCGCCACCATATTCATCGCCACCTGCACTGCCATTGTGAAGTAAATTGAGACCTGATGAGTTATCGCCATTGGCATGCGCAAATTTATATGAGTCTTTTACGTCCCAGCCGGTCGTTCCACGCATTTTTTTACCGGCTACTTTTTCTCCACCTAAAGCTGCAATAAGGGTTAAAAATTCACTGCTGCTAGGTACGTGCCAACCGGCAGGTGCTAAGCCACGGCGATCGGTAACCGCATAAAAGTTATACAGCTTTCCGTATTTCTTTTCATTGCTGCTGTCGAAATTAAGGTAACAATAAGCCGGAATCTTATCTCTGCTTACTTTTTCCCATTCTTTTTGGTTGGCTGCGTAATAAATCTGATCACCGTTTCTATAGGTGCTCACGTTTAAATTGGTGCTTGTCCACACCTGGTTGCCAATTTTTACCGGACCTGTAATTTCTGGCGAGGCATTGTATATTTCTTTTAATGGCGCCGCTTGTGCTGCATTACAGCTCCAAACAAAGTTGGTAGGTTGTATGCCGCCGCTTCTTTTTAAACATTCTTTAGTTGCTATTGCATCAGCTTCTTCTTTTGTTTTGGCTATACCCCAGCCAAATGCGGTACCCACATTACCGTTTATGGTGCGGTAGGCGGCACAACCTGTGCCCGAATAGGTGAGCACAATGCTACAGGATCCGCCACGTTTGTTGCATTCGTCAACCGCTCTTTTCTCGGCTTCTGCCCGGTTTGGCTGATCGAATGAAAAACCATAATAAAAACCATTAGATCGGTCTATAGCCAATGCACCATATTTGGTTTTAACGGGAACAGCCGTTTTGGTTGTCGATTTCTTTACCTGCGCAATTAAATTGGATGTAGTAACCAATAACACAAGCACTGCTATTAATAGTAGTTTGTTTATTTTCATGCTTTATTGTTTGTTTGTTATGGGCAAATTTCCCGATCACGCTACTGGGCATCAATACCATTTATTGGGTATATTTTGATGAGGGTAGCCAGGAGACGGAGGATTGAAGTCTGGGTTTATAAAGGCGAAGAGATTCGTCATTGCGAACTGAAGGGCAGGGGTAGTGAAGTAGTGTGAAGCAATCTAAATTTAATGCTAAATTAAAGCACAAGTCCTGCCTTTGTTTAGGCCAAGGCACAAAGACTTGCGCTAGATTGGGAAACCGTAATCATCTCGGAGCTGAAGTTAGGGTAAGCGTTAATTGCGGCTTTTATTTAACCTATCCCAAAAGCTGTTGTTGTCTAATTTGCTAAAAAGACCTTCGGTTAAATATATTTCAAGAAATTTTAGAATAGAAGTGGTCTGTACAGTCATTTCCTGAGTGCCGTGATCATTGTTTATAACTTCATATTGACCTTCGTCATAGAGTTGGATTAACCATTGGTCGCTATAAATCATATATTCGGCAAAATGGAAATTATTGTTTGCTAACTCTCTTTTATAATCAATTGCCTCCTGTACTGGAATTACCCTGAATAAATGGTCATCGGTGTCAAATCCGTTGCAAAATGTATAGAATTCAATAAGGTCTGGTGGGAGGGGATAACTAAGCTTTGATTCCAGGTCTGCAAGGTCTTCATCGCTACATGGAGCATTAAAGGTAATGCCCAGTTTCTTTACTTTGCGTTTGTGATCTTTGAAAAGTTGTTTGAACTTGTTCATGGGGGTGTAGCAATTGATGATCTTACACGCGGTACTTGTGCGTCAATGAAGCTGTAAAACTATTACTAATGTTTATTTGGACCACAAAGTTTCTGCCACCATGTTCGTTTTACTTTTGGAGAGGTGCTGTTAGGGGTTAGCTTTCTCATCGTACCATTATTGTAATTTGATAACAGTTCATCTTCTTCATCGGGTTTGCCATAAGCATCTGCTTCAGTTAAATGTCCATCTTGGTCACTTATTCGTATAAGTTGTTTTCCTTGCCTAAAAACCAATTGTAGTCCGTGTTCTTGTTCCCAATCACACTCACAGGCAAGTGTTAGATAAATATCATGCTCTTTATATGGTCGCCTGGTTACATAAATTTCTGTTGGATGAATAAAATTCCAAATTTCATTATAGTTTTTTATTTGTCTTAAAGGTTGATCAGCTTCGTCAAAATCTACGGCACCCAAAAAATCCTTACAGTTTCTATAAGCTAAGTCTGAAATGGAGTTACGGTCCACCAAATTTAATTTTAGAAAGTTTGTTACGGCTTGGTCAGCTTCCTCAATAAATGTTTTATCGTGTTCGGGTTCAAAGTCCATGAAAGTTACTGTCAACTTTTCGTTTTCAAAAAATGGAACTTCGATTTTACTACTTTTCCACCAATCAGGAAATTGATCTTCCTGTCTCAGTTGTCCAATTATTTTTGATGTAATTTCTTTAGCCATAGTCTTCTCTAGCTTTTTGTTTATAATATCTTGGTGTACTTACTTTAGCCTAAAATAGTTCCCAGTCCTCACCTCTTTGTTCATCATTTCTTGGTGGCCTCACATTTTCAATCATTGCTATTTCACAGGCACCAAATTCAATAAAATTCTTTTGTCCTTGTTTTAGTGAAACCTTATTCGTTCCATCTTCATCGCCTAGGTCATCAAGTTGATTGGGGTCGTCTTCCCAAAAGCACTTCGCAAATATCGTAATGTCCATTCGGTTTTTTCATATAGGTCTTATAACCGCAACATGGGCAGGCAAATCTTTCTGTTACCATATTTCTACTAAGGGTTATTGTTAGTTTAAAGAAGCCCTTCAATTTGCTTGGCCCAGGATGCTAAGACTTGCGCCAGACAAAGTTTACAATTCGAGATTTCATACGCGCACGCCAGCGGAGGTATTCTAGTAGCAGCTTATCATTCATCTATGTCTTCGAAGGTTAATTTGTTGTTTTTCTTTTCAATTTCTATTTTCCTCCAGGTCGGTGCATATCCACTTCCATGTGGCTCAAAAAGTTCCCTAACATACTGTTCTTCTGTTTCGTAATTTGTAAATCTTTTAGGTCCATTGTAGTCGCGTTCCTGGTTCTGAAAACGGGTTGTAACTTCTTTTTCTTTAGAGAAATTAGAAGCATTTTTTATCTGATTTATGATTCTTTGTTTATCATTAGGTGTAATAATCAAAGTAAAGGTGTGGTAATAGTCACCCACTCCCCAATCAGATTTATTCTCCTCAATTTTATAATTATCTTTTAGCTGAATACCCTGCTCCATTAGTAATTTTTCTGCATCTGTTTTCGAAAACAGCTCGTCTTCGAATACAGATAAAACAGTTTTTATCAAGATCAAAAGTGTCAAAATTGTGGAAATGTATTTTCCAACCTTTGGGTAGCCCAATTGCTTTGGTAACCAATATGTAAGGTAAATAAGTGCTGTTATTAAGAAAAAAAATATAAATCCAATTATTATGATCATTTGTTGGCTTTAATTTATCTGCATAAATGTTTAATTGAAGAGCAGGCTTTTTTTGTGAGCGCTTCAGGTTCAATAGTGTAAACGCAAGCGGTTTTAAGTTGATCGGTCATTTATAATATCGATCGGTGTCCCAAATGAACCCTTATTTTTAATGAATTCTTTTTCATCTTCTGTCAGTTCGTTTGTGCCAAGCGCAATGTCTTCGCGTATTTTTCCGTTCTTTCGTTTAAGTGCAAGTTCAATTGTTTCAATTTTTGGTTTCTTGTTCAGGCCTAACATTGTCAGATCTATAAATTGGCCTTTTTTGATGTCTCCTTTCACAATTGTTCCAAGTAAGAAAAATTGTTTTCCTGTCAATTGAAAGGCACTGTCAAGCTTAAACTGCGCAATCGTTATTCCGTGCCAGTTATGGCCACAATGCCGGCATTGCTTAGCATATGGTGTCCTTGCAAGTTTATTACACTTTAGGCAATTGTTAAGAAATACCTTTTCAGGATTTTCCGTCATTATTCGTCTTGCTACATTCAACTCAAATTCATCATAGCCATGTTTTAGAAAGTTAAGTATTTCGGGTTCTGTTCTAATCCAACCTCTATTAGTCAAAATTCTTCTCATCTTAGGATCATCAGAAGTCTTATAGGTGTGCATATGGTGTTTCAGTGCTAACTTTTCATTGTCAGTCATTAAGTTACTGAAGTAGTTTATAATATAACTTGCTGTCTCTTGGTCCATGTTAGGTTTTGTCGCAGTTGCTACCAATGCTTAAATATACATAATGCTATTTTTATCAAATTCTTGATCGAGTAAAAAAAGAGAATTTTATTTAACTTAAAGGCAATCGCGTATATTAATTTGCATTTAACGAACCAAACGCGTTAAGCTTTTTAGCGAGATAATATATTTTCCTCTTTTTATCCTATATTTATTTAACCAGACTTCTTAGCTCAGTTGGTAGAGCAACAGACTCTTAATCTGTGGGTCCAGGGTTCGAACCCCTGAGGGGTCACAATATCACCTATTATATTTGAACGAAATATAAAATCAATCGTTTATGACCGATACTTCGACAAAAGATCCGTCGGCTGATTTGCCAGGTAATACTGCCACTCGTTATGAGCAGTTTTTCGGTCCATTATTCTTTGAACCCTATGCTATAGAAGTTGCAAAACGAATTAATTCCATTGCGGTTTCTGTGGTGCTCGAAATTGCTGCAGGAACAGGTCGTGTTACCCGTCATATCCGCGATCATATTCCATACGCAGCAAAGCTGATCGCTTCAGATATTAGCGAGGAGATGTTGGCCGTAGCCAAAAAGACATTGAGCCACCTTGAAATTGACTGGCGAAATGTTGATGCCCAGCAACTTCCTTTTAGCGATAACAGCATAGATTTGGTGGTTTGTTGCTTTGGGTATATGTTTGTTCCTGATAAACCGAAAGCATTTGCAGAGGCCTATCGGGTTTTAAAACCAGGTGGCTTGCTTTTATTTACTACCTGGGATAACCTGGAGAATAATGCGGCGTCTTATTTGGCCAGATCTATTGCAATGGAATATTTAGACGGGCCCTTGCCCGAATCACATAATCTTGCAACCTCGATGAATAATGAAGCGCTTATAACATCATTACTAAACGATGCCAGCTTTGCAAAAATATCAATTGAAAAAGTAAAACTTTTTTCCGTAAGTCCAACCGCAAAAGAAGCTGCATGCGGTCTGGTAGAATGGGGACCTGTTTATGAGGAGATCAAAAAACATAATCCTGACTGTATAGACGAGATAAAAACTAAGGTAGAAAAAGAACTTGCTGAAAAATTCGGAGCTACTCCCATGATCGCTCCAATAAGTGCTGTAGTCAGTCAGGCGTGGAAATAATAAGAACACAGCACAATTTATTTTCCTCAAATCCTCTATAAATTGGTTGGAAAATTGTAGTTCTGGCTTGCTCAAATGCTTTTCTACCGTTCAACAAAGGACTACTGCTGTTTTACGATTTGCGCTATCAGCATTCATTATAATCGATTACTTTCACTAGCACAAGCCTAGCCTTTGCTTGGGCCGGGCGACAAGGCTTGCGCTAGATGTGGGTAGTGCTCAGGAGTGAAGCAATCTTTTTGTGCGTTCTTCGAAACCAAAATTCTGCATCTGATAATATTTTGCTATATTTATGTCGCGAACACAGTTAGGCATGTATTTAATTTTTTTAAAATGCAACTAACAAAAAATGAAATTGCTTTAGCTGAACTTAAGTTCGGTTATCACACATTGAAAAGCCCTGTTAACGTAAACCTGGCCCAAAATTCAACTCAATTTTTAAAACAGCTCCGCGGCAAACCATCATCTGGTAAAGCCTGCAATTGGTATGTGCTGTTTGTAAACCAAAACCACGATGTTTTTTGCTGGTACAAACTAAAGCGACAGTCAAAACCAACTGATTGCATACAGCAACTGGCGGGTTTGGCTGTTGCCTGCAATGCTTATGGCGTACTGGTGTTAAACTATTGCGATATTAAAAGCATTAAGGTTAACCCGCTCGATGAACTTTTTGTAAGTACCTGTTTTAATACCTGCGCAAAGCTAAACATCGAAATTATCGATTATGTAATCTGTAATGTGCAAACGCATTATAGTTTTAGGGATGGGTATAGGGATTAAGAAACTACTGGGCTGTTTAATAATGAAGAATTGCTGCGTAATCTATCAATAGATAAACAACGCAGCAATTTGAACTGTTGATTTAAAGTAGCAATTTATAATTGTCTTAATCAAAAAATGGAATATAATGGGCTGTGTGAGCCCAAATTCCATTCTTTTTTTCAAAGAAAAAGAAAACGGTCGTTTGTGTTATGTTTTTAGAAGTCCTGCTATATACCACAAATGCTTTCGTACCATCAGGTGAAAATTGTACTGTACTTAATCGGACATCATCCGCTTTAATTTTATTTCCTACATGATTCTTATCAAGTGCAGCTTTTGAAAGCAAAAGTTGTTTCCAGGCCATTGAATATGAATCCGACTTTACCTCCTTTAAATAGTTCCACTTCCCCTGTATCAGTAAAGATAATGAGTCGCTTTTTTTTTCACCTTCTTGATTAGTCAAGTACCGATCAAGATTTGACAAAAGTTGCTCACTGATGAAAACGGATTTCGGACGGACTTCTTTATCTGATACTATATCAATAACTTTATTGATGATAATGCTTTCATCCTTTAATTCAGGCGTATTCTGTGTTGCTATGCAATGAGCCGATCCAACTATTGCGATGCTAAAGATCATATTTTTTATCATGGTTGACAATCATTTTTTCCTGTTGAGCCTGTTTGGTTTTTATATTCTCTCTCTGAATTTGCTTTTGATCTTGCCGCGTTAGGCGCATCAAGTCCTGAAGTCTGCTGTAAACTTCCCCAGAAAATATCACGGCAATACTCTCCAAGTGATATAGATGTATCAGGAGATGCTCCTATGCCTTTTGAAGCTGCTACAGTAGCTAATATATTTGCCATAGAGTTCACGTAAGTTTCGGCCATTTGCATATGTTGCATCGCTCCCAGTTCTGGGTAATTATAAGGATGGGGAGTGCCATCTTCCTGATCAAACAGATACCTGTTCAGATCACTAAACGCCATAGCTTCTTCACCGGTAAGATTGTTGGCCCCCCACACAAAATAGGAATGCATCATTTCATGAATCAGGGTTGCCGCAACTGCCAGGTCTGATGCTTCATTCAACACAAGAGTGTTTAGCTTGATGTTACCTGTGATAGGATCGGTTTCTCCGTGTGTTTCCCTTACTGATGTTGTTCCGTCAGGGTTGGTGACAGTTTGGTATGGTATGGTCTTTTCACCTAAAGTTATCGATATGTTTGTATTATTAGCCAATGCCAAGACAGCATTTTGCGCTTTTGTGTTGTCATTATGCACTTGTTTCAAAAGACTTGCCATTGTAACAGAGAATTCAGCTGCATTAACCACGGCATTTTTTATACTTTCTAAACACGGACGTGTGTTCGGATCAATTGTTATGGTACGGGCAAGTGCGACCGGTTGAAATTCACCATCTCCACCACCACCGCCTCCACTGCCACCATCACCTGGATCAGTCGGTGGATCTGGGTACCAAACGTCTTCGCAAACAACTGCCTCATCTGAATCCACTAATGAATAAACATCGCCGCAGGTTGACTGTGGCCAACTACAAGTAGGGCTAAACACAATGTTAACAGATCCCCCACACCAGCTGGGAGACAGTGATGAAAAGGTACAGTTCCGAACTACGCTATTACATTCTTGCTGCCAATATGAAGTAGTACCTTTAACTGACTGCATTTTTTTTACCGCTAGAACACCTTTTTTTCGATAAGAATCGCTAAGGCGGCCATTCGAATAATCTAACAGATAATTGCCCCCATTTTGCAAACTGGACAGTAATAAATTACCAGTGAATGATTTCAAGTCAAACTCTTTTGTATTCTTATTGATCTTTTCATTTGGATCGATCTTTGGATCGTAATAAAAAGCTTTGTAAAAATCCAGTTCATTTTTAACCATCAGGTATAATCTTCCGTTAATCTGCTTGGCAATTTGATGTTTGCCATTAACATCGACCTGGCCCAGCAATTGATAAAAAACATATGAAACACTATCATTTACAACCTGAATCTTGGGATGATCCCAATCTGGTGTCCACGATATCTTATCGATTTTTTTTGGTTGGAGTTTTTGTTGTAGCTTTTGTTGTTCGTAGGATTTTTTGATTGCTTCAAGACGTTTTTGTAGATCTGGCGAATTTGCCGAAAGGGTTTTACTAACAATTGCATCGCTTACTAATCTGTCCTTTGCACACCTGGAGGTTATTAGTGCGATGAGCGAAAGAAGAATTATTGCAATAGTTTTTACATTCGGTATCCTTGTTCGGAGAGGAATTAATTTGTTTTTTGTTTTCATAGTAATGAGAATTGGTTAATGATTGATATGTAAATGTAGATGTAAATATATATATATGTGTCTATTTTTTAATATGTTAACTAAAATTTAACATGTACAATAATCTATAAATCTTGTGTATTTTTTTTAAAAAAGCTATTGTCTATAAAATATAGCGTCAGCATTTAAAATTAGGCTTAGTCCTCCATCAGATACCATGTCGATTGATTATGGAAGCTGTTGTCTGATTAGTTGTTGAGATAATAACTAATAGTAAATAGAGATATCGCTTTGTTATAAATATTATAAATGAAAAATCCATCCTCTCCTTAGCGTTCAGCGCGGCAGATCCTAGCACAAGTCTTAGCGGGTAGGGTAGTAGGGTTGGGTTGACTTGTGCTTTCCAGAATTTGGATAGATAGATTTTTACCTTAGAGATTATTTTAAAGCACAAGTCAGTTCTTTGCACGGGCCTCGGGCGCTAAGACTTGCGCTAGGATGGGTTCCTCTCCGTTGTGTTCAGCGCAGCGTCACTATGGATAACACAGAAGATCAAGTTATGAACACGCAATTACTCGGCTAAAGTCCAAAGAACAGATTGGTATCTGGTTTTGTGAAGCTATTTGCTATGCATGCATTATAAATCTGTTATCTTTGCAACTTTTATCAATTATCAGCATTCATTAACATATACATGGGCAAAAACAGCATCGGCTCTACCATTTCGTATTTCTTTTTAGGTGAGTACTTTTCTGATGCCCTCCGCACCACCATTACCGTGGTTTTGCCCATTATTTTATTCTTTTACCTGGGTAATCCTGAAGCGGCAAAAGGAATAGGGGTTGGCGCTTTGTTGATCAGCCTGACCGATCTGCCCGATAACCGACTGAATAAACTGAAAACGGCGCTATCAAGTATTATTGTCTTTTTTGCCACTACGTTGGTCGTTTCATCCGTTTTAGATCATGTTTACCTCACCGCGATGGTTGTGGTGATTGCAGCTTTCAGCTTTTCCATGTTTGCTGTATATGGGCAGAAACTATCGCTGATTGGTACCATGGCACTGATTGTGTGTACTTTTGTTATGGGGCTTCACCCTGAACGACCGCTGTATTTTAGCAGTTATATCTTGGTTGGCGGGGTTTGGTATTACGTGATCAGTTTAATCCAGATTTTGCTGCGCCCTTACCGTTCGCTTCACCACGCCATTTTCGAATGTTTGATGAGCAGCGCGATGTTCTTGAATGCCAAAGCCAAAAATTACGATGTGGATGTTCCGCTCGATCTGCAGCAAAAGGAAGCTATAAAACTGCACATTAAGGTAAATCAGAAACATGAGCTGATCCGGAATCTGCTGCTTACCGATAAGTACGCCATGAACCCTGATAACCCCAAGGGCCAATTGCTATTGGAACGGGCGAGGTTACTGATCGATTTGTACGAGCAGTTGAATGCCGTACATTATGATTATGCTTTGGTGCGCAAAACGCTGGCAATGGGCCCGAGTTTAAAACTGATTGCCACCTTGATTGGATTGCTGGCGAAAGAGCTTGAACAGTTGGGCAGGCACGTTCGCTCGGCCAAGGCTTATAAAGGTGAGGTGGCCACCAATATCGAATATTACCAGAAACGCGTAATGCTGTTGCAGGAAATGGAGCGTTTAAACGAAACCCAGCGTAAAATTGTATTAAAAGTGGTTTCGAACATGAACGATATTGTGCGTATTATCGAAATGATCAGGGGCAATGAGCGCACGCCCGAAAAACACTTACAAGAACTGAGCGGATCTATTTCTTATCCCTTGTTTGTTACCGGCGATCGCTTTTCGATCAGGGAGCACCTTACCTTAAAATCGCCAATCTTTAGGTTTTCGCTGCGCTTGGCCATCTGTTTTCTGTTTGGTTTCTTGCTCATTTGGCAATTGGAACCGAGTAAATACAGTTACTGGCTTTTTCTAACCCTAGTTATTGTGGCAAGGCCTAAATTTTCAATTACCTGGAAACGGAACTTACAGCGGTTAAAAGGAAGTCTTGGCGGGGTTGCCGTCGGACTGATCGTCATCTATTTTGTGAAGAGTCCGGCGGTGCTGCTTTCTTTTTCGGTGATTTTTTTATTGGGTTTTTATGCCTTCAACCGTTTAAATTATACCATAAGTGTATTGTTTATTACGCCTGCAGTAATTTTAACGCTGGGCAGTTACCAAGGGCATTTTGACCATATTGTACACGACAGGATTATTTTCACCGTGCTGGGCTGTGTAATTGCCATTTTTGCCACTTATCTTTTCCCCATTTGGGACAGCCGCCAGTTGAAGGGGAAAATGAGCAAAGCCACAAAAGATAGTTTGCACTATTTGCAGGTGGCGATAGAAAGGAAGGAAAACCTGGGCGAGAATATTCCGCGGATGGCCAGAAAAAATGCCAACCTGAGTTTATCTGCATTAAGCGAAGCGATTGAGTCGGCCAGTCAGGAGCCGATGCGGAAACACATCGATTTTAATGGTTTGTATGGGGTACAGTCGACCATTTACCAGATCAATGCAATTATTACATCTATATACCTTTCGCTTAACCATAAGCCCGAACAGGCTGATCCATTGTTGGTTAAGCAGATTATAAGTAACCTTAGTAATGAGGGTGTGCTGGAAAATGACGACTTGTCTCACGTTGATGTGATGGATGTTGATCATGATGACCATTCTACCAAACAGAAACTGGCACATATTGCGGCTTTATCGTTGGAATTTAACAGGTTTAGTGCTGGTTTTAGGGGTTAAGTTTATTGTTTGTCAGTCTGTCTAAAGGACTCCTACGGAGAGCGGAGTCAGGGCCCTGCTAGCTGTTAACTTTTGAGCTCTTTTTTGTTCCCGCAGATTAAGGTGATGAGCGCAGAAACTTCAAGATCATCAATTTTCTAGAGATAGATTAACTCGTTGAGCTTATATGAAACTTATATGTCTTATATGGTTCACAGAAAGAGGGTCTTCGACAGACCACATTGACAGACTCCAATAAAGTGGTCGTCATTCCCGCGCAGGCGGGAATCTTAAAGCGCTCGCTACTAGCGATAGTTGTAAGATTGCTTCGTCGGCTGAAAAAGCCTTCTCGTAATGAGGATAATCTGAGGAGATTTAATTTTTTAAATTCTCCTGTCACTCATATTGATTTTTATAAAATAAATTATCCCTCAGGATGACAGGCGGAGTCATGCGTGCTGCACCCTTCTCTGTGTTACTTTAATGGGTTTGTTTCTGCGAATTAAAGAAGATAGATTGGTACTATACTAATCATTGCAAATTGTTCGTTAATAACCTTCAACAGGCTTAGCTTGATAGGTGATGCCTGCAAGGAGAATCCTTTGAATAATTTAGTGAAAAGCTTCATTCCACGGGTTGTTAAGCGTTCTTCTTTAAAATTAAAGGGATTGATTATTAATGTTTTATTATTCTTTTAGTTAATTAGTGTTAATTATTTAGAATAATTCTAAATAAAGATCTATATTTGTTCATCATTATATGTTTGGTTAGTTGATGATAACAAGACCTGTTTGCCTGCATTACTCAATGCAGGCGAATCAGGCACTACTCCACAGAAAACTTCAACATATTTCGGTTACATACTTACAGTAATAAATTTGATTGAATTGATTGTAAAAAATAGGATATTGCTATATTGTGAGCCTTTAAACATCCTTATTCGCATGAAAAGATCATTTTTAAGCTTCCTATTGATTTCTTTTTTAACTATAACTGCTTTTGCCCAAAAGAAACCTAATTTTTGGGATGACGTGCAAACCATTAAAAAGTACGATCAAATGTACAAACCACCCCTTCATCCGGTGTTGTTTGTAGGAAGTTCATCTATCCGCAAATGGGACGATTGTACACAGATTTTTGCCAAATACAATGCTTTAAACCGCGGAATAGGTGGTGCTGTAATTAACGATATTACCTTTTATTTAAATGATGTTGTTTTCCCTTACCAGCCAAAGCAGATTGTATTGTATGTAGGGGAGAACGATTTACCAAACGAAACGGTTACACCTGATACTGTTTTAAACCGTACCATCCGTTTAGTGCAGGCCATTAGGGCAAAATTGCCAACGGTGCCTATTGTTTACATCTCGATTAAACCAAGTCCGAGCAGGGATAAATTTAAAGAAAAGGCAGTAGCTTCTAACGCATTGATTGAAAAGTTTTTAGCCGGAGAGGCCAACACGAAATTCGTTAATATATATCAGTTAATGTTAACCAAAGACGGGCAGCTTAGGCCAGAACTTTTTGTGGATGATATGTTGCACATGAATGCCGCGGGTTATGCCATCTGGCGAAAAGCGGTAGAACGGTATTTAATGAAATAGTCATTTTTTACGAACTAAGAGATTGTGATCAAAATATTTATCTCTAATTATTTTTACCATATAAGACATGTAAGAACATATGAGCTTACATGTACTTAAATTCTTATATGGTTAGAAACCCTTGACGCTTTTATTTCATTGCACAGTCCAAGCAAACTAGCCCCGATTGAACGGAAAGCCCGCAATCCCGATTTTTCTTCGGGAGAGGACTTGAAGTAAAAGCGGGACTGAAACAAGCCCAAGAATCACGGGTACTGCGCTCCAAGAATAGGTAAGTATCCTTTTTTCTCACCACCTAAATCGCCTTAGTGCACCTAAGTATTAGTTTTTTCGCTTTCGCAGAGCTAAGGAAATTGGCTTATAGTTGTACGCAATGTTAACCGGAATTAAAATTATATATTTATTATTGCGTGGGAATCATCCCTAACCATATGTACAAACTTCTGCTTGCCGTTACTTTTCTTCTGATGGGCTATCATGCATCGGCCCAGGATCTTTTGGGCATTCCGCAGATTGTAAATTACAATAACGAGCAGTACAACGCAGGGATGCAGAACTGGGATGTTAAGCAGGATAAAAACGGGATTCTTTATTTCGGGAACAATGAGGGGCTGCTTACTTTTAACGGTCGCTATTGGAACCTGTTTCGCTTACCTAATTATACCTCGGTACGCTCAATCGGAATAGACTCTAAAAACCGGATTTATGTAGGTGGACAGGATGAATTTGGTTTTTATTACCCCAATGAGAAAGGGATTTTAAAATATACTTCGCTTTTAGGCCTGCTGCCAGAAAACCTGCGGAAACTGGCTGATATATGGGACATTTCGATTATCCACGATGAAGTTTTTTTCAGGTCGAACAATGCCATTCTGCATTATAAGGATGGGGTAATTAAAAACTATAAACCCAGTAAGGCCTGGCTATTTATGGGTATAGCCAATAATAAAGTATTTGCCCAGTCGGAAGAATCGGTTTTAATGGTTTACGAGCAGGAGATGTGGAAACCGTTTTGTGCCGATCCGGTTTTCAAGAAATCGTCTGTTACAGCTATTTTGCCATATAGTGGCGATACTTTGATGGTTTCTACCTTAAAGGGCGGTTTTTTCCTATTGATTAACCATCAGCTTAAACCCTTCAAAACCAATCTCGATCATGTGTTTTTTAATGACCGGATTTATTTTGCCGATCAGATCAATCAAAATCTGTATGTAGTAGGTACCACCTCTGGTGGGGTATATATTATGAACAAAGGTGGAGAACTGATCCAGAAATACAATTACAGGGAAGGTTTGCAGAACAACAACGTGAGGGGCGTGCTGCAGGACCGGGATAAGAACATGTGGCTGGCTTTAGATGATGGGATTGCCTATGTGGCCATAAATAGTGCCATTAAAAGCATTTTTCCCGACCGTAATAAACAGATTACAAGTTATGCCTTTAGGAAATTTAACCAATCGGTTTATATTGGTACATCGAACGGTTTGTACATGACCAAAGTTAATCCTGCTGCCAAAGATTTAAGTTATGCCACTTCGGATTTTGAGGAGGTGAAAAATACCAAAGGACAGGTTTGGGGGCTTGATGAGATTAACAGCAAGCTGTTGCTGGCACATGAGGAGGGCACATTTTTGGTGCAGAACAATGTAGCTAAGCCGCTTTACAATTTACCAGGCACCTGGTTGTACCAAAGCTTAGATCGGGTTTACCCAAGCAGCGAGGTTATTGCAGGCACTTATTGGGGTTTACAACACTTAAATTATAAGAATGGCGTGTTTACCAATGGCGGAAGAATTGACGGCATAAATGAGCCGCTGCGGTTTCTTGTAGCAGATAATAATAACCCCGATCATATCTGGGCATCGCACCCTTACCATGGCGTATATAAAATAGAATTGCAGCCCGATCATAAACGTGTACTGCGTACCACCATGTACACCGACCGTGATGGATTACCTTCTAAATTGTATAATTATGTGTATCATATAAAAAACAGGGTGGTAATTGCAACTGTTGATGGCGTTTATGAATATGATAACACGAAGAAAAAATTTGTCCGCCTAAAATTATTGGCCAATGCCATAAAGGGTATTTCGGTACAGTATATGAAGGAGGATAATGACGGGAACATTTGGTTTGTAAGCAATAAAAAGGTAGGTGTAATTGATTTTAGCCGGCCATCGGGATCGAATCCCTTTAGTATTTTTTATCTGCCCGAGTTAGATGGGAAAGTAGTAGGCGGCTTCGAATCTATTTACCCTTTGGATAGTAAGAACATATTTATTGGGGCCAATAAAGGAGCCTATCATATTAACTATGAAAAATACATCGAGAACATAACCAAACCAATTGTAGTGCTGGGGCAGATTAAACTGCTTGGAAAGAAGGATAGTTTGGTTTTTGGCGGCTATTTTACCACCAAGGGCATCATTTCTGGCAAACAGGATCAGAATGAGATACCAGAATACACCAATAATTTAAATTCGATGCATTTCGAATATTCCTCTACATTGTTCGAGCATGATAAAAATATTAAATTCAGTTATCAGTTGGTTGGTTTCGATAAGGAATGGTCGGCATGGAACACGAAAAGCGAAAAGGATTATACCAATTTGCCTGCGGGGAAATATACTTTCAATATTAAAGCCAGAACGGATGTAGGTAACGAATCGGAAGCGGTAGGCTATACTTTTATCGTGCTGCCAGCCTGGTACAATACCATATGGATGAGGATTTTTTACCTGATTTTGATTGTGCTGTTAATCAGGTTGATTATTAGGTGGCAAAAACGCAAACACATTAAAGAGCAGGAGCGGATGAGTTACCTGCATCAGCTGGAACTGGATCGGAACGAAAAGGAAATTGTTAGGCTGCAGAACGAAAAGTTAGAAGCCGATGTAAATTATAAGAACAAAGAACTTTCTACCATGACCATGCACCTGGTACAACGGGGCAAAGTATTGGCAAAGATTAAAGAAGTAATATCGGCTGTAATTAAAAACCACGATATAAATGAGAGCTCCCCAAGTTTCAGGCACCTCATCAGGCTGATCAGGGATGTGGAAAAGAAGGATCAGGAACTGGATCATATGAGCGTTCACTTCAATCATGTAAACACCGAATTTTTTAATAAACTCAAAGACCTTTACCCTGATTTAAGTCAGAACGATTTAAAGTTTTGTGCTTATTTATCGATGAATCTTTCGTCAAAAGAAATGGCGCAGTTGATGAATGTAACCATTAAAGCCATCGAAGTGGGCCGATATCGTTTAAGAAAAAAGCTCCAGCTTAAACCCGAGACTAATTTATATGAGTTTCTGATCAGCATCGCCCGCCAAAAGAACCCTTAATTCAATGTTTTCGTTACAAATAAGATGTTTTTAGTTAAAATAGCTTAAACGTCTGGTATTCAGGTTAATTGTGTTTCGCTTGTAGGGCTTATGTAGGCCTGAATATGTTCTTTTTAGGTTAATTGAGTGCTGCTGTATGGTTTGTGTAGTAGCGCAAAATTGTGCAAATGCATTGCACCTCTCTAGATTTGATTTATGAAACGGGCTACCAAAGCCCCGGTCATTTAACTAACCAAATATTAACTTAAAACTAATTTCTATGAGAGGAAGATTTACATTCGTATTCTTCATTTACTGTATCATGGCATTGCCGCTGGCCTTATTGGCACAAGACATTCCGGTTACAGGAAAAGTAACAGAACAAAATGGTGCCCCTTTACCTGGCGTAACAGTTAAACTTGATGGAACTACCAAAGCTGCATCTACTGATGCCAATGGTGTTTTTAGTATTCAGGCACCTGTTGGCGGTAAATTAACCATCAGTTTAATTGGTATGGCAACACAAACGGTAACTGTTCCGGCGGGCGGCCGTATCAATGTTTCGCTTGCAGCGGATTCGAAAGATTTAACAGAAGTGGTTGTGGTGGGTTACGGTACGCAAAAGAAAAGTGTGGTAACCGGAGCAATCTCAAGCGTTAAGGCTTCCGATCTGGAAAATCAGCCGGTGGTACGTATCGAGCAATCTTTACAGGGTAGAACTTCGGGTTTAACCATTGCAGCTACTTCCGGTCAGCCAGGTTCAAGCTCTACCGTGCGTTTAAGGGGTTTTACTTCTTTTGGCAACAGCAAGAACGATCCGCTTTGGGTAATCGATGGAGTGGTGATTGATGCAGGTGGCATTGGTTATTTAAATCAAGATGATATCGAATCAATCGAGGTACTTAAAGATGGTGCTTCTGCAGCGATTTATGGAACACGTGCTGCTGCGGGTGTTATTTTGGTAACCACTAAAAAAGGTAAGGCAGGAACGCTTAATATTAATTATAGCGGTTATTATGGTACTCAGGCACCAGCTAAAAGATTAGACTTGTTGGATGCTACGCAATATGCAACCTTACGTAACCAGGCACTTGTTAGTGCAGGTAAAGCTCCGGCATTTGCCAACCCTGCAGCATTAGGTGCAGGGACAGATTGGCAAGATTTGATTTTTAATGATAGTGCTCCGAAGCAAAGCCACGAGTTTAGTGTATCGGGAGGAAGCGATAAAGCATCTTATTTTACCTCTTTTGGTTATACCGACATCAAAGGTATTGTAGCTACGCCCATTTCTAAATTTAACAGGGCTAATGTGCGTATCAATACCTCATTTAAACCCATTAAAGGCGTAACATTCGGCGAAAATTTAGGTTATAGCCATGGTGTAAATAGTGGTATTGGTGAAACCAACCGTGAGTTTGGTGGCGTACTAAGTTCGGCAATCAATTTAGATCCGATTACACCTTCGATTATTACAGACCCTACTTCGCAATCGGCTTTTTTCCCATCTGCTACTGGTAATCCGACACAAAATGCTGCAGCAACAAGAAATAGTGATGGTCAGCTTTTTGGGATCTCGCCATATGTACTACAGGAAATGAAGAATCCATTGGCTATGATCCAGAACAGATTAGGAAACTATGGTTACGATCATAACATTGTAGGTAACGTTTTTGCTGATTTAGAGCCGATAAAAGGTTTGCATATCCGTTCATCATTGGGTACCAAAATGGCTTTTTATGGAAGTAATTCATTTACCCCGATTGCATATTACAACACCTCAACGCCGATTAACCAATCGTCGTTATCGAGAGAGAATACCTATGTAATTAACTGGAACCTGGAGAATACCATCTCATACAACAAGGTGATAGATAAGCATAATTTCACCTTCTTATTGGGGCATGGTGAGTATAAAGATGGCAACCAGCGCAGGGCAACCGTAGTGTACAACAATGTACCTGCAAAAACTTTCGATGAAGCATCTTTCAGGTATAATGCATTGCCTGCAGATAGAACAAATAGTAGTGGTGGCGATGGTACTGATCATAGAATCAATTCACTTTTTTCGAGAATTCAATATAACTATGGTGAGAAATACCTGTTTTCTGCCCTGATCAGACGTGATGGATCATCCAGGTTTGGAGGCAATAATAAATTTGGCTACTTCCCTTCAGGATCAATAGGATGGGTACCTACCTTAGAAAACTTTTTCCCTAAAAATGATGTACTTACTTTCCTGAAAATTCGTGGTAGTTATGGTGTTACCGGAAATGATGGTATCGGCGATTTCCCTTATATTCCAATTGTAGGCGCTGGTGGAGATCGTAATTACGTATTTGGTTCTACAAACGAAACCGTTTATGTAGGGTACAGCCCGGGTGCTCCTGCCAATCCTGATCTGAAGTGGGAAGAAACCCGTCAGGCAGATATTGGTATCGATGCAACGTTGTTTCAGAATTTAACCTTAACTGTTGATATTTATGACAAGAAAACAACGGGTATTTTACAAAACCCACCAATCCCAGGATATGCTGGTTATGGAAGTTTTGCTCAAAACGTAGCAGACATTCAAAACAGGGGGTTAGAGATTGAGTTGGGATACAGAAAGAAAATCGGTCAAGTGGATTTTGGCGTAAACGGAAACATTTCCTTTTATAAAAATAAAGTTACACAGTTGCTTCCCGGAAACCTTTTCCTAGAAGATAACAGCGCAACCTTCCAGAATTTTGGAAACATTACAAGAACAGGCTTGAACTTACCTTACCAGCAATATTATGGTTATCAATCTATGGGTATTTTCCAAAGTCAGGCTGAGGTAGACAGTTATGTAGGGGCCGATGGTGTAACTAAATTACAACCAAATGCAAAGCCTGGTGATTTAAAATTTGCCAACTTAACCAATGATAACATTATTAATCCTGATGACCGTACCTATTTAGGTAATCCAAACCCAACCGTAAGTTATGGTATCACCATTAATTTGGGTTACAAAAACTTCGATTTTACAGCTTTTGGAAGTGGTTCAGGGGGCAATCAGATTTTTCAGGGATTGAGAAGGTTAGATATTGCTACTGCAAATTACCAGAGTAAATATTTAGATGCATGGACTCCAAGCAATACCGGAGCCTCGCTTCCACGCATTGTTGATGGCGATCCCAATGGTAACTACTCTAAATTTACTAACCTGTACCTGGAAAGTGGCAATTTCTTCAGATTAAGAACAATGCAACTAGGTTATTCATTGCCTAACAGCATCATTAGTAAATGGGGCATGAAAAAACTCCGCGTTTATGTGCTTGCCGAAAATTTATTTACTATAACCAAATACACGGGTTACGATCCTGAATTAGGAGTAACCGCCGACTCTGGTGGTGGCGCACAATATGGTATCGATCGTGGTGCCTATCCACAGGCAAGGGCATTTTTGTTTGGCTTAAATGTTGGATTTTAATATAATTTAAATCATGAAGAAAAAGAATTTTTTATACTTTACAGCAATTGTACTTTCTGTAACGTTGGGTTCGTGCAAAAAGGATTTGGAAGTAAATCCGCAAGACCGTATCACTTTAGATAATTATTATAAAACACAAGCTGATGCCTTTACCGGATTGGTGGCCATATATGATAGGTTTGCTTACCAATCAGGTGGCTTGTACGATAAATCGGCGGTAATGAGTGTTGCAGGCGACGATCAGTTGGCAGGCGGTGGTGGGCCAAGTGATATTAACGATTTGCAGGTAATGCAAAATTATACACTTAATGCCAGCACAGGCCCTCAGGGTTACCTTTGGAGCAGAGGGTATAGTGGAATTTACAGAGTGAATGTACTGCTGCAAAAAATTGTAGATATCCCGATGGATGCGACATTAAAAGCAAGGTACATTGCAGAAGCCAAAGCCATGCGTGCAGCATTTTATTTCGATCTGGTTACCTTCTTTAAAAATGTACCGATTATAGAAGGCACCGTTGATCCAAAAGATCTATACAATGTTACCCAGGCTGCACCTGCTGCAGTATATGCTTATGTAGAAAAAGATCTTGCTGATGCAATACCAGGATTGCCAAATACAGTTCCTGCTGCTACAGAAGGTGGCCGCCTTACAAAAGGAGCGGCGCAGGCATTGTTAGGTAAGGTTTTATTGTATCAGAAAAAATGGCAGGCAGCTGCCGATCAGTTTGCTGTGGTTAACGGTACCGCGCCTGGTGTTTCGCCTTCGGTTTATGGCTACAAGTTAATTCCTAATTTTGGCGATTTATGGAAACCAAGCAACAAGTTCAATTCAGAATCCATTATAGAGTTTGTGCACAGCAATAAATCTAATGGTAACTGGTCTGCCGCTGGTAACAGCGAAGGTAATTTATTATCCATCACAACAGGCCCACGCGGGTACAGCAAAACACTTGCAACTGCACCCGATTATTTTAGCGGCTATAGCTTCCTTGTATTTACAAAATCTTTTTTTGATTTTATCCATTTCGATCCGAGAAATGCTGCCACGGTAGCTAACTTAGATAGTTTGCAAACTAATGGTATTGCCAAGTACACTCCAGGTTATAACAATACAGGGTATTTCTTTGCTAAGTACATGGGCTTAACTACCCAGGCTGCCGCGAATACACCAGAGTTAAATTTCGGGATAGACGAATATGAAATCCGTTTGGCCGATACTTATTTAATGGAGGCTGAAGCTTTAATGAATGCTGGTGCGGCAGTTGGGGCTGGTTCAAGGGCTTATACTTTGCTTAATGCCGTTCGTGCAAGGGTGGGGCTAAATCCTGTTGCCGTAACCCAGGCCAATATAGAAAAAGAAAGAAGATTGGAACTGGCAGGCGAAGGACAACGTTTTCCTGATCTTGTACGTTGGGGCAAAGCTGCTGCAACATTGGCTTCGAAAGGTTTTATTGCCGGTCGACATGAAGTATTCCCAATTCCACAAGGTGAATTGAATAACACCAAAATTGAACAGAATAAAGAATGGGGCGGAACAAAATAGTTGCTCATCTATTATACACGCTTAATGTTTAATTGTTAACAGGGAGAAAGCGAAATCTTTCTTCCTGTTTTTTTAATTTGCTCATCTTTTACCTATGCTTTCTACCAAATTTCTTCGCCTTTTTATCATTTGTATTTTTACCTTTTCCTCGCTTGCTGTTATTGCCCAAAACCAACCAGAAGTTTGGCTTACCAAAGCAGACCGATCGGTTTTATTTACAAAACAGGCCAGTAAATTAAGTTTTACTGCAGCTAAAAATAATTTACCAACCATTACTGTAAACGACAAAGAAACCTATCAAACCATTGATGGCTTTGGTTACGCCCTAACGGGCGGAAGTGCACAGCACATTGTTAAAATGTCGGCACCGGCCAGAGTGGCATTATTGAAAGAGTTATTTGCTACTGATGGAAACAACATCGGGGTGAGTTACATCCGCTTGAGTATCGGTGCTTCTGATTTAAATGAAAAAGTATTTTCTTATAACGACCTTCCCGAAGGACAAACCGATTTAACGCAATCCAAATTTGATCTCGGTCCGGATAAGGTGGATGTGATTCCGGTAATGAAGGAAATCCTTGCGATAAACCCAAAACTGAAAATTATGGGTTCGCCATGGTCTCCTCCCTTATGGATGAAAACCACTTACGATGCCCGCGGTGGGATGTTAAAGCCCGAATATTACGATGCTTACGCCAGGTACTTTGTAAGGTATGTACAGGAAATGCAAAAAAAAGGGATTCCTATTGACGCGATCACTGTTCAGAATGAACCTTTGCACCCCGGCAATAATCCCAGCTTGCTTATGGTTGCTCCAGATCAGGCGCTTTTTGTTAAGAAGTTTTTAGGTCCTGCTTTTGCCAAAGCCAATATTAAGACCAAAATTATCGTTTACGATCATAATGCCGACCGGCCAGATTACCCGATTAGCATTTTAGATGATCGGGAAGCCAGAAAATATATCGATGGATCTGCCTTTCATCTGTACGGAGGAAAGATTGAAGCCTTAACTGATGTACACAATGCCCATCCTGACAAGAATATTTACTTTTCTGAGCAAATGGTAGTGGAACAGCCAGATGCTACGGATATTAAGATTGTTAATCCGGTTAAGCGTTTGATTATCGGCGCCACCAGAAACTGGAGCAAAAATGTGCTCGAATGGAATTTAGCCGCCGATCCTGAAAACAAACCCTATACCGATAGGGGCGGCTGTTCGATGTGCCAGGGCGCAGTAACCATCGATAAAGATTCTTATAGCAGAAACCTCGCTTACTATTCCATTGCACATGCTTCTAAATTTGTTCGTCCAGGTGCTGTTCGCATTGCTACAAACGATTTAACCGATCTGCCAAATGTTGCCTTTAAAACACCTGGTGGAAAACATGTTTTAATCGTAGCCAATAGTAGTAAAAATGCCGCTAGGTTTAATATTAGCTTTAACGGTAAATCACTTGTTGCAGCGCTTGATAAAGGATCTGTAGCCACTTATATCTGGTAATTATCTAAACCTAATCTTATTTTTATGTCTTTTACAAAATCAATCTTATATATTTTTCTGTTCAGCATTGTTTCGTTTAAAGGGTTTAGTCAAGGGTTTTTAAAAGCCGAGGGTAAAAAAATAGTGAACGCAAAAGGCGAGAATGTTTTGCTCCGCGGCTTTGGTTTAGGAGGCTGGATGTTGCAGGAAGGTTATATGCTCAAAATTAACAAAGAGGCACAACAATACCGCATCCGCGAACGGATAGAAGAACTGATGGGGCCAAAACAGACCCAGGAGTTTTACGATGCCTGGCTGGCCAACCACATGCGTAAAATTGATGTTGATTCGTTGAAACGCTGGGGCTTTAATTCCATCCGCTTACCCATGCACTACAATTTATATACCCTGCCGGCAGATAAAGAGCCTGTTGCAGGCAAAAATACCTGGCTGGAAAAAGGCTTTGCCCTAACTGATAGCTTGTTAACCTGGTGTAAGGCCAATAAAATGTATCTGATTTTAGATTTGCACGCTGCACCTGGTGGACAAGGGAATGATTTAAATATTGCCGACCGCGATCCATCAAAACCTTATTTATGGGATAGTGAAGCCAATCAGGAGAAGACGATAGCACTTTGGAAAAAACTGGCTGAGCGCTACAAAGATGAACCTTATATTGGTGCATACGATATTTTGAACGAGCCTAATTACGGTTTTTCAAACCCTGAAGAAGATAAAAACGGAACAAAGGAAAAGGTGAATGCACCATTAAGAAAATTAATGGTCGAAATTACCAAAGCCATCCGTGAAGTTGATCAAAAGCACATCATCATTATCGAAGGTAATGGCTGGGGCAATAATTACAATGGCATTTTTCCACTATGGGATAAAAACATGGTTTTGAGCTACCATAAATACTGGAATTACAACGATCAGGCTTCAATTGCACACATTATCAAAGCCAGAGATGAACAGCATGTTCCGGTTTGGCTCGGTGAAACAGGAGAAAATTCGAATGTTTGGTTTACTGATGCCATCCACCTCTTAGAAAAGAATAACATTGGCTGGGCTTGGTGGCCATTAAAAAAGATAGGGGCAAATAATCCAATGGAAATTAAATCGAACCCTAATTACGATGCGTTGGTAAATTATCTCAACAACGGTGGGAACAGACCTAAAGATAGCAATGTATACAGCGGTTTAATGGAACTGGCTATTTATTCGAGATTAGAAAATACCATCATCCATAAAGATGTGATCGATGCGATGATCCGTCAGCCTTTCAGTGATGAAACCAAGCCGTTTAAGCCTAATTTAATTAAAGATAAAAGCATTGTATACGCTGTAAATTACGATTTAGGTAAAAATGGCAAAGCTTATTTCGATACAGATACTGCCGATTACCATACCTCAACAGGAAAAAGAAGTGCAGGTAACCGCGGCCGGATTTACCGGAATGATGGGGTGGATATTGCAAAAGATTCTATCCGGTACGAAAAGTATTATGTAAACCATATAGAAAAAGGAGAGTGGTTGCATTATACCGTAAATGTTTCTCAAAAAGGAACCTACACGTTAAAAATAAATGCTGCGGCAGATAATGCTTCAGGTAGAATGACCATTATGATTGATGAAAAAATCGTAGCTAAAGATATTGCGGTTCCAAATACCGGAGATAATAAGAAGTTTGCAACCTTTGGGGTAAAGAACATTGCTTTAAAGGCAGGTATGCAAAAAATTAAGGTGTTGGCAGATGCAGGGGGCTATAATTTTGGTTATATTCAATTTGTAAAATAAAAACAAAACATCATCTTGAAAGGCATAAAACGTATCCTGCTTATTTTAGGCACAATTGCCATTGCGGTTGTTGTGCTTTCGAGATGCATGAATGTTGCCGACCGATTGCCTGAAGATGCGAGGGGTGAGGCCTATACCGGAGCGGCTACCTGTATTAAATGCCATAAGGATTTATCGCAGTCTTATGCACATAGCCCACATGGTTTAACCTCTAAACCCGTTGTTGATGCAGCTTTGTTGAAAATTTTCGCCACTGATTCGAACAGTTTCCAATATGATGCAAACCAAAAAGTAGTAATAGAAAAGAGAGACAGCGGTATATTTCAGGTGGCTTATCACAATGGCAAAGCTGTGCGTGCGCAAAAGTTTGATATGCAGTTTGGTTCAGGCGAAAAGGCCTGTACTTATACTTATTGGCAAGGCAAGAAAATGTACGAACTGCCTTTATCTTACTTCGCCGCTATTAAGAATTGGGCCATCAGCCCTGGTTTTCCAAAAAAAAGCTTTTATTATGATCGGGCAATAACGAGCCGTTGTTTAGAGTGCCACGCCTCTTATGTAGATATTAAACTCACACAAAAATCTACTTTTTCAAAAGATGAGGAAATGGAAAAAGGCTCTGTTATTTATGGGATAGATTGTGAACGTTGCCATGGGCCAGGCAAACAGCATGTTGTTTTTCATATGGAAAACCCTGAAGAAAAGACTGCAAAATTCATCACCCTTTATAAAACCCTTACCCGAAAACAAAAGATGGATGTTTGCGCTGTTTGCCATTCGGGCAATACTTTGGTAGCACAACGATCGGTTTTCGGTTTCCAGCCCGGCGATGATTTAGAGGCTTATTATTCACAGGATTTTACAGGTTTTGGTGGTGGTAATATTGATGTACACGGTAACCAAAGTGCTATGCTAAAGGGCAGTAATTGTTATCGGAAAAGTGAAACCATGACTTGCCAATCCTGCCACAATACACACGAAAATACTAAGGGTAATTTAACAGTTTACTCACAGCGCTGCATCAGCTGTCACCAAAGCACTAAACACAGTCAGGCTACGCTGGCAAAAGGATCGCTCAGTACCAATTGTATCGACTGCCATATGCCTAAAGAATCTTCGAAACTGATCACTTTTCAACAGGCAGGTAAAGATCATTTAAGTCCTTATAGGTTACGTTCACACCATATTGCCATTTATCCCGTTATTAATAAGTAAAACCAAGCTTGTATTAAGAAATCCCCCTATTAGCTATTAATAGGGCTTGGATTTCGTACATTTGGTTTCCACCTTAAAAATTAGATAGTAGCCAATATGCTCATAAAACACTACTTAGCTTTATTTTTCATCCTTTTTCTCTCAACCCCTATTTTTGCTCAAAAGAAATTTACCCTTAGCGGTACCATCCGTGATGCAGGTACAGGCGAAACTTTAATCGGCGCTACAGTAAGGATTACCGGAGCATCTACAGCGGCAACATTAACCAATAATTATGGTTATTTCGCTTTAACACAGGCCGAAGGTAGCTATACTGTGGCCGTAAGTTATACGGGTTATGCATCCATTGTTAAAACCATCAATTTAACAAAAGATACCAAGTTAAATGAGGAATTAAAAAGTGCAAACGATCTGGAAGAAGTAACGGTAAGTGCCAATAACCGTAAAAACGAAAATGTTAAAAGTGCACAGATGGGCCTGGAGCGGATTGATATGAAATCGCTTAATTCTATCCCGGTATTGCTCGGCGAAAAGGATATCTTAAAAACCATTCAATTATTGCCCGGCGTAAAATCAGGAGGAGAAGGGAACACTGGTTTTTATGTGCGAGGTGGTGCTGCCGATCAGAATTTAATTATTCTGGATGAAGCGGTAGTATATAACTCCTCTCATTTGCTTGGCTTTTTCTCTACTTTTAATGCTGATGCGATTAAGGATGTAAGTTTATACAAAGGTGGTATGCCTGCTCAGTACGGCGGCAGGTTATCGTCGGTTTTAGATGTTAAAATGGATGATGGGAATAATAAGGAATTTAAATTTCAGGGTGGGATCGGATTGATTGCTTCGCGTATAAAAGCAGAAGGGCCGATTGTAAAAGACAAGGGTTCGTTTATGGTGAGTTTCCGCAGGACCTATATCGATCTGTTTTTAAGGGCTTCGCCAGATTCATCTGTTAACGGTAGTACCTTAAATTTTTATGATATTAACGCAAAGGCGAATTATAAAATCAATGATAAAAATACCATTTATATTTCCGGCTATTTTGGCAAGGATAATATCGGCGTTAAAGACCTGTTCGAAAACAACTGGGGCAATGTAACCACCACCATCCGTCTAAACCATATTTTTAGCGACCGTTTGTTTTCGAATACCTCGTTAATTTACAACAACTATAACTATACCGTTCGTTTATTAAATGACGCGACCAACTTTAAAGCAACCTCACTGGTTCGGGATTTTAACTTTAAAGAAGATTTTCAGTATTTCAGCAACAAACATACACTTCGTTTTGGCATCAATGCCACACAGCACCGTATTTCGCCGATTGATATTGATAGCGATGAAGCATCGCAGGTAAATTCGCTTACGCAGGAAAGGCGTTATGGCATAGAATCAGCAACTTACATTTCTGACGAATGGGCCGTAAACGAACATTTAAACTTTTTATATGGTGTGCGTTTGGCGGCTTTTTCTTTAATGGGGCCTGGTAATTTTAGCACTTATGATGCTGATGGGAATATCGTATCAACTGAAAATGTTGCCAAGGGTAAATTCCATAAAAACTACTTTAACCTGGAACCACGTTTTTCGGTGAGTTATCTGTTTAATGAAGAAAATTCGATCAAGGCTTCTTATAACCGGAATACCCAGAACGTCCATATTTTAACCAACGCTACTTCCAGCTCACCAACCGATCAGTATGTGCTGAGCAGTACCAATATTAAACCCGAAATCGCCGATCAGGTGGCTTTGGGGTATTTCAAAAATATTCAGGATAACAATTATGAACTCTCGGGAGAGATTTATTATAAGTGGCTTCAGAATCAGATCGACTATAAAAATGCGGCCGAATTATTGGCTAACTCAAATGTAGAATCAGAACTTTTATACGGAATAGGCAGGGCCTACGGAATGGAACTGTTTTTTAAGAAAAAATTTGGTAAGCTGAACGGTTGGTTAGGGTATACTTTATCGCGCACTGAACGTAAATTTACAGAACTTAACGATGGTAAATATTTTCCGGCCAGACAGGATCGTACGCATGATATTTCGGTAGTTGGCATTTACAACATGACCAAGCGGTGGACATTCTCCTCGAGTTTTATTTACAGCACGGGTAACGCCGTTACTTATCCGGCGGGAAAATATACCATTGGTGGCCAGGCTGCTTATTATTATACGCAAAGAAATGCAGGAAGGATGCCTTACAATATGCGTTGGGATGTGAGTGCAACTTTAGAAGGGAAAGTGAGGAAGAAATACCAGTCGAGCTGGAATTTTGGCATCTATAATCTATTGGCCCGCAAAAATCCTTATGCAATTGAGTTTATCCCAGATCCGAACGATCCGAATAAAACTGCCGCTCAGCAGACTTCACTATTTGGGCTTATTCCATCTATTACCTGGAACTTTAAATTTTAAAACAATGAAAAAACTGATTATATACTTTTCGCTGTTTACCTTCTGTTTAATAGGTTGCAAGAAAATTATTCAAATTGAAACTGAAAATGCCGATCCTCAACTCGTAATTGAAGGTAAAATTAATGATCAACTGATCGAACAGCAGATTAAAATCAGCAAAACCATCGGTTATACCGAAACCAATATTTTTCCGAAAATTTCAGGCGCTACGGTTACCGTTACTGATAGCCAAGGAAATAACTATGTTTTTAAAGAAGGTGCAACACCAGGAACTTATATCAATAAAATGAAAGGCGTGCCAGGTGTTACCTATAATTTAAATGTGACTGCCGAAGGACAAACTTACACCGCCAGCTCAAAAATGCCCAATGTGGTTAAAATGGATTCGATAGGAGTGATTAAAAACTTTTTCTTTGGCCGCGAACGCAAAACTGCTGCCGTATTTTTAAAAGATCCGGTCAACGAAACCAATTTTTATCATTTTAACCTTTATGTAAATGATATTTTATCAGAACGTTTCTATGTAAATAACGATCGTTTAACAAATGGAAACGACTTAAGGATCCAGTTATTTTTTAAACCTCCTACTAACGACCACGACAGTGATGAGTTAAATTCGAACGATAAGATTAAAATAGAAATGGAGTGTATCGATTCGAATGTTTTCGATTATTGGTATGCTTTAAGTCAGCAATCGAACAGGGGGCCAAACCAGGGTACCACTCCTGCTAATCCAACTTCTAATATCTCTAACCAGGCATTGGGCTATTTTAGTGCCAATACTTACCAGATGTTATCAGCAACTGTGAAATAGTAACCATAAGCCAATTCGTATTATCCAAAACACCTTAGAATTTTTAGTGTTAAATAAAACATGAAAGTATTTATAAGTGGCAACATTGCTTCAGTTGGCATAAAAGAACTGGAAGAAAACAATATATCCATCACCCAATGGAAAGAAAACCGACAGATTACTGCCGAAGAACTGATTGAAGCCTGTCAAGGTCAGGATGCCCTGATCAGCGTTGGTCCGAATAAAATTAATTCCGAATTTTTAAAGGCCTGTAGTCATTTAAAGGTTATTGCTTTACATTCGGTAGGCTATGATCAGGTAGATGTAGCTGCCGCTAAAAAATTAAATATTCCCATCGGGAATACGCCTGGTGTTTTGAGCGGCGCAACTGCCGATACCGCTTTTTTATTGATGCTTGCCGTATCGCGAAAGGCCTTTTTCGCTCACAAAAAAATCATTGAAGGCGAATGGAAAAACTATGAACCATCACCCGAACTCGGAATTGAGGTAAATGGCAAAACGCTCGGTGTTTTTGGACTGGGGAAAATTGGAGTAGAGATGGCCAAAAAATGTAAAGCTGCCTACCAAATGGAAGTAATTTATCACAACAGATCGCGTAATGAAGAAGCTGAAAAAGAAATCGGAGCTAAATATGTTTCGTTTGAAGAACTTTTGGCACAAAGTGATGTGTTATCCGTACATACAGCGCTAACGCCAGAAACTAAGGGTAAATTTACGTTTGATGTTTTTAAGCAGATGAAACCCAACTCGATTTTCGTAAACACAGCCAGAGGCGCTATTCACAATGAAAAAGATCTGATCCAGGCACTGGAAGAAAAGATCATTTGGGGAGCTGGCTTAGATGTAACCAATCCTGAGCCAATGGATAAAGATAATCCTTTGCTATCGATGGAAAGTGTTGCTGTTTTGCCGCATATCGGCTCAGCTACCGAAGAAACCCGAGCCGTCATGGCGCAGATCATTGTTAAGAATGTTCTGGCTGGGTTAAAAGGAGAGCAGCTGCCTTTTGAGGTATGATGAAGGATAAATGAATGTGGTAGGTTGCGAAGAATCGTCAATTGCGAGAAGGCTTTTTCAGCCGACGAAGCAATCTTACAACGATCGTTACCAGCGTGTGCTTTGGAATTGCAATAGTCATTGACAGGTTCCAAAAGAAGGTCGTCATCTCGACGACTGAAGCAACGCGGAGCGGAGAGATCTTTTAATATAGTCCAAAGATCTCTCCGCTACGGTCGAGATGACGATTCATTGTAAACCTATCGTCCAGTTTGCAATCCCATTTCCCTCATTCCCTTATTTAACAAGATACTTAAATACCGATCTTCCTAAATTCCCGTTAGCATCTATACCTTCGATAATTACTTTATACTGGCCTTTTCCATCTGCATTGTAATATTCGAAAGAAGCATTACCTGTAGCATCGGTTACCACTTTAGGATTCCAGTAGATGGTTGTTCTTAAATCGTTTCGGTTCATGCTGGCAGGAACATCATATTTTGGAGAATAGAACTGCTTTTCTTTGTTGTAACCCTGTGGAGAGAAAGTAAGTTCGTAGTATTTGGGTAGCATATCCATCAGCTGCGCTTTAGATATTTTAGTGCCTTTAGGCGCTTTCTTTTGGTTGAATACAATAACCCCATTTACATTGTTTGCACGGTTAACCAAACCCAAATCATCTCTCAAAAACACCTCAATCGATTCGATCTGATTGGCGTCTAATGTGTTGATCTGGTTTACATCCACGTTCATTCCATTGATAAAGATACCCATCGGGATTTTTTTGCCCTGGTTATAATCTCTGCTCACGTAGAAATTGTTATCTGCAAAAGTAACACCAGCCAGCATGCCCTGTAAACAGTTTATTAAGAGCCCACAGCCTTTTAAACGATCGCCACTCACTTCATGATCTGCCATTTGGCTTAGTCCGCTCAGTGCAGGATAATCCTTATGACTTACTTTTGGAACGACAGCTGCTTTAATGTTTACATCTTTTAAAGTATGTAAATAAGCGTATTGTCTTTTGCTGTTATCCAGGTAACTGGTTAAAGCACTATCGATGTTTAGAACCTCTTCAGCTGCGCTAAAGTTTCTCGTTAAAGAAGGAGTAGGCGCACCATTTAAGCTTAAAGTCATGTTTTTATAGTTTACATTGTACTTAGCGGTAATGGTTACTTTAGAGGAATCGTTAAATACCAGGTTTTGGAATTTAAAATTCCCAACAGGATCTGTGGTACTTTCTAAATTAAAACGTTTATCAGGTATGGTTAATAATAAAGCTCCTTTTCTAACCGGTATGCCGTTGTTCTGGCGTAAAATCCCCGAAATTTCGATGCCCTGTTCTGGTAAGAAATCAATTTTAGGCAATTTATTGGCAATAATATCAGTGTATTTAAAACTGCGATATCCTTGGGTAAGCAATAGTACATCTAAATCTGCATTTTTCTTCGCATCAGGTGCATTAAAGTAATAATTTGCTTTTTCGATATAACCTTTAACATCGCTGCTTAATAATAGGCCTGTTAAAATGGTACTGGTTGCATCTTCGCTGGATGGAACTTTTGATTCATCAACAACAGCTACCGAGAAGCTACCTTCTACAGGGGCACCATCTTTTTTAGCCGCCACATTTATTTTAACCTTTTTCTTGATTCCGTAAGTAGTTGCAGCACTGGTTAAAGTTACGGCCATGGTATTTTTATGCTGAACAAAAACCAACCGCTCGCTTAGTGGCTTACCAAATTCATTAAACAGGGTAAACTGCGCAATTCCATTCGGGAATTTGGATTTAAGTACGGTAGTATTGTACGTTTTGTTTGATAATGCTGTTTGCGCACCATAACAGATAACGCCTTTACTTTGCGCTATTAAATAAAGCTTTTTGCCTTGGTTTTGCTCAAAGAAAGCATCATTGGCTGCAATTTTTATGGCCACATTATCGGCGCTGCTGTTATCGATATTGACCGCAACCCCATTTGCTGCAACTGCAGGCAAATTATAATTTTGAGTAGTGCCATCAGCATAAGTAACTGCCGCTTTGTAGGTTTTTCCAGCTTCAGCCAATAAGTTGAAACTGCCCATTCCTAAATGCTGAGCGGTAAAGGTAGCAACAGTTTTGCCATCGTTATCGGTTACCGTACCTTTTGAACTAATGCCCAAGCCATCACTTTTAATGGCTTTAAAGGCTACCTTGTTGGTTAAACCGGCAATTATACTTCCACCTTCAGGGAAAAATTGAAAATCTTTGCTTACGATAGCATTTTTAAGTTGAAAGCTGCTGCTTGCTACATCTTTATCAGTTGTATTAATGCTGGTAATCAGTTCGCCTTTTTGTAATTGATATTCTGCCTTTTGTGCATTGCTCATGGCTATTGTTAAAAAACCATTGGCATCTGTTGTGCCTCTTCCTTTGGCAATAACTGTATAGCTTGTAAGCACTTGCCAGCTTACATTTTTATTGGCATATGGTTTATTATTGGCATCTTTAAATTGTACGCGTGCGTCAATTTTCTCTAACTTATCTGTAGAGGTATTTTTATAAGTGATATGGGTTTTTACTTCTTTATCAATGGCTTCCCCTACATAAAAAGTCTTGTTAAAATAAGCAGGATCTTCACTGTTAAGCATCCATAATGTATAAGCCCGGATATGGTAGTTACCTTGTTTGTAATTAATCTGATCCAGGGGGAAGCTGCCGTAAGCAAAACCACCAGTTATGGGTAGTTTTAAGGTTTGGATAAGCGAATCTTTCTGATTGATCACATCAACATAAATGATCTTACTGATTGCAGACAAGAAATTCTGGTTTTCGGTAACATAAGCTTTAAACCAAACCGTATCGGCAACGGCGTAATAAGGTTTATCGAAATGAAGATAAATTTTTTCAGCAGGGTAATCGCTCAATACCTTATTCGTTTTGGTAATGATGCTGTTTATGCTAATGGTATCGGTTTGGGCCGACGATGAAAAACTTAGTGCTGATAGAAGTGACAGTATGATAAACGATAATCTAAAAATCTTCATGTATTGGATATTAAATGCTAATCCCGTAAATATATCCAATTATAAATAGAGCACATAAAATGTGATGATGTTTAACATTTTTTTACATAAATTCCTATGTTAAAATCGACTCCAAACGCCCAGCTCCAAACTAATTCTCCTAAAACAAAACAAGCCGCTAAATAGCAGCCCGTTTTAAATTATGATGTTGTTTGCCTGTTATTTAAACTCGATCAAAAATTCTTCTTTAGGTGAACGTACTTTTTTAAGGTTTACCAACCAATCGCCAGCTTCATCCCTGTTTCCTAATGGCAATAGGGTAACACTTTTTAAGCCTTTTTTATCTAAACCTAAAAGTTCATCTAAAGCAGGGCCATTAAAGCCTTCCATTGGCGTAGCGTCTACTTTTAACAAAGCTGCTTCTGCAATAGCGATACCAAAACCGATATAAGCCTGACGGGCAGCATGGTTAAAGTTTTCTTCTGCTGTTCTAGATAAGATCATACCTTTTAATTGTGCTTTGTAGGCATCAGTTGTATTTTCGGGCAAACCGCGTTCTGCATTCATTCTGCTAAAAACAGCATCAATACCTTCTTCAGTATAGTTCTCATTTGCTGCGAAAATTAACAGGTGAGAAGAATCGATAACTTGCGATTGATTAAATGCAATCGGAGCGATTTGCGCTTTTAACTCCTGGTTGGTAACCACAATTACTTTAAATGGCTGTAAACCTGATGAAGTTGGTGCTAAATGTGCTGCAGCAATAATTTTATCAACCTTTTCTTGTTCAACAGGTTGACCGTTCATTTTCTTAACGGCATAACGCCAGTTAAGGGCATCTATTAAGCTCATATTTTTGAATATTTTTTTTAAATTTTATGAAGCAAATATGGAGATAAGGAATAAACCTATTGTTGATGTATGGTAAGAAAATTTTTTTGCTTGGTCTCGGTTGGCTGAAGCCAACGGTAAAGAGGGGCTTAGCCGTTGACTTCAGTCAACGGAATAAAATGTGAAATAGGCTTAGGAAATGAATGGCTTGTGGTTCTTGGCGGTTTTCAGCCCTGCCATTCGCTATAGCTCCGATAGAAAAAATCGGAGGCTGTCGCTGCGTGCACCATGCAACCCAAAAATGAAAGGCTGTTTTGGCCACTTAGCCCAGGTTAAAGCGTTACCCCAATGTAATTAAGTTAAGCGTTTTAACCACAGATGGACACAGATAAACACGGATTTCATATCTGTGTGCATCCTTTCTATCTGTGGTTAAACTATTTTTGCTTGTGCCGAATGCCCTAACTTAGCGCTACCCTGCAGCAACGAGGTACGAGGAAGCGAAGCGTAAAAACGTAAAACGGGAAGAAACTTCTTGTTTTGTACAGGTATTGCGCTCCAATAAGGAATGATCAGTTATGAGCAATCACCATGATTCTTGTTTATATCCAGGTCAACGCCAAAGAAGAGCCCTAGTTTTGACCGTTGACTTCAGTCAACGGAATATTAAATCTTAAAAGAAACTAAGGTGCAAACCTCAAATCGCTGCGCACCGGGAAGTGATCGGATAACTTGGCCTGGGTAATTTTGTAATTTAATACCTCTAAATCTTTGGAAGTAGCAATATAATCGATCTGGAAATTGGGGAATTTACCATTATAGGTTTTGCCAAAACCATTACCCTTTTTAATAAAACTATTGTTTAATCCTGAGGTAATTTGGGTAACCACATAAGAAGCCGGGGTATCATTAAAATCGCCGGCAATAAGGTAAGGCGTTTTACAGGTTGCCATTTCCTTTTTCATAATATCTACCTGACCGCTCCGTTTCAAAAAGGCACTTTTTAGCATTCTTAAAATCCGTTTAGATGGCTGCAGTTCGGTATTCATTTCTTTCACCTTATCCAGGTATTCATAATCCTGTTTTTCGAAAGAGATAGATTGAAAATGCACGTTGTAAACCCGTAAGGTTTTTCCTTTGATGTTGAGGTCGGTATAAATACTCATGTTGCCGGGGAAACCTTCAACAAAGGGGATTTTGCCAGAATCTTTAATGGGGAATTTAGAAAATATAGCTAAACCAGTAGCTTCGTAATCGTTTTTATTGGTGGGTACGAAGTAGTAGTATTTTGTATTTAACAATGCTTTTAAGCTATCAACCGTATCAAAAGCGCCTTTGTAACGGGTAAAAAATTCCTGAAAACAGATGATATCAGGATTTTGATCTTTCACCACCTGAAGCATTTTTTCTTTTACCGATTCGGTATTGTCTTCGCCGTATAGTTTAAAGCTATGCACATTGTAAGTCATCATCCTGATGCTATTGTCTGCTTTTTCAGTACCACCTTCATCGCCACCAATGGCAAAGGTTGCTTTTAAAGTTTTAGCGCCTAGTGTGATAACCAGAACGGTGGCAATTGCAAAAATCCATTTTTTGCTTAAAAACCACCAGACCAGGAAGATAATGTTAACGAATAGGACAAAGGGATAGGCGAGACCAAAAAAAGCAATAATGGAATGTTTTCTTGGATCCATATTTCCGGCAAGAACCCCCAATAGCAGTGCAATTGCCAATACAACGGCAATGGGCAAAAGGAGTTTATCCACTAAACTATACTTGTTCTTTTTTGTGGCCATTAATCTTTACTTGCCTTAAACAGTTTTTCTTTTTCTACTGCTGTTAATTTATCGTATCCTGAGGTTGATATTTTATCTAAAATGGCATCTATTTCCTGCTGGGAAACGCCGCCTTTAAATTCGGGTTTTTTAACCGGTTTTTCATTCCGAACTACTTTTAATTTCGGTTTGCGTTCGAACAGCTTGCTCCAGTCTCTTCCGCTCTGCAAACTTTTAATAAAAGTGAAACCTAAAAGTGCGCCACCAATGTGTGCTAAACTTCCGCCAGCGTTTACTGAGCCTATGGCAATAAAATCGAGAATGAAATATATAATGGCAATCCATTTAATTTTAACCTCGCCAAAGAAAAGTAACATGATGGTGTAATTCGGTACCAGTGTTGCGGCAGCGAAAATAATGGCCATTACTGCCGCAGATGCGCCTACAATAGTTACCCCTGCTAATCCGCCAGAATAAACTGGAAATATATTTAATATGGCTATAGCAAATAAGCCGCCACATAAACCGCCAGCCAGGTAAACAAAGTGAAACTGACGGCTTTTTAGGAAATTCATGAATATATTGCCGAACCAGAATAAGCCGAGCATATTGAATAGGATATGAAGAATCCCGTCATGAAAAAACATGTAAGTAAATATGGTGTAAAAACGTTCGGGCAATTTGGAAATACTTGCTGGTAAGCCAACATATTCTCTAAGCCATAAATCAAAATCGATAGGGATACGGCCTAAAAAAACAACTACACCAATGATGGCGGTGATCAAAAACAGCATTACATTAATCCCGATGTAAAAGAACAATGGATTACCCGATTGAAAAACCTTGTATTTTAAATCTTTGAAAGTATTATTCATAGAGTGTGTAAAATGTATCGTTTTTGTCTTTCCATATTTTAACAAGTATAAAGCCGATTAAGGCACCCCCCAGGTGAGCATAATGGGCTATAGAATCACCTTCAAACTGGGCAACACCCAAAGATAACTCTACTAAAATATAAATTGGTATAATATATTTTGCTTTCACCGGAACCGGAATAAACATGATCAGCAATTCGGCATTCGGATAAAGCATACCAAAGGCAACCAGTAAACCAAAAATAGCACCAGAAGCACCAACCATACCGCCAAAATAGATGCTGCGTAGTGTAACTGCTTGTGCCATAGAAAGTTGGTTTGTGTTGAACTCCCCCTGAAATAATGCGGTAAGATTTATCTTTCCGTTATTGGTAGCACTACCTATAATCTGATGTACTTCGTA
>Ga0307405_10000021_pt1 | contig 155876 bp, 142 predicted proteins | sample 322Cmetagenome_2_FD_203311 | JGI IMG/M metagenome (GOLD analysis project Ga0307405, IMG submission 203311) | Maize rhizosphere microbial communities from greenhouse at UC Davis, California, United States - 322HYB-C-1 | ecosystem: Host-associated > Plants > Roots > Rhizosphere > Soil | place... | reverse complement strand
AGCTGCCGAAGCATTGCCTACAGGCGAACACCAATAATTATAATCGAAATTGTCTGCCGTTCCTTCTTGAAAGACAGAGACTTTGCCAAGACCTTTATTGGCAGAAACGCCTGTCGTACCTTGTACCAACTGGGATTCGTTTCTCATGTACATATTGCCGTTGTCCTGGAGATTGATATCTTGTTTTACGAACACCACCTGGTCCTTAACATACATATAGCTGTTGGTACTCACATACAATTGTGCTTGTGTTACGATTGAAAGTAGCAGAAGCGGCAGTAGGAATTGGAGCTTTTTCATAATATCTTTTTTACAGTTTCGAGCTAGCGCTAAAGCAGCGAATAGGACTTATTTTATCAGCAGGTTTAGGGTATAGGTTCCCATGGTAATCTTGGTGCCCGAGTTGACTCTTTTGAGGTGTACTTCGACCGATTCGTCGGTGCTCAGCTGAACTGTTCCCGATATTGGGAATCCTTGGACAAAGCCGCTATTTGTGTCCGTAAATGCTTCTGTTGCAGTCAGGGGAGTAACGGTTCCCGTAGAAGAAACTTTAGCTATATAATAGACATACTGCGCATTGGTCCCTCCAGAAACTTCGAGGAAAGCGACATTGCCTATTACCTGGAATGTCCTTGTCTTCTTTCCCTTATAAGTGAGCCTGTTGTTAGAAGGCGAGGTGACGCGGTATAGATTGCTGGAAATCGTTGTCCCTAGTACTTTATAGCCGGTATTTATTGTGGTAGCAGTCGTGTTCGCAGGAGCGGTGCTCCTGTCAAAATAAAAGGAGCCCGTAGCGGAGGCATCTCCTTCATTGGGTATCCCGGCACATCGCACGGACCATGAGTCATTGAAATTAAATCCCGTGTAGCTCCCGACGGTATATCCGTTGACATACTTCCCGGAAGTCAGCGTTCCTGTGAAAACGACGGATTCCATGACTGCATCTCCGGTAATAGTAGGGTTGGAGGAAACGTCAAGGCCAACTTTTGTAGTCGTGACTTCCGTAAATCCTCCGGTTTTTTCTACCAGGCCGAAAGTGCCCTGCAGCGTTTCGTAGGTTCCGGAATTATTCGAGAACCAGGCCGCATTGCTGATCAGCAATTTGCTGATATCTTTATAGATGATTCCTGCAGTGTTTCCGAGATATTGGACAATGCTTACGAAGACCAGCGCGAAATTTTCAATCTTGCCTACATTTGCCGATGATGCGATGACGCAGTCCCTTAGTATCAGGCTCTGCGTTCCCCCGCCCAGGATATTAAAAACATTTCCTGCCGCTGCTGTCAGTGTAAGCACTTTTACCGTTCCGCCCGTGGTGCCTGTAAAAAGATCGCCGGTAGCCTTTATTAGCTTGTCTTCGGATGAGTCCAGCCCGACAACGTAGGCATTGTTCATCTCGATGGGCAGATCGACATTTATTGTCCCGTTGATCTCATAAAATGTGCCGGAATCCAGAAGATATTTGGTATTTCCGCCAGCTGTTCTCTCGGCAGCCAAGACTGTAGCCAAAACATCCGTTGATTTGATCAGCTTGTACTTCAGCCGCCCTTCCTTGTCGCCATTGATCTTGATCCAGCCCGCTGCCGGTGTATCGTAATAATAAAAAGAAGCGGCCGTGGTGTCAAAAACTAGAAGCCCGTTGGCTGGGGCAGTTATGGCTGTCCGTTGAGCCGCGGTCATCCTGGGAGCGAGCATGCCCTGTGTTGTTGATTCGACATGCAATACTGAAGTCGGATCTGGCGTGGTGGTGCCGATCCCGATTTGCGAATATCCGAACGTGCTGAGCAAAAACAGAAGCACCATCGGCATGGTTTTAGTAGTAGAATACATATATGAATGGTTTAGGGTATTCGCAAATTTATGACATAAAATTTACGTATAATATAAAAAAATGGTATTTAACATATCAATTATGTAACGTGTAATCTATTTCTTAGAAAATTCCTAATTCATGGTGCTTGAGTAATATTCTGGAACAATCGATAAAAACAGATATATGCAGCGTGTATAAGTATACAGATTGCGAATTCTGATGAGATCATTCTTGCCTGCTGCGTTCTACCGATAGGCAGGCCATGAAAATGAATATAAGTACTATTGCTCTGACTGCTTCTGGCAAAAGCTCTGCTTAAAAGGTTCGCAAAACCAATCTAGTTTATTGGTTCTTATTTTGAGATATGCTTAAGTTCAGGATGCTTTCTCCTGATGTCTCGCATGATCTTTTTGGCGTCCCGAAGATTGGCGGCAGCTATAAAGAGAAAGGAATATACCCCGCCGATATCCTGCCTTAAGAATTCCATCATATCAGCGTGATAGCCTATATAGATATACTTAGTGCGTTTTGGCAGCATCATTCGGCTTGCAATGCATACAAGACCTTTCGTAGGCAGGAACATAAGGGCATTTGGCTTGAATTCCCAAGCCTGGTAGGTTTTGTCTAATCCTTGGACCACTGCGTTTGGCTGTATGAAGGTATTAAAGGCCATGATCTATTGACATGAGAAGAAATCAAGAAATAAAAGTGATTGAACAGTTGTTAATACAAAGGTAGCACGTTTTTTTTTAAAGAGAACGGGTAGATTGCTACCTACATCTGGATCTTTTTTGTGAAAGTCTGTTAACGATGTAACTATCTGGTTAACACAATCATAATTTTTATTTGTTCATTTTGAAATCTTAGGATAATACGGGAGACATAAGTTTGTTCCCGCTTGAAACAAGCTCAGACAAGAACAAACAAACCTTAAAATAACAGTATATTTATGAACAAAAAATTACAAGAAAAAGTAAGGCATCTTGCCGTGCTTTTGGTACTGCTAGTTGCAGCAGAGTCAGTATGGGCGCAAGCCGTTCCAGATGCCAACGGCATACTCTATGTCAAAAAAGGAGCGACAGGAAACGGAAGCAGCTGGACCGATTCCCTAGGCGAAGCGGCCGATGCCGTAAAGGCCGCAAGAGAACTGACGGCAGGAACCGTAACCCAGATCTGGGTAGCAGGGGGGACGTACTATCCGCTATACCGTGCCGATAACCTTAGCGGGACCAATCCGACTGACCGAAACAATGCTTTTGTTTTGGTAGGCAATGTCAAGATGTATGGCGGCTTTGCGGGCATAGAAACACAATTGACGCAGAGAGACCTGACCTTGACGGCTAACGCATCTGTCTTGAGCGGAGATTACAGCAATAATGATATCATAACAGGTATAGGAAGCACGCTAGAGATTACCAATAATGATGAAAATGCCTACCACATTGTTATCAGCGCCGGAGTAAGCGCTTCCAACGCGATAACCAATTCGACGGTTTTGGATGGCTTCACGATCTGTGGAGCGAATGCTAACATGACAGGCACGATAAGGCCAATCGGGACGACCAAACTTCTGGGCAACAGCATCTGCGGGGGAATATACAACTACTATTCATCGCCCATCCTTTCCAATATCATCGTTACGGGAAATGCAGCCGGCACAAGAGGCGGGGGGATCTATAATGATTACTCTTCGCCGATTATCACCAATTTTACCATAAGCAGGAATCTCGCGGAACAGGGGGCCGGAATTCAAAATGACAAGCCCCTGTCCAAGCCCTTTCTCTCTAAGGGAATAATCAGCGGGAATTTGTCAAGGGGAGGAACTTCTGAAGGGGGCGGCGGCATAAACAATTTTGCATCTTCTCCGACGCTGATCGATGTAGAAATCAGCGAGAACCATACGACGAAATTAGGAGGAGGAATAAATAACAATTCATGCACGACGATAATGACCAATGTGGTTATCAAAGGCAATTCAGCTCTGAAAGGCGGAGGAATCTACAGCCATGATTCCGACGAGGTCATCACCAACTGCGTCATCAGCGGCAATACTGGAGGCAATGGAGGCGGAATGTATGTATCCCGTTATGCAAGTGCCAAGTCGCCGATCATGACCAATGTCACTATTTCAAGAAATACGGCTGATGAAAACGGTGGCGCCATATATAATGAAGGATTGTCCCTGAAGATCCGCAATTGTATCATTTATGGCAATCCTACGGGCGTCTATTATACCCAGGCAATAGCAACGCCAGTCTATACGCATAGCCTTGTTCAGGGCGCTACCACAAATGATGCCAACGGAAATATAGACGGTACTACTGATCCGTTGTTTACTGATGCTGCAAATGGCAATTATAAACTCCGGCAAGGAAGTCTTGCCGTAGATGCAGGAAGCAACAACTATTATGCACCAGGAAGTACTCCTAATATAGCTGCTATTGTTACTGATATCCTCGGGAACGATCGATTTTATGATGGTACTCCAGACATGGGTGCTTATGAGCTAAACTGCGCCGTCCCTAATCCTCCAACAGCCTTGCCGCAGACTTTTTGCGCCTCGGCAACCGTTGCAGAACTAACGGCTACTACAATTGCAGAAGCTACAGCCCATTGGTATGCTACTGCCGATGCTACTGAAGCTTTGGCCGATACTGCTCCACTGCAAACACAGACTTATTATGTATCACAAGCCATTGGCAGTTGCGAAAGCACAAGGATACCTGTAGTTATAACCATCACCGAATTGCCAGCGGCTCCTACAGCGGCTGCACAGACGTTTTGCGGTACTACGACTGTAGCTTCTCTAGTTCCTGTACCTTCGCCATCGATTATCTGGTATGCTAGTGCCACAGCTACAGAAGCATTAGAAAGCACTTCAAGCCTAGCGACGCAGTCTTACTTTGTGTCTCAGAAAAATGGCGACTGCGAAGGACCAAGGACAGAAGTTGCGGTAGTCATCAATACGCCAGATCCGGTAGTTACTCCGCAGACCTTTTGCGAAGGAGCTACGGTAGAAGACTTGCGTGCCACGACAATCCAAGACGCTTTGGTGCAATGGTATGCCGGAGGTACTTTTGGAGAAGTTTTAGCCAATACCTATCCGCTGACAACAGGGGCTTATTATGTATCGCAAACGGTTGACGGCTGCGAGAGCAGGAGAGTGCAAGTTTTAGTAACGATAACGCCACAAGCGATTCCAAATTTTGAAACCCTAGCGCCAATCTGCAAAGATTCTGCTGCTCCGACTTTAGCACTAGTGGCTCCAAACGGAATTGCAGGAACCTGGAGTCCGGCTGAAATTTCGACAGCACAGACAGGCACGTTTGACTACGTATTTACGCCAACAGAAGTAACGGGAGTGCTTTGCTTGGTACCGCAGACACTATCGGTTGTCGTAATTCCAAAAGCCACGCCTGATTTTGCACCTGTCGCCGATGTATGCCAAGGAACTGCGGCTCCTGCTTTGGCCTTGGTTTCTCCAAACGGTGTTATCGGAACCTGGTCGCCGGCAACAATTGATACGGCGCAGCCGGGAACAGCGGATTATGTGTTTACCCCAGAAGAAGGAGCCTGTGCGATAGCACAGACTTTATCGATAACCGTAAAGAATCAGACTCCGGCACCGACAGGGCAAGAAACGCAAGATTTTGTTACGGGCGAAACGCTGGCTGATTTCGACGTAACTGGAGAAAATATACTATGGTACGATGCACCGACAGGAGGAAATTTGCTGTCTCCAACAGATCTTATTGTTGCTGGAAGCGTCTATTATGCTTCGCAGACCGTAGCTTCTAGCTGTGGAGAAAGTATCGTTCGATTAAAAGTTATTGCCGGAACGGAATTAGGAACTCCTGCTTTTGAAAGCGGGAATTTTAGGTATTATCCAAATCCGGTTCAAGATGTGCTGACTATCGATTATACAGAAACCATTGATGCTGCTACAGTATTTAATATGCTAGGACAGCAGGTAATCGCAAAAAAAGCCAATGGGACTAGCTGCGAATTGAATTTTTCTGACCTGCCTTCCGGAACGTATATCGTGAAGGTTGCTGCTGGAGAATTTTCTAAAGTGTTGAGGGCTGTTAAGAAATAAGCACACATTATATCAATTGCTAAAATCGCCTGAAGTAATCTTCAGGCGATTTTTATAGATGCACGTGTTCTAGATCGAGCTGGCATCATCCTGCCAAGGAATGCCTAGTACCTTTCAATTCTTTGAGCATCACAATGTTTTCATATTTATTAACCTCCATCTGGAATGATGCTTTTTTCCAACAGTTTCATAATCATGCTTTCTATAAAAATTGATCGCCCTCGAATTTGGTTCTAATACCCAGAGCCACATTTTATTAATTCCCCTGGAGAGCACGATATTCAGATTCTTCTAATAGCCTTTCGCCAATTCCTTTTCCGCAAAACCATTCAAGAATATCAAGCTTATTAATTCGGGTGCAATAATTCCTTGTACGGGCATTTTTTATCGAACTCAAGTTCCGCAACGCCGACTAGGTTGCCCTTATATGTTGCGACAATTATACTATCGGGAAACTTGCTAATTAATTTTCAAGCCTCCCGATATTCATTTTCATATTGAGATATCCAATGAACATCCAAATTAGTCTTGCTCGGGTTTAAAAAAAATAAACATACCAGTATTGTTGCAGCCTTATTCCTCTGTTGTGATTCCGAATTTGATGTTGCTTTTGGCAAATATTTCTTTTAGTAAGTCAAACTTATTAATACAATATTTTCCTAAGTCTAATTCCTTATGACTGGATCTGAACTTATCACAGCCAAAACACAATTCGATAAAAGCTATAATTTTAGATTGGCCGTCTGTAAAGATGATGGCATTTCTAGGTTCATAGCACGCTGTGTCGTGGGAGGAGTATGGTTCCTTCTTATAACTGTAATTGTAGATAATGTCTGTTAAAGCGTCTATCGCTACGCTGTCCAATGTAGCCACTTCATCGAAATCGTTTTCACTGAAATTTGTTATTCCGATCTTTATTTTATCTAAATATGCCTGCAGCTCACTCCCTGGAATATCTTCTGGATTTTTATTCCTAAATGCGACTAGCTTAATTTGTTCGGATTGTCTAAAGGGAAAAAACATTGAACGTCTTTCAAAAGGAATATGCTGTGTCTTGGTACATGCGCCATTGGTTTCATGAATGTCCTTTTTCTGGGAAAAAGCATTTAGAGTGCAAACTGAAAGGATAACAACAAAAATATTTCTCATTTAAATGTTGTATTGGGCCTAATCTCAAATACTTGCCGTTAAGCGAATTTTCAAAGCAAGCAGCCGAGCTTTCTCTACCAAAGATAAAATTTTTTCGCAAACAAATAACTCCTCTAAGAACATTTCACGATCACTTAAAATATGATTGCCATTCTCCAATTTTAAAATGGCGCATTATAATAAATTTTCTTTCAGAATACAACATGGTATCCCAATTTCTATTTCTCGCCGTACGGTGATGGACAAAAGGGTAACCGATTCTTGGGATTGTAGCAAAAAAGGCAACATCTCCAGGCAAAAAAGCAATGAAACCAAGACATTAAATCGGATTTCGAACAAACTTTTATAATAATTCCAGCAACCTCCAGCAGAGTTAATATCACTGTTTTTTTTGGAATCTTTTTGAAGAAAAGCATATAGACATATTTGAAAAATATCAACTGAGCTTTATAAAAGACGATAATAGACGTCCAAAAGGAGTATCTAGGCAGAAGTTTTTCTATTTTAGCCTTTTTAATATTTGCTTTTTGTGGAAAATCCAATTTCTAAAGATATCATAGCGAAATGGCTTAAAGCCTGGTCTTTGTCTAGAGAATTATCATTACCAGTTCAATACAAGTCAGGCTTTAAAGTTGATGTCGGTTTTGAAAATCAGAAAAGCCGTTATGTTTTTACAGAACTTAATGAAGATTTTATTCAACTTTCAAAAGAAATTATTGAGCCATGGGTTTTTCTAAAGGTCTGTGCTTCAGTAAAAGAAATTCAGAGTAAAGTTTCGGATACATGGAAAATTCAACCGCAAGGTTATATGATGTGTTGTTTTTATCCAATGGATATCACAAGCACCAAATTAAATGAGGCCTATAAATTAGAGGTTGAAAATTATAATTCGACTGTCGTTGTTAGAATAGTTACGAAAAATGGTGAACTTGCCTCAGAAGGAAGAGTTGTTATTATTGATGATTTAGCTATTTACGATCGATTAAAAACTGAAAATACTCATAAAAGAAAAGGCCTTGCAACTTTTCTGATGAAAGAATTAGAAAATGTTGCTCTATCAAAAGGAGTTTCTAAAAATTTTTTGGTCGCAACAGAAGAAGGCAAATCGTTGTATGAAACTTTAGGTTGGGATTTGTATTGTCTTTATAGTTCAATGGTATTAATGGACTAATACTTATTTCCTTGCTTTTTATAAAATTTCTGCTAACTTATATATATAACAGATGCTGCTGATTCTTGATCGTTTAAAAGTAAATTTGGCCATATTTATGGCAGGATTTGAAAATCTTGGAGTAGTAGAATTATAAAAATTACTGCCCAATTATTGATGAATTTACCTTTTCATTTAAGTCGGCTTTCAGCTCTTCGTAAGACATAAATACGTAGCTGTCCAAAGGAAGGGTACCTCTGGGAATCCCGTAATCTATTTTAAATTCGATTCCTTTTTCAAGAAGCCTAAAGGATTCCAGCTGTCCTGTTGTAAAAATAGCCGAGGAATCTGCCAGCAATCCGTCTACCGCTTCCTGCTGCTTCTGATCCTTGCTTTCCTTGCCGTATGCTTCAAGCTGTTCTTTCACTTCCTTGTTTATCCTGCGAATGAGGCTAGAGATCTTGTCTTTGCGAAACACCCCGGCAGCGGCTAGTATTTTTTTATCGGCGATATCGAAATTATAATGCTGCTCTTCAATATTTAGATTTCCTGCCAGTATTTCGTAATGCATTGTCAGGGACAAGATCTTGCCATTGTTAAGGCCTATTTCAAAACTTGCCGCATTCAATCCGCTGTAATTATCTTCTTTCCTGCATGCTTCTGTTCTTGATTCTACTATGCGCTGGAGCAGCTGCTCCGGAGTTTTTATTTTCCCAAGCGGAAAGCCCGAAGACTCAGCAAATCCGGCGATAATTTCCTGGTTGAAAAAATTATTTTCATTCCTGCCATAGATGTCCGGAAAATGGTATGCTAATTTTTCTGATCTGCATGCAGCCGTTTTTTTGAGGTCTGCAATGGCAATTCTTGATCTGGCACCTGACTTTTGCGAAGACTGTGCGTTGCCGGAAGTGCCCAGCCCTGCCAGATAATAGGCATGCTTCCTTGTCCTGCTCTGGCCTGCAATTTCTATGGTATATGCTTTTACGATAAACGAGCTGCTGCCGGCCCACCTGATTTCCTCCACTGCCCAGTCTTTTGTCTGGAAGCTCATCAGCTCCGAAATGCGGCCTTTTGCTTGGCTGTCTTTAGCATCCACTGCAAGAATGCCTATAAAAGAGCTGTTCCGTTCATAGATGGGATTGTAATAGTAGGCGAGGAACCGTCCGTCCGGCGAGGGTATCGGCACTTCCACCGCATCATCCCCGATGGAAGTGATGGAATAGCGGTCAGCAGTAATGCTGTCTATGAGCACCAGATCGCTGAACCCGAGGTGTTCGGCAACGCTGTGGCTGGAAAGCGCATGCATCTTCAGCAGCGGGAAATACCCCGCATACTCCCAGCCGCGGAATCCGTCGCCCTGTCCCGGCGAGCCGTCGTATTTCTTGAGGCTGAGCCGGCCTTTGCCGGCAGGAACAGCAAGCATGCCCTTATCCGTCGCAGGAGCCTTACGAATAAGATGGCTTTGCTTCGGAACCCTGTCAAAGCTTTCCTTTGATGCCGTTTCAAATTGTATTCTGGGCAGGCTGTCGTAGCGGTCGGCATAGCCTACCGTAATCTCACGGCTTCCCTGACCGTAAGCGGTACCTATCGAAAAGAGGAAAATGAAGAGCAGTCTCATGTTATTTTTTCTTTGGTCTGACGATATAATAAGTTTTCTCATCCAGCCTGAGAAGTGCAAGATCCAGGCCTTCGGCCGCGTAGTAATCCACGGCGCGTGCCCTGCATCCGCCATCGGCATCCTGTGTATACAGGCTGTCGATCTTGAACCTTGCCGTACCGCCGTGATGAAAAATCTGGAAATAGCCCGTGCCGTTCCACCGTATCTCCGTGCCCGTCCCGCATTCCATTCTGGCGTTCTTATGGAAATGCTCGAGCCTGATTGCGGACTTGTCTTTTTGCATCTCGGTTATCTCATTTTTGCTGGCTGGCATACCTTCCTGCACCAGCGTCTTTGTACGGTCGAATACCCAGAAATATGCGCCTTTGGAATCTTCTGGCCTGATAAGCCCACCGTCGAAGATCAGGCCTGCATTGCCGGCAGGTAGCTCTGCTGCATCCAAGCTGTCTGCGATCTTGCCCTGCCTGTTGATTCTGAAGGCCTTGAAAAGCGGGGCATTCTTATTTGAACTGGCATAGTGCAGGGTAACAATGAGCTCGCCTTTTTCCACGAGGTAGTAAGGCTGCGAGGCGGTATGGCCTTCCCGGACATCAAGCAGCGGCGATATTTCAAGATCCTGAGACTGAACGCCCTCGCCGAGGCCCTTGTAGGCAGCATATTTCGGATCAAGCGCGGGCTGGCTGATTTTTTTCGCCCAATAAAAAGCCGCTAAGCTCAGCATGAAAGCTACTGCGATAGAAAGCGCAAACAGCAGGTTGGCATTGAAAAGAGACCTTGGCGCCAGGATACCTTTCGGCAGCGAAAAATACAAGCAGCCTCCCATGATGACTGATACGACAGCGACATATAGCAGGTGCGACCGGAAAAAGCCTTTCAGCGAGGCCGCATATTGGGGGAAGTCAGCAAATGCAGGCATGGCAAAAATTCCGTATGCCAGCCAGAAGAGCAGCAGGATGCACAGGAAAGGCAGCAATATCATAAAGACTGCGTTTGGGTAGATCAGCCAGGAAACGGCCATGTGCGCAACCAGCCTAACCGCCAGCGTACATAGGACAAGCGCCGCGCCGCATGAAAGCCAGAAAATGATCGCGCTGCCCAGGCTCAGGAAAGACCCGCCCTTGCCGGAATAATAAAAATAGGTGAACAGGAGAATGGCTGCCGCAACCATGGCCGACTTGATGTTCATGCTGAGATTATCCATACGGTAGTTTATATTGGCAATAGGGTGCTTTTTTAGTCTAAAATGCCGTGCACATGCAGGCTTGTCTTACACGCTAAGTTAGCAATCAGTTTCTGATTTTGCCAAACCGCATCATATTTTGACGGGGATGCGTACCTGAAAACTCCTGCATTTTATTTTGACGCCGAGCTGTTAGGCCAGTCGCTGGTTGATGAAAAAGACGGATACCTGCTTGCAGAATATCTGAGCGGTATGTGGTGCCCTGACACGATAGCGCATTTTTTGTCACAAAAAAGGACAGCACCAGTGCTGTCCTTCCTGACCAGTATTTATCATGAAATGACGGCTCCCCCGAGCCAGATACCAAAAATATAAATTAGTAGCAGCAGGAATTTTATATTTTAGTGATCTTTTTTTGCAATCTTATCATGTCTGGCATCACCAATTTCAAATCCCAATTTTTTTTGACAGAAGTCTTTTGAAGCTTCCAACATTTTCACCTGTAGCGATGCATGCAGGTTATTTTGATATCTTTGATCTGATCCGGCTTAATGTTTCCTTAGTAATGCCCAAATAATTTGCGAGAAGGTATTGAGGCAGGGTCTGGACGTGTTTTGGCATAGTATCCAATAAATCTTCATAGCGTTTCTGCGGAGAGTGGTACATCAATGAAGTTAGCCTTTCATGGTGCCTGCAGAATTCCGTTTCAGCAATAGTTCTTCCTATTTTCTGATAGACCATATCCTTATCGAACAGTCCAAGTACTTTCTCCGTAGGAAGACAGGCTACCGTTGAGGGCTGGTTGGCTATAATTTCAAAGGATGCAGGTTTTGATTTTAAAATGCCATAGTAGTCTGATATGAATTCATTTTCGATGGCAAAATCGAAGGCCCTGTCATTGCCTTCAATATCAATAATATATCTGAAGCTTCCCCGGATCACAAAGCCGATAGTACTGCAAGGATTTCTTCTTAAGAGAAATGTTTCATTTTTTTTGTAATTTCTTACTTCCACAAGACCTGAAATTTCTTCCCTGTGGCTTTTATCCAAGGATATAATGTCCTCAAGGATATTTAAGAGCTCCATATTTTTAATTTATTGATTACGATCAACGTTCCGCGGACTTTAAATCATCCAAATTTGCAGCGTCGGGCTACATTGCAATTCAAGCAAAGCGCTTTAAGAATTGACATGGTAAAAATAAACGATTTAAATATAGATAAATTATGAATGAGAGAATAAGATTCATTCCAAGATTAAAACGGGGCAGAATAATACCATTAATACTCTTGGTCTCCCTTTGCTGCAGTGCCCAGAAATCAGCAGAGTTTTTTACTGTATCCTATTCTAGTGCGTCAAAATCAAGATTCGGAGACGGCGGCCGTGCGGGGCTTGATGTCTTAGACATGAACCTGATAACCCCCACTATCGATATCGGTGAGAACACGAAGCTCAATAATATCTTTGCTTACAAATTATTAGATTACGAGCTTCCGGCCGAAGCAGGAGAAGCACGCAATTATCCAGGGAAACTCCACGACATCCAGTATGCCTTGCTTATCAGGCAAAAGCTGGACAAACAATGGAACCTGATGTTCGTTCCCCAGTTCATTGTCCGCTCTAATTTTAAGAGTAATTTCGGGACCCGCGACCTGTTTCCGGCATTAGCCGTGATCGCCATGCGTAAATCCAGAAACCATGAAGGGCTGGAGTGGGGGTACGGCGCCTCCTATAGCAGGGACTTTACGAAAAACACATTTACGCCGCTATTTGCAATCAGCTACCTGTCCTCAAGGTATAGGGTAGACATGGTGCTTCCTGTAAAAGCACAATTCGTACTCACGCCCAGCAAGACTTTCGAGTACGGAATTGAAGCTAATTTGGAGACCGGGATTTATAATATAGGGACAAAAAATGATTTTGGCTGGCAGTACACCAGGACAATGAATGTGCCTGTCGGCATGACAGCGGCAGCGGAAATATATGGGATGCTTTGGGTCAAGGCAAAAGTCGGAATGCAGTTCTTAAGGGAATATGATTTTTTGGACAGGAGCTACAGCGTCGTGAAAAACCAGGAGGGTACGATCGAAGCTTCAGCATATGCCTCGCTGGGGATAAGCTTGCGCCTGAAGGAATAGCTTTAAGAATGCTGAACCCTAAAGCAGGGCAGTCGATATCAGAAGCAGGCCGCTCTTGAGCGGCCTGCAATAATTACAGATTTATGCTTTCTTCGACAAAGGGGGCTGGCCTATCGCACAGCGCCAGCCTCAAATTTTAATTTCCAGGAATTCAGCCTGCATGCTCCCAAGCTTACTACGTCTTCGGCGTTGTAATCATACATTTTAATCTTCCAAGCTCCCCTGATGTCCTTTCCCGCCAAAAACGTGCCCAGCGGGGTCATCCGTACCGAGATTGGAAAATGGCTTCGTCCCCTTGTCGGAGCATAATTTCCCGTAACATACGGAAAAGCAAGAAACGATGTATTTGCCGAGTTGAATGTCAGCTTGTTTCCGACCTCGAATTCTTTGATCATGCTTCCGCAGTCATAGTCGTCATTTGCTCCGATCCTCTTAATCAGGCCAACCGATTCTCCCGAGGGCGCAAATAATTCGAGAACGACCTCGCCGCTGTGATAGGTGCTTATGTCGACCTCGATACTTAATTTGGACGGATCTGATATAATTCCGTCTGCCGTAATAGCGATAGTGCTTCTCTGCGATACTCGGATTAGTCTCGCTGCCGCATTATATCTCAACCTGCTAAGCGCTCTTGCGGCCATATTAACTAAGTTTTACAATAGCGTTAGAACCTTTACCGCTTGTTCTGTACCAACCCCAAATTGTAAAATTGCGCCAAAAGGCGCCCAACATCGTTATTATGGCAATTTCCCAAAGATTAGATCAATACAAGGCATCGCTGGAGCGCATTACTGCGTTTCATCTGCAGCATACCGTTTCAATGACCTCAAAGAAAAGGACCTTTATTGCTGCGTGACGTGACAATAAAAGCAGTTTCCAATGAGCTGATAAGCAGGATGGTGGCAATAACTTTTACAAGCGCAGCGCTATAGTCGGCTACCACCAAAATAAAAGGACAGCGCTGACGCTGTCCTTTCCTGACAAAATTTTAAAAATGGATGATGGCTCCCCCGAGCCGCGTACCAAAAATATAAATTAGCAGAAACGTGAATTTTATATTTTAATGATTTTTTCTTGCAGCATTATCATGTTCATGCCTGTGCAAGGCAGCAATATGCGAAATTGCCTGTCAGATAATTATGTAATTTATTTTCCAGATGTGATAAAATACCAAAACAAAATTGTCGATAACTTGCTATTCAATAATACTTGTACATCTATCATCATGGCAGATTAACATTTAAAAATTACTATTATGCAAGAGACAGTATTGATTACAGGAGCGACCAGCGGAATCGGCCTGGAACTGGCCAAATTATTTGCCGCCGACGGATACCGATTGGTAATCGTGGCAAGAGACGTAATGGAACTTTCAGCTACCGCCCAGATGCTGAGGGAACGCTATGCGGCTAGCGTCGATATATTCGGGAAAGATCTTTTCGATCCCGAAAGCGGCTTTGAGCTGTATAAGGAACTGGAAGCCCAGGGAATCAGGATCGATGTGCTGGTCAATGACGCCGGACAGGGACAGTATGGCCTTTTTATAGAGACCGACGTTCGCAGGCAGCTTGACATCATCCAGCTCAATATCTCCAGCCTGGTGGTGCTGACCCATTTTTTCCTAAAGGATATGGTTGCCGCTGGCAGGGGAAAAATTCTTAACCTTTCCTCCATAGCCAGCAAGGCGCCTGGGCCTTGGCAGGCAGTCTATCATGGCACCAAAGCATTTGTGCAGTCCTTCACCGAGGGCATCAGGAGCGAGGTCAAGGACAAGGGCATTACCGTTACCGCCCTTCTGCCCGGCGTGACAGATACCGATTTCTTCAACAAGGCCGATATGAACAGCTCGAAGGCTGTACAGGACAAGGATGAGATGGCCGACCCTGCGGATGTGGCAAAAGACGGCTATGATGCCCTGCTGCGTGGAGATGACAAGGTGGTATCTGGTTTCAAGAACAAGGTGCAGGTAGCATTGAACAACCTGACACCAGACGAGAGCGCCGCGGACCAGATGAAAAATTTCCAGGAACCCGTTGATGAAGAAAAAAATAAAGGACAGGACTGATATTGAAGAGCGCGGCGGGCTGCTGGAGGCAAAAGTCTTAGCATGGCCTTTGCCGAAAGCGCCAAGACCGGGCGCTTGGTGAGATTGGCTTCTGAAGATTCGGGTGATTTTTGAAAGGTAGTCTGTTATGATGCCCGCCATACAAAAGACCTATCGTATTGCTGAACACCTGGCTTGTTCCAAAAACTTGCCCGATATTGCCTTAATGCGTATTTTTGCCATATGGCCAAGCTGATCAACCTTAAGATTTTTGCGCGTTTTTTCCAATCCTCATCCGCTGGGGGCATACTGCTTCTCGTCTGCGTTGCGCTTTCGCTGGCAATCGCCAATACCGGCCTTGCGGATGGCTTTGCAGGTCTTCTCGACAGTCCTGTAGGTTTTGAGGCTGGCGGCCTGCATCTCCGCTATCCCATCCTGCTTTGGATCAATGACGGCCTGATGGCCGTATTCTTTCTTCTTGTGGGCCTGGAGATTAAGCGGGAGGTCGTCGAGGGCGAGTTGTCCTCAATCCGGCACGCCTCTCTTCCTGTCCTGGCTGCAGTCGGAGGCGTGGCGCTGCCTGCGCTTATATATGCCCTGTTCAATGCGGGGGGTGAGGCTTCAAAAGGATGGGGCATACCGATGGCGACCGACATTGCCTTTGCCCTGGGGATACTCTCCCTGCTGGGAAGCAGGGTGCCTGCAGGCCTCAAGATATTCCTTGCTGCCCTGGCAATAGTCGATGACCTGATCGCAATCCTGGTAATCGCGATTTTCTATTCCGCAGAATTGGATTTCGGCTATCTTGGCTACGCGGGAGCCGTTTTTCTGCTTCTGCTAGCATTTAACCTGATGGGAGTCAAGAATCTTTTCTTCTATATAATTCCTGGTATTGCCATGTGGTACCTGATCCATCACTCGGGCATTCATGCCACGATTGCAGGAGTGCTTACAGCCATAACGCTTCCGACAAACGAAGAAGACTATGATTCTCCCCTGGAGAAGCTGGAACATGCGCTCACGCGCCCGGTCAACTTTGTCATCATGCCGATATTTGCCGTAGCCAATACAAACATAACCTTTGAGGACGGGATGGTCGCAGGGCTTTCCGGCAGCCTTGGGCTTGGAATTCTCCTTGGGCTGTTCCTGGGCAAGCCCGCGGGTATATTTCTTATGTCATGGCTTTCGGTGCGGCTGAAGATATCGCAGCTTCCGGAGGGAACGAAGTGGCCGCATGTATTGGGACTGGGCCTTCTGGGCGGCATCGGCTTTACGATGTCGATTTTCATAGCGCTGCTTTCCTTCAGCAATTCCTTGCAGCAGAATGAGGCAAAATTTGCGATTCTTGCCGCTTCATTACTTTCAGGTATTGCAGGATACCTGCTGCTGAGCCTCTACAATAAGAAGAAAGCTTTGGAAATTACCGGCCAAAAAAAATAACCATATGACTAGGTAAAAGGATTAGTCTCTTTAGAGTGGCTTATTCTTTATTATGAAATTATCGAGATGCTCTTTTGTTCGGAGTAAAAAAAATGGCAGCCGGGCCGGGCGCGGCTGCCATTGATGTTAGACGATATTGGCCTCAGACATTGCTATATCGGTCAGCTTCAGATCGGTTTGCTTTTCCTGTGCGAGTGTCGCTTCCAATAATTCCTTTGCTTCAGAGTGCTCCATTAGCGACGCGTAGGTTACCAGACAGCCATAACTTGCGATTTCGTAATGCTCGACTTTCTGTGCTGCCGAAATCAATGCCGCATCTAATGCAGGGTCGCCTTCAAATTCTTCGATGATTTCCTCAGCTTCCTGCAATAATCCCTCCATAGCCTTACATTTTTTACCCCTTGCAGCCATGCCAAGGCTTTCGAACACTTGGCTTAAACGCTCGATCTGCTCCTGGGTCTCGGCGTGGTGGGTAAGAAAAGCATCTTTTAAATTCGGACTGCTGGCGCTCTCCGCCATTTTTTTCAGTCCTTTCAATAGTTGCCTTTCCGCACCTAGAATATCTCTTAGCTCGTCTACGAAAAGCTCGTGTAAATGCCCGTTTGGCATGTTTCCATTGGTTTCTTTTTTCATGTTGTTAATATTTAAGCTGTTATTAGTCAAGACTGGAGGCAGTACTATCCCGCAGTACCTAAATCTGGTCGAGGTGCTTTTCCGTGCATGCTTGATCCGGTGTCCGGCTTTCATTTATAGACAAAAAAAGGATAGCACACTGCTATCCTTCAGCCAACAATTTACTTAATGCACGAAGGTTCCCTGCCTTGCCTAACAAAGCTAGGCATAAGAGATTCAAGGAATCTTACACCATAACCATCAAAATTTATATTTTTCTGTACGACTTGCTGCAACGAAGCAGGTCCGACCCTTCTTTCATTGCGCCGTAGGGACAGCCTTTATCCGCATAATAAGCATCAGATAACAAGCAGGAAATTTTCCCTATCCAGTTCAGAATTATGATACTGCCAGTTTATTTTTAATGACTTCCGTATCGAATCCTTAAGCACTTCAAAATCATTTGGCTTGATTACATAAATATTGGCTCCCGCCGAAAGAGCATCTTCTATATGCTGTTCCGATGACGAGGTCGAATATATCGCTATAGAAAGCGGATTGTAAAGCTCGTTCTTCCTTATCTCTTCCAAGACATCCTGTCCATGGAAATTAGGCATGTTAAGGTCTAGAAATAGGATGTCTGGCAATTCAGTCGTTTCGTCATTAAGATATTCCATCAGCTCAAAGCCAGAATTAAAAATGACCAGCTGATGTTGGGATCCCAGCTCATCAAAAGCCTTCCTGAAAAGGTTCCTATCGTCCCTGTCGTCATCGACCAGGCAGATTTTTAGTGTTTCCATGATCATGTTTTATAGGTTCGCCTATGAGATAGGGGGCTTACTGATGAAATTCAGTTATGACAGAGGTAGGAACTAAGATACAATATTTGCATAAAAAAACAAAATATGGAGGCATAATTATCTGATTTCCAAATAAGAAAGTCGTCATGCCAGACTGGAAAAATGGCGTTTTTCATCCTTAAGACGAATCCCTAAGTTTTTTAAGAGAAAAAGGGCAGGAGACTAATTTTTTTTGCAGGAAAGATAGGCAAGAAGAACCATAGATTAATTATGGACTGAATGACGACAATAATGATTCGACATAAACTAGAATTCTGCAAAAAAGGATAGCGAATGCTATCCTTTTTGTCTTATTAACAAGCTTAATATAAATCGGACCCTCATCCGAAACAGCACAAATTTATTAATTAATCGCAACGAGGGGTTTATATTTTAAGCATCGCAATTTATATAATTTTAATGTCAGAAGTGCAGCCAGCCGGATCAGGGCGCAGCCTTTCTGCGCATCTGCCTGAAAGTCAAATTAACCCTCGGCCTCACGTCCCTCGCCGTCTTGGGCACATGATGCTGCCAGAAGCTGTTGGTGGTTCCTGCCATCAGGAGGAACGAGCCATGATGAAGCGGTATCTCCACCAGCGGTATCTCCTTCCTGAACTTATGGCGAAGCTTGAACATCCTTGTCTCTCCAAACGTTACCGAGGCAATAATAGGATCTTTGCCTGTATTGTGCTCGCGGTCGCTGTGCCATGCCACGCCGTCGTTTCCGTTACGATACAGGTTCAGCAGCACGCTGTTAAAACCTGCCCCGGTTTCCACCTCGACCTTTCTTCTAATGGCGGCCAGCTCGGGAGTCCAATCAGGACCGTTTTGGTCGGCCCCTATATTTTCCTTATCCTCATACCAGGCGATCATTCTGGGCGCGGTTACGGTCTTGTCATAGATTTCCATCTTGTATTCCTTCCAATTTGTCTGGCCGAGAAGGATATCATAATAGAGGTCGGATTCTTCTTTTGAGAAAAAGCCGTCGATCAGCATCAGTTCGGTATCGGGCAGGTCGAAAATCTTTCTGCCTGCCGTGCCCTGGAAAAACAGGGAGGTATCGTCAAATAGTGTCATGCTTTTTTTCTTGTATTAGATTCATCTTATGCCTCGGCAGTCCGATCTCATGTTCCTGCGGATAGGGGGCACGATCGGTCATGCTGACATCTTCCTTTATGTTTCTTTGTGTATCAAACCGTTTTTCCTCCGTGCTGCTGTAGCGGGGATCGGGAATGAACGGCATCTTTGCCATTTTCTGTATGGTAATGGTCGGGAAATGGTAATCGACCTCTACCGTGCCCAGAAGCAGGTAGCAGCCTCCGCCCAAGAAAGGATTATTTTTCAAGGAATCTGGAAAATGGGCCGTATCGAAGTAGCTGCCATCGGCATCGATCCAGGTCCCGAAATACATCTCTCCCTTTTTTGTCGGCACGTGCTTTCTGGAAATCAGGTAGGCCAGCATCCTGATCGTCTTTTTATGGCAGCCAAGCAGGTCTTTTGCCATCACATCTCCGCGGAAGGAAGTCTGCAGCAGGTCGAAAGGTGAGAACGAGACAGGAAAGCCCAGAAGCTCGATCTCATCGAAGGCATCCTCGAAACGGGATCGTGCAAGCTCTGGCAGCTTGTATTCCTTAGCAGGCTCCTGCAACAGGAGGGGAGTCCGGTTTTCTGACCTGAAATTTACCAGTATAAGTCTTGCGGCAATCAGCAGCTGGTTCTTTGTCTTTCCGGTAAAGCGGAACGCGCCGATAAATATGAGCGTCTGCACGCCTTCGATGCCGATATGCACCCTGCTTATAAAATCTTCCAGCGATCTGTATTCCCCATTATTTCTTCTTTTCTCTATGATCTCGCTGGCAACATCGGCTTCGAGACCTTTAAGATGCATGAAGCCCAGATATACATCGGAGCCATAAAGGGTGGTTTCGTAATCGCTGCGGTTAACACATGGCGTATGGATTGCCGCCCCCGACATGCGTGCTTCATGCACATAGACTTCGGTACGATAAAAACCGCCCTGGTTATTGATGACCGCCACCATGAATTCGACGGGATAATGAACCTTCAGATACAGGCTCTGGTAGCTTTCCACAGCGTAGGAAGCGGAGTGGGCCTTGCAGAACGAGTAGCCCGCAAAGGATTCGATCTGCCTGTATATCTCTTCGCTCAGCTGAAGCGGGTGGCCCTGCCTCGCACAGCATTCAAAATAGTTGTCCTTTACTTTTTGCAGTGCTGCCTTGGAACGGCCCTTGCCGCTCATGGCACGGCGCAGGATATCGCCGTCTGCGGCTGGCAGCCCGCCATAATGCAGGGCAATCTTTATCACGTCCTCCTGGTAGACCATGATGCCATACGTCTCCCCGAGCTGTTCCCTAAACACCTCGTGGAAATATTCGAACCTGTCAGGATAATTGTGCCTGAAGATATACTCCTTCATCATGCCGCTCTGGGCCACTCCGGGACGTATGATAGACGAAGCCGCCACAAGTGTCTTATAGTTGTCGCATTTCAGCCTTCGCAATAACCCGCGCATGGCCGGGCTTTCGATATAGAAGCAGCCGATGGTCCTGCCTTCTGCCAGAAATGCATTGGCGGTCTTTTCGTTTTTTGAGATGGAGGTGTCCCGTATGTTTACGTTGATCCCCCTGTTCCTTGCGACGAGCTTTACCGTGTCGTCTATGTGGCCGATGCCTCGCTGGCTGAGTATGTCGAACTTGTCAAAGCCTATGTCTTCGGCAACGTGCATATCGAACTGCACGATCGGAAAGCCCTTTGGGGGCATCTCAAGGGCCGTATAATTGGTGATAGGCTCTTCGGAAATGATGATGCCGCAGGAGTGCATGCTGCGCTGGTTGGGATATTTCTCGAGCATCATGCCGTATTCCTGGACCAGCGCGACTATAGAATTCCTGTCGTGCCTGTCCATCGGGTTCTTTGCCAGCGCATCGAGCTCTTCTTTTGGAAGGCCGAAGACCTTGCCTACCTCCCGGAATATCGAGCGGTACTTGAACTCCACGTTCGTGCCGCAGAAGGCGACATGATCCCTGCCGTAGCGGTCAAAAATATAATCGAGTATCACATCGCGTTCCTTCCAGCTCCAGTCAATATCAAAATCCGGCGGGCTCTTGCGGTTCAGGTTCAGGAAGCGCTCAAAATAAAGGTCAAGTTCCAGCGGGCAGATATCCGTGATGCCAAGGCAGTAGGCGATAATGCTGTTGGCACCGGAACCCCTTCCGATATGGAGAAATCCCATGCTGTTGCTATATCTTATGATGTCCCATGTGATCAGGAAGTAGCCGCTGAACTGCAGCTCGTCGATTACCTTCAGTTCCTTTTCGACGCGCGCCTTCGCTTCGGTATTATTACGGCCATATCTTTTCTGGAGCCCTTGGTAGGCCAGCCTGGTGAGCAGATTTATATCGCCAGAACGGTCATTGGTATAGTATTTTTTGTTCTTTGGCTTCTTGAAATCGTATTCGAAATTACAGCCTGCTATCAGTTCTTCCGTATTTTCAACAATTTGAGGGAAGTCGTGGTATTTCTCCAGGAGGTCATTTAGCGGGATCATGGTATCGGAAAACCTGCAGCAGTCGTTTTCTGAAAGCTTTGACAATATGATATTGGTATCTACGGCCCGCAATATCCTGTGCAGGTTGTATTCCTTTTTGGTACGGAAGCTTACCGGCTGCAAAATGACCATTCGAGAAATTTTTTTATCCCATTTCTTATGGTAGAGCAGGGAGAGCTGTTCTGGGCGGATGCCTATATACTCGTTTTCCCTTAAATTGTCGGGAGACAGCTCCAGCGGATAGATGACGTAGGTATTTTCGAATGCGGGTGCGGAAAGGGGCAGGGGCGTCCCGTCAAAATTATGCCCGGTACGCAGGCGGTTCATTTCCGCGAGCCCCTCAGCGTTGCGTGCTATCCCGATATAGCGAATCGCGGCACCGTCCCGAAAGTCCATGCCGACCAGGGGGGATATTCCTGCCTCGCCGCAGGCCTTAATGAAATCATAGATTCCGGTTACGGTATTTATGTCCGTCAGCGCCATCGCCTTTACGCCGCATATTGCGGCCAGTTTCACCAGATCCTCTAGCGGAATGGTGCCAAAACGCAGGCTGTGGTAGGAGTGGCAGTTCAGGTACATCTTATTTTAGTCTTGGTTTTAATATTGCTCCGGCGCATCTTGCTACGGAATCGAATCCGTAGCGGTTCTTCATCCTGTCCATCGCCTGATAAAGCGCCATCATTTCCTGGGTATCCTCGAAAAGATTGATCTGGTAGTTTCCGCGTACCAGCCCGCTGAACTGTATGCCGACCAGCCTCAGGCGCATCCTTCTCTGGTAAAGCTTTTCGAAAAGCTCTGCCACGGTTTTTGACAGGACGTGGTCGGCCGAGGTATAGGCAATGCGGCACTGCTTGGTTTCCGTATCAAAATTCGCATACCGGATCTTTACCGTCACGGTAGAGGCGAGCCATTCTTCCGAACGCAGCTGGAAGGCAAGCTTTTCTACCATGCCCGAAAGCAGTGCCCTTAACTTGGGTATGTCTATGGTATCCTGGCTGAAGGTATGCTCGGTAGAGATGGATTTTCTTTCCCTGTAGGGCTCTACAGGGGAAAGATCGATGCCGTTCGCTTTTTTCCAGAGCTCTGTTCCGTTCTTGCCGATCATCTGCTGGAGCACTTCGGCGGGCATTTCCGACAGGGTCTGTATCTGCCTGATCCCTATGCGGGAGAGCAGGTTAAAGGTCACCTCTCCCAATCCGGGTATCTTTCGGATGGAAAGTGGGTTGAGAAAGGGCCTTACGTCCAGGACCGGGATTTCCTTGTGGCCGTTGGGCTTCGACTCTCCCGTTCCGATCTTGGATACGGTCTTGTTCACCGACAGGGCATAGCTGATGGGCAGGCCTGTTTCCTTTTCAATTTTCTGCCCCAGCTCATTTGTCCACTTGTAGCTTCCGAAAAACTTGTCCATGCCTGTAAGGTCTAGATAGAACTCGTCGATGCTGGCCTTTTCCATAACCGGGGCGCTTTCTTCGATGATCTGCGTCACGGCATGCGACATCTTTGAGTACAGTTCCATATCGCCCTTGATGATCTTTGCCTGGGGGCATAGCTGCACGGCCATCCTGATGGGCATGGCTGAGCGCACGCCGAATTTTCTTGCCTCATAGCTGCATGAAGCGACCACCCCGCGGTCCCCGCCGCCTATTATCAAGGGAATGCCCGTCAATTTCGAGTTCGCAAGGCGCTCGCAGGACACAAAAAAAGTGTCCAAATCCATATGCACAATCGCTCTTTCCATCCCATTAATCTTTTTGTTCCACAAAATTAGTACAGATTGGAACAATTTATTTTATATTTGTTGTTCTAAATAGCAACAAAATCAATATGTCACTGTTTTCCGACAACATCAGGGCCCTTAGGGAAAAAAAGAAGATTTCGCAGGGAAAGCTCGCTGAGGACCTCGAGATCACGCGAGAGCGGTATGTAAAATATGAATACGGGAACTCTGAGGCGCCGTATGACATATTGAAGAGGATCGCCCATTACTACCATATCAGCATCGACCTGCTATTATCGGTAGATATCAGGAAGGTTCCGACCGAAAACCTGCTGGCATTGGAAAACAACAGGATGCTGCTGCCCATCAAGGTCGATGGTGGAGGCGAGAGCTATATCGAGGTAGTGACCCAGAAGGTAAAGGCGGGCTATATCAGCGGCTATGCCGATCCGGAATATATTGAAGGGCTCGAGCATGTATCGCTGCCGTTCCTCAAAAATGGAAAGTATAGGGCTTTTCCCGTGGAAGGGGACTCCATGCCGCCGCACAAGGACGGTTCGCTGATCGTGGGACGCTATCTGGAAAGCCTCAATGAGATAGCGGAAGGCAGGACCCATGTGATGGTCACCAGAGATGATGTGATCTACAAGAGAGTGAAAAGGAACGGGGAGGGAAGCTATATGCTTTACTCGGACAATGATTTTTACAAACCGTATCCAATTAATAGCGAAGATATTATAGAAGTATGGGCCTACGCGGCAAGCATATCGACGAAAGAATTTGAGCCCGATGATTTCAGTCCAGAGAATATTAAGGAAATGTTTTTGGAATTGAAGCGGGAGATCGCTGAAATCAAGCGAAAATAAAAAAGCCAACCTTTAAAGTTGGCTTTTTTTGTTCCTATTATAATTTAGTAAAGAAATTTATGTCTTTACAGCATACACAGTACCATCTTCTGCAATAGCCTTATCAATTATATAGAGATAGTTTTTGCCTTCGTATGAAGAAAAGACCTGTATCCTGCGATCAAGGAACTGATGAAGTTTAATTTGGAAATTGGTACCAGCCGGATTCTTGCATGAATAAATAGAAACCATCTCATAAATATCTGGGTGCTTGTCGTCAAAACTCGTCTTGAAAAAGTCAAGCTTTTCTGCTGGGCTTCCCTTCAATTCAAAATCTACTTCAGATAGTCCGAAGAAAAATAGTCCTTCAACTTTTTCTTCGGTGCCTCTGATGTAATCTCCTTTGCTGTCAATAGTAACGGGGTAACGGCTCGAAAAACTGAATTTGTAGTCTTGTGCGGAAGCCGAAATGGAAAACAGTAAGATAAAGCCATAAATTATTTTGTTCATAATATATACTGCTAAAGATGCAGTCCCTTTTAGTTGTTTATAGATTAGCTAAACCTTTCTTTTTAAATTGGTTTTTAAAGCCACTTTGATTGTAAGAGTGGCCTCATTTGAGATTAAACAAATTCTAGCTGAATGGAATTATTATAGGCCACCTGCAATCCAGTTATCTTACAGTCTAACAAAAAATCAACAAGCCTCTCAGAGTAAAAATCGCCTCCCGCAGTCTGTACTGGAATTATGTCTTTGCCATAGTACTTTTCTGGAATAGCTATTTTTTCAAAACTATTAATTGGATTTGCTTGAATGAACTGAGAATATTCATCAAAATTCGAAATTGAATGATATTTTTCATTTTTCAAAATTTTACGTCCAGTGTAGATTAGGGATTTGTCAAAGAAAATTTCCTGTAAAGTTACTTTTTTGAAATAGATGAGATAAAATTTGCTATCTATATTACTAAGTTTAATTTCAAATTCTTTGAAATTAACTGTATTGAAGCTTTTTACTATATCAAAATATTTTTCACTAAAAACATACGTCAGAAAAGTGTATTCTGGGGTATATCCCATAATATCAGTTACTTTAGCATTTTTTAATAAATTCCCTCTGATAAGAGGAGGATCCAATAATTCTATTGCGTCTTGATTCTCCCAAAAACCCTTGTTGTTATAATTGAAGAAATTTTTGAAAGTTAAGTAGCTGTTGTTATTATTTTCCATACGACTCTCGTCAATATCTAATTGATAAACTCCATTTTTAACTCCTATAACCGAAGGTTCAGCAGTTGCTTTTACTTGATAATATGTTGCTTTATTGCCCATTTACTTGTCTAAAATAGTCGTTTGGATTTGTGTTATGAACATGAAAATTAAGGCACTCCAAACTAGGAATGCCTTAATTTAAATTAAATGAATTCCAATTGGACAGAATTGTTATAACCAATCTGTAGACCAGTTATATCGCAGTCTAATAAAAAATCGACTAGTTTTTCAGAATAAAACTTATTGGGAATAGCTTGAATAGATATAATGTCTTTTTCAAAGTATTGGCGTGGAATAGCTATTTTCTCAAATTTGCCGAGAGGATTTTGCTGTAAGAAAGAGTAATATTCATCTTTATTTCTAACTTGATGGTGTTTTACATCATTAAGAGCCTTATGTCCGGTAATAATAGAAGATTGTTCAAAGTTAATTTCTTCATTTATTATCGTTTCCAAGAATAGAAAATTGTATTTCTCTCCAACACCTCGTAGGTTAATATCAAAAGTTTTATAGTTTCCATGATTAAACACTTTAAAAATGTCTATAAATCTATCGCTGTAGATATAATCCAAAAAACGATAGCCAGGTGCATATCCCATTACATCCGTAACTTTTGCGTTCTTTAACATTTTACCATGTAGTGCAGGAGGAAAAAGTCGATAAATTTTCTCTTGCTCATTCCAGAAGTTTTGGTTCTTTCGACTGAAATGCTGTCTAAATTCAAGATAATTATCCATCTTAACGACAGAGTTTTCATCTATCTCTACCTGGTAAATTCCATTTTTTACACCGATTATTTTATGGTCGGGTGAAGCAGATATCTGATAATATTTCATTTGTTAAAGGAAGTCACCCTAAATTAATAGGGTGACTTATTTAGTAATTAAACAAATTCTAGCTGAATGGAATTATTATAAGCCACTTGCAATCCAGTTATCTTGCAGTCTAACAAAAAATCAACAAGTCTTTCAGAGCAAAATAAATTGACAGCAGGCTGAATTGAGATCAAGTCTTTACCATAGTGATTACTTGGAATTGCAATTTTCTCAAATCTCGCAAGCGGCGTTGTTGTTTTGAAACTACGATATTCTTGATAGCCATCTATCTTATGATATTTTAGATTATCTGTCATTTTGTGGCCTGTGTAAATAAGAGACCTGTCAAAAATAATATCGTGTGTTGGGATTGTTTTCACAAACATGAAATAGTATTTTTCAGGCACATTTTCAATGTCAAAATCAAACAAATTAAACTTTTCACTGTTAAAAGATTTAAGAATATCAACAAATTTTTGACTATAAACATCGTGTAAACCATGATATTCAGGGGCATACCCCATAATATCCGTTAGTTTTGCTTTTTTAAGCATTTTTCCTTTGACGGATGGGGTCTCTAAGGTAGAAACCTTATCTTGGTTCTCCCAAAAATTAGGATTTTTGTAATCAAACCACTTTGTAAACTCATAATATTTATGGTCCTTTTCAATTGATTTCTCGTGTATTTCAACTTGATAAACACCATTTGATACCCCTATTATTTTAGGTTCAGGTGATACCGATATTTGATAATATTTTTTATTAGTTTCCATTTACCTTCCTGAAATATTCGTTTAGATTTTCTCCTGTAACTTTATAATTGTCATAGGCTTTGTTTATCATTCCGCTAAGGTCTTTTTGAAGAGCCCTAATTGAACCTGGACTCAAAAGATTGTCTGCTTTCAGCTCATTGAGTCTATTTGTAACAAAGTTACTATATTGCGGATGATTACCGTGGAATGGGGCAGGTAATTTTTTTAGATTAATTCCCGCATTGAGTTCCATCAGCTCTCCGAACTCCCTGCCCATCTTTTTATAGACCGCCTTCGGAATGATATGATGCTTGTGTATCTTGATTGCCGTTCCCAGATACCCGGCCACCGGCACGGCTGCGAGCGCGCTCAATGCTACGCCTGCCATATCGCCTCGAAATGCTGAAATCCCTGCGCTTGCGATATCGAATATCTCGCCGGCTACAGGAATGGCGCCGAGATAGGCGAGGTCGCGCTGTACCTTGTCCAGTTTTTTGCCCCTGAGATCCTTCCAGTAATAATCATACACGCCGCCGCCGTTATGGTTGTACACAGCCATCTGCACCAGCGGCCCATAGCCATGTCCCCACCATCCGAGAGGGTTATCCGTCTCGATTTCAATTTCTTCAAGGTCGAATGTCAGCTCGCCGAAGAATACGTCTCCCGTAATGGAGAAGACGCCGTCCCGTCCGCCCAGCGCAGAAACCAATGCGGTAAACAGGGACCTGGCATCGGCCCCGGTAGCAGAGAACCCCGTGGAACCGATCCTTACGTCGGCACCGCTAGGGTCCGCCCAGAATGCGGGGTTGTTGTCGTGCCCGTTATAAGGCGACTTGTCATGGTGCGTTATCGGGTCTATTCCGGTCCATCTTCCTATGGCTGGATCATAATCCCTCAGTGGCATGTCGTACATATTGCTGCGCAGCTCTTCCTGCAGCTCCTGGCCGTTGAACTTGAAGTTGTACTTGTAAGGTATAGGGCATGTAGCACAAGGAGCATCAAGGATTATTCCGACACCATTCTTGATATAGGCCCTCTCGGTCATGTTATAGTTCCTATGCTTGAGACCCATAGAATAGTAATTGCTTTCTTCCATGACCTTTACCGTCTGGGTCGCAGGATCTTTCCCGTATGTCAGCCTTATATTACCCAGATGGTCTTTATAATTATAGGCGTAGTTGAACGATCCGGCCGTGTGCTTTGCATAGCCTGCCGCAGTCGGGATTACTTCCAGTATTCCGTTCGCATAGACAAACCCGTCGAGATATTCATGGACCTTTAAGGGCCGGGGGGCATCCGTTACTGTCTTTTTAACCTTTGTTCCGCTGGCACTGTAGACATATTCTATCGAGCCTCCCGCGGCGAAAACCATCTTTACCGGAAAATTAAGGTGGTTGTAGATGATCTTGCTGATGCCCTTGTTCTGGTCGATTCTTACGTTTCCTTTGTCATCATATGCATAATCATCCAGGCTGTCGTTAGAGCCGTCGCTGTCGTCCCAGAATCCGTGCGGATTGTTGGTATGGTCCGTTACCTTGGCAAGCCTGTTGGAGTTCGGCTCATAGGCGTAGTCCAGCTCATCGATCATCAGGGCCGTCACGGCATCATCGAACTCGCCTAAGCGTTGCAGCTTCTTTATATTGCCGTTCTTGTCATATTGCTGGCTTTCTCCGTAAGAATTGGGAGCCTCGATTCCGCCAGGCTTCTGGTAAAGAGTGTTTGTGAGCCTGCCCATGCCGTCATATTGGTACGCATGCCTGCGGAGCTTGTTGTCGCTGGCCGTCCTCCAGTATGTTTCCGATATGTTGCCGTTAAAAAGCGCCTCCGCATTTTCAGGCTGGTGGTAGGCGATCTTGAAAGCAAAGAGATCCGCCGGGTCGCCGGCCTGGGCGAGACTTGCCGTCCTGTTGATTTCTTTCAGCCACCCCCTGACGCTATAGGACAGGTTGACTTTCTGAAGCGGCGTATTTCCAGCAAGGTCGGTCCCGCCGACTTTTTGGAGTACGAGCTGGCCAAGCTCGTCATAGGAATTCATTGATAGCAGTTCTGAAGGATTGCTGTTGATCTTGTGGACATGCGAAAGCAATCTTCCCTGCTCGCTATAAGAGAGGTCTTCCCTCACGACAAGAGGCGTATCTGAGGATGTGCGCTTATGTTCCGCAACCGTATACAGGGTATTGCCCGCAAAATCGAGACTGGCGTCGATCTGGGTATATCCTCCAAGGTGGTTTGTGGTCCGCGTGCGTATCGGACGGGCCTTTTTGTCAAACAGGCTGAAAGAAAGTTCGCCGGTAACGGAAGAGGAAGCTTCCAGTATCCTGTTCCAAGATGCTGTCCTCAGCCCTTTAGGCTTCAGGGAATTATTATAATAGACGCCCTGGCCTAGTACGTCGCCGAAGCTGGCCGGGCTGCCGGAGAAGTTATAATCGTCATAGTAATTTATGCTTAGTATGTGCCATGCGGTGCCGGTAGGCCATGCCTGGTTGGTATATCGGAAAGCAACCCCGTTTACCGAAGTATCGGAAGCTGTAGGGACCTTTGTTTCGCTCAGGTTGGAAGCCTGCGCGTTTCTCTGGGCCTGAAGGATGGCTCTCTCCGACGAGGTCACGTTTGCCTGCAGCCATCCTGTGTAAGCCACGCGTCCAAATTGGTCGTATTTGGTAAACAGCCACCCTATATTATTAGGTTCCTGAAAATCGGTAAAGGGCGAAAATGCAGGCCCGGTTGCCACGACGCGGTCAAGATTGTCGTAGATTATAAACTCCCAATCTCGGCCCGGTTCTTTTTTCTCCACCAACCTTAGGCGTTCGTCATAGCGGTACTGGTAGCAGAGTCCGTTCAGGTCTTGGCTGGAGCCGCTTCCGTCAGACAGCGGGGGAAGCACAAAGGCAAGGTTTCCGAACTGGTCGTAGACATAATAGGTGTCATGCCACGTCTCCGTAAGCACATTATTCACAACGGAACTGCCATATTTTTTTTCCAGCACAACCTGTCCCAGTTTATTTTTGTACTGCTGGATGGTATGCTCGTTCCCGGAGGTCCAGTTTTCGTCCTTCAAGACAGTCTTCAAGAGCTCGCCTTCAGGATAGAATCCCTGCTGGGAAAGTGATGAAGCAAAATATCCATTCGAAACTGCACCAGTCGTTACCTTGTACAGCCTTACGTTGTCCGCCGCGGTATTCGCAAGGTAGTCCATCCGCATAGTATGGTCGGGGTCTGCGGGAGAGGAAGGAAGCTTCCAGTCCTGTCCTGGAGCAGCCTGCCTAAGCACCCTGTTTAACGGGGATGCTTCGAACTGCTTTTCGCTGTAAGGATTTCCTGTAGCCTCAAAATCAGGATTTCCTGTTCTAGCAAGGGTAGGGGAACTGTAAAAAGAACTCAATTCTGCCAGCGCATTGGCATCGTACTGCAGCGTAGCTGTCTGGCTGACATAAGGAAGATAGCTCTTTTTCTGGCGTCCTTGCGCATCGTATTCTATATGCGTGACGATATCCTTGCCCGTGGCAGACTGCCTGTGGGCACGCTGCTGGATCGGCCTGCCAAGTCCGTCGAAATATGTAATGTCCTGCACTGCCTGCACAGCGGTCGGGTCAGCTATCGACGTTGCGGTTTCGACTTTGTATGTTGTGGTCTTTATAGAATTAAGTTCCTGTGCCGAAACAAATGCCGACAGCAGGAGTATCGCGGTTTGGAATATTTTTTTCATATCGGCTTAGTTTTGTGTTATCATTTGGTATTTGGTTTCAGTCACCAGCTTTCCATTCTTGTCTCTGGCTGTCGTGAGCCTGCCAAAAGAATCGTAATCATAGGAGATCCTGTCGCCTGAGCCGGTCGTTATTGACAAGACGCCGATAAGCGGCCTGTGGGTATAGGTCGTCAGCTGTGTGTCAGCCAAGGCAGCATTGCTGCGCAGGTCTTCCAGCTTCTGGAGGACATCTGCTTCGGTTCCCGTGTTGGAGGCATTCTGGATTGCAGCAATCAGGGCAGGCGGTATACTAGAATAGGCGATATTGTCTATTTTGGCAACGAGAAGGGTCTTGTTGTATCCCCAGATATAGCTGGTCTTGATGCCGTTCGGCTGTTCTCTTTCAAGCAGGTTTCCATATTCGTCGTAGCTGTTAAATTTTGCTTTTGCAATGAGCGCTCCACCAATAGCAGATTGGGCAGTCGATAACGGCAGATAGGACTGGTTGCCGGGCCAGGAATTGGAATAATTTATCTTTTCGGTAGACAGCAGCGTGCTGTTCAGATAGGTATCCGTCCTCTCAGGAAGTGCTATGCGGTTCGTGGATATTGGAGAATTGCCGCTATGGTAGTAGTATTCCGTCCTGAGCGTTTCGCCTGCTATGCTTGTTGACGCAGTCTTGGCGGCTATCCTCTTGTTTAGGTCATTGTAGGTAAAGGTGTGCGTCGAGCTGACAAGATTGTTTCCAAACTTTTCGCTGATAGTGGATGATGAAAGCTTTGCCCACGAAAGTCTCGAATTGACGTAGTTCGACCACTCGACAACTGGAAATGCGGGGAAGGAGTCCCCAGACGCCGTAAGCTCATATGTGTTTTCAGTGGAGGAAAGAACCACCCCGTCGGCGCCGACTGCCTCGACTTTCTTTAGCATGCCGCTTCGGAAAGATTCATAATGTTCGTTCGAGTAGGCCGCTGGATGCTCGTCGGGTACTGCAAATGTATATTTCGTATAGCCGTTGCCCGAGCCTTTCGTAACTTTTACGTTTACGTATCCCGTAAGCTGGGCGACAGCCTTGGCGGGATCTTCCCATGAGAGCATCAGTCCGTCATATTGATATCCGCTGCTTTTGTAGGAGTCATCGAACATGGAATAGTCGTAGAAAGTTTCCGATGCAGGGGTGTATTGGTAGCTGCCGGGATTATATAGGTAATTTGCATTGGCATCAAATTCGAAAGTGGCAACCCTCTTGATGCGCAATCCTGAAGTATAAAGCCACTTCTTCAATATGCCGCTCGGCACATCATGCGTGACGGCGATGTTTCCCGTCGTATTGAGATTGGAAACGGTAACTATGGAAATCGTGTAGTTTCCAGGTGCAAGCGTAACTGTGCTTTCTTCGGGATTGCTTCCGAAATCATGCACAACATTACTTCCCGATAGGATCTTATAGGTAACAGGAAGCGGGCCTGCCGTAGGATCAAGCTCGGGTGGATAGCTGTAGGGGTTGTGCCAAAATGAAAATTCCAGCTTTTTTGGAACGGTTCCCGTGACGGCGAAAGCCATCGAACGAGATATTGAAGTGTCATAGTCGCCTCCTCCGTCTCCATAAGGCTCGCGCACTGCCGTGTTGTCGGGATTGTTTTCCAGATAATATTGGTCCTGCTGTTCCTGTGAGCCAAAATATCCGGTCAGCCTCGCCGTATTCCATTCAAATTCATACAGTATTGTCCCCCCGGTAGGCAGGACGATCTTTTCCAGCCATCCATACAGGGGGTATTCATAAAGATTGTTCAGGTCCTTTTGCGGCAATCCCCTGGTGTTGTAAAACAATCTGTAATCCCTGCTCTGAGAGAGGTCTGCGCTTAATTCGCTTACTTTGACCAGCTCTCCGGACGTCCCATTCGAATATGTAAAAGCGGTCTTCTGTATAGTCTGCCCTGCCATGTTCTTGATAGTGATATCTTTCATGACTTTAGCTTCTGCGTCCGTATAAGCAAAGTAAGCCTTCCCGATATCGGCGACGACTATCTCATTGAGCTTATGGGATATCTTATTGCCGACGGTAACAGAGCCGACCGTATAAGGCCTGGTGAGCGCATCATAGGAATAGCTCACGATGATATTTCCGTTGTTGTCATAAACTTTAGAAAGATAGTGTGCGCTTCTGTAGTTCACAAGCTCCGTGGTGCCGCCGCGGCTCTTGAACCTTGCGAAATTAATGTCATACAGGTCAAATACATACCTGTAGCCCCTGTCATCATAAATAGTAAATGAGTTTATGCTCTTATCGGTCGAGTTGAAGACATACTCAATTTTCAATGTCGATATGTCCATCATCTGTATGCTGAAGGTTCCTGTCGTAAAATTCTTCTTGATCATGAACCTGCCCCCGTGGCCCATAAAACTGTACTGGTAGACGTCGGTCATGGTGTCATAGTCGTCAATTCCGCCGACTGCACTGTATCTTTCATCTGGACGTTGTACTACAGACCTGGTTATGGTCCCGACGGCATTTAGATTCCAGCCCCTGCCCATGTTTCCGGGCTGGTCTAATGTAGAAAGTCCTGAGGGATGGTAGGCGAGGCCCAGGCCTACCGAGACATCTTTCGAATGGGTCGGCATCGTATGGATGGGTATGCTGATATCGGGCACTCCCGTATAAAGATTCACGGGAATCTCTCCCGTATGCAGCATAGAGGCGTTATCGGGCCTGGTGACAAAAACATCCTGGCCGAAAGCACATGCGCTGTAAAAAATCACAAGGATGTGCGCCCAAATTTTAGTATAATTATATGTCGTCTTCATTGTTATTGGTTTTTATTGATTGCCTTTACGATTTTCACGGAATCTTCCTGCACGTTCGTGCGGATCTCCACGATGTATATGCCCTCCGGCATAACTCCTAAATCGACAGGTACGGTGCGTTCATGGATATCAAAATGCTGCAATTGTCTTCCAGAGATATCATATACTGTTGCGGTACCTTTTTCGAACTCATAGCCGACGATGACGTTGGAGTAGTGCAGGGTAGGATTCGGATAGGCCTCGATCGGGTTTTTCTTCTCTTCTTTCTTTTTCCTGTCCTTGAGCTTCACGACCCAGAAATCGTTCCTGCCTTTCCCCGTATAGCGGTCACGCGAAACACTGCTCATGGAAGTTCCTGCCAGCAGGTAGCCGCCATCCCGTGTCTCTACCGCCTTGCGGAGTATGTCCTCGCCGTTTCCGCCTACTGTCTGCGTCCATTGTTCTTCGCCATTGCTGTCGGTCTTGATAGCGATATAGTCGTTGATGCCTTCCTTGTCCTTCTTTTTCGAAGCGGAAGCCTCGCTCTGCGCATGGCCTCCAAGCAGCAGCGAGCCGTCAGTATTTTCCTCCAGCGAGGTCAGCAGGTCGGCCTTTCCGATATCGTAGGTCTTCTGCCATAATATCTCTCCTGAGGCATCGATTTTCAGCATCCAGAAATCCGTGCCTTTTCCGTTGGAAGCGTTCTTGTTGCCAGATGTTGCGGAGCTGGAACTTCCCGCCAGAAGGTAATTGCCATCCTTGGATTGGAGAAGGGCCTGGAGCTGGTCGTCGCCTTCGCCGCCGTAGACTTTCTGCCATTCGAGTTCTCCTTTAGTATCTAATTTGAACACCCAGTAGTCGGACTGGCCGTAGTTTTTTTCGCTCTTGTTTCCAGACTCTGGCGAGTTGGAAGAGCCGCCCAGCAGATAGCCGCCGTCGCGGGTCTGCACTATGCTGCGGAGCTGGTCGGCATACTGTCCGCCGTAGGTCTTCTGCCATTCGATTTTGCCTTCGCTGTCGAGCTTTACGACAAGGTAATCGAGATTGCCGAAGCTATCTGCTTTCTTGCCGAACGGGTCATCGGCTCCGCTTTTCAGCTTGCTGCTTTTTTCAGAGCTCGAAGAGCCGCCGATAATGTAACCTCCATCAGCGGTAGGGGCGATACTCTGCAGCAGTTCCTGTCCGGAACCGCCAATGGTACGCTGCCATTGTTCTGCGCCTTTCGCATTCAGCTTTACGATCCAGAAATCCTCATGTCCTCGGCAGGAATCTTTCTTGTGGAGCCCTTTCTGGGAGTCGGAGTTTCCCGCAAGTATGAACCCGCCGTCATGTGTGAGCCTGATACTCTGTAGCAGGTCGGCTCCCGATCCGCCGAAGCTTTTCTGCCAGTCGAGTTCGCCTTTCTCGTCCATCTTCCAGACGAAGTAATCGAGGTCGCCGTTGCCGTCATCGGTCTTGTTTCCGGTCTTCTTCGAGAGCGAGCTTCCGGCCAATATGAAGCCGTAGTCGGGGGTGGGCTGGGCATCGAACAGGTAGTCCGAATGCTTTCCTCCATAGGATTTTTCCCAGAGGATGTCCTGTGCCTGCACGAGCGTGCATAGCAGTGCCGCAATGGGCACGAGCAAATTTTTTGTTTGCATAGAAATCTGTTTTGTTGTTAAACAATTACTTTATAGCGGGCATAGATATCCCTGGCAGCCAAAGCTGCCATGTCATTGTCTTAGTGAGGGTAGTGGTTTTTCGGCTTGAAATGTAGTGAAGTTTTTAATAGGCTGTTTCCTATAAAAGGGTCTTTTTTGAAAATTTATTAACAATTTGTGATCCAGCAGGATACAGAGGAGGGTCTGCCGTACCAACTTGAATTCCAGGCTGTCTAGCGGTCCAGCCTGAAACCAAGGAAAGGGTCATTCGAAAGACTGTTATATGCAGCTTCCTGCCTCTGCTATGCCATACCCAGCGCGAGGCAACATTGCGTGGTATTTGGAAAAGTATATTTTGGTAAATGGCTTATAAGAGGCTGTCGGCAAAGATATAAAAACGGAGCAAACTCCGTTAACTTTGAATTAAAATTCTTGCGCCTATGTGCAATTTTGCATAATGGAGAAAGAACTGAACAAAATCAAGAAACAGCTTACTGCCAGGATATACCTGATCTTCCAGAAAGACTTCGACGGAAACAAGACGCTCTTTGCGCGAACGGTCGGATGCGACGAGAAAGCGATCAGGCTGCTGTTCGATTTCGGCCAGGGCATGTCCCTCAATCTTCTCCTGAAAATCGCCCGAGCGATCGGCAAGACTCCCAGCGAGCTTCTTGACGGCCTGGCCCTTCCGCAGGATGTGGAGGTTCCGCAGCCCGGCAAGCGTAAACCAAAGAAAAAAGACTGACCGCCAGCAGGCATCACCTGCCCGAATCCCTTATCATTTTCCCTGCCGAATGTCCTAGTACTTCTGGCTGCCGCTTCCCGTACCTGCCTTGTTTTTTCGCTCGTATCGAAACTTGCCGGCTTCTGTTTGACTGATTCAATTGCAAATATATAAATTCTATTTAAAAGTACACTATATTATAGAGTATTTTATGAAGTGCTTTTTTTTGAAATTTGGAATATGGAAAAACCAAGCACTAACACAGAGTTTCCAGAGTTTGATCTCATTGGGGCAAGATTGCGCGAACTGCGGAAATCAAAGGGCTATTCCAATTACGAGCATATCGCATTTGACCTGGGCATGAGCAGGAGCGCCTACTGGAAGCTGGAAGCTGGTGCCAACTTCGAGCTCAAGACGCTCATAAAGATCTGCAGGGTCCTGGACGTCTCTCTCGAGGAATTTTTTTCCGGGATAAGGCTGCCGCTGCCAAAAAAATAAATGGGGTACCAGGTCATTTTTTTATCACCAGATGCCGCGATGCCGGATCGTTCATCAGGCGCTCCATCTCAGAATGGATGATATCCTGAATGTCCTGCTTTATCTGCAGGTAGTTGCGCTGGACCATCACCCCGTCGATCTTCCTGATCACTTCAATTTCCTTATAGCCGTCCTGCTCTTTTTTCAGGGCTGCATGGTCATTGATGATCTCGCAATGGAACGCCTTCAGCTCTATCCTGCTGTCGGGATCGTCGGCAACCATCCCGACGAATTCGCCCGAGCTCAAAGAAGAGATTTTCGACGGGGGAATGGCGCTTTCCAGCTGCTTGGACCTGCTGATGGAGGTATCCCCGCTGTTGATCGAATAGCTCTCCCTGTCCTGCATGATCTTCCCGAACCTTTCCGACAGCTGCTTGGCGGTGTCGCCCGTAACCTGGCCAGAAATAATGTTGCCCGTTATGTTCATGATCACGTCCGCCTGCTCTCGCCCGTAGTCCTTCCTCAGCTGGCTGAAATCCTGGATGCCCAGGCATGTCGCCACCTTGTTTGACCTGGCGGTTGCTATCAGCGAATCGATGCCGTTCAGGTAGATGGTCGGGAACTCGTCAAAGACAAGGCTGCTCTTGATCTTTCCCTTCTTGTTTACCTGCTTTACCAGGCGGTTGACGAATAGGGAAAGCACGGCTCCGTAGATCTGTATCTTCTGGGGATTGTTTCCCATGCAGACGATCTTCGGGTCCTCGGGATTGTTGATGTCGAGGTTGAAGTCGTTGCCGGACAGCACGTAATACAGCTGGGGGGAGGACAGCCTTGCCATCGCCACCTTGGCCGACGCGACCTGGCCCTCCAGCTGCTCCATGACTTCGTTCAGGTATGCGTTGACGAAGGGATTTATCAGCACCTCGATTTCCTTCTCCGTGCGCAGCAGGGTAAACAGGCTGTCATAGTCGGCCTGCATCAGCTCGATGACATGCGGGAGGGTGCAGAACTCGCCGTCCTTGAACTGCTTCAGGTACCAGATGATGGCTGTCAGGAAGTTGATCGGCGACTCGACAAAGAAGTCGCCCTGCTTCCTTATCCATTCCCGGTTGAGCCCCATCAGGATAGTGCGTGCCGATTCCGCCGCATCCGTGATGTCTGTCATGCCGGACGGCTCCAGCGGGTTGCATCGGTGGGTGCGCGACAGGTCGTCGAAGTTGATGACAAAAAACTTGGGCGGGACCTTATATTGGTGCCTGTATCGGAGCCATGAATTGTATGCGATCCTTGAGAGGTCGTCGAACTTGAAATCGTAGATGAACATCGTGAAGCCCTTGCGGATATGCTGGGTAATCACGTGCCGGATCACGAAGTAGGATTTCCCTGAGCCTGGCGAGCCGAGCACCATGAGCGCACGGAACGGATTGATTATATTGACCCATGACTTCCTGATCTTAGCCTTCAGGTAATACTGCGCCGGAAGGTTTATAGAATACTCGTTCTCCAGCAGCCTTTCTTCCTGAGGAAAGGTCTCGTTCTCCTTATTGAATATGTCCTTATTGTTCAGCCTGTCGCTGATTATTCTTGAAAGCATCGTGCCTCCGCTGATGACCAGCAGGAAGCCTGCCGATGTAATTCCTATATAAAGGACAGCCAGCATGGCGATGCTGATTTCCGCCAGCATGACCAGCCCGCTGATGAAGTAGACAAGCAGCCCGCAGAGGATGTAAGCGAGCGCCGTCTTATGGCTCAGTTTTTCATCCTTCTTCCCTCTGGAACCCATAAGCGCGATGGCCAGAAATCCCAGCGCGATTGCCTTGGACCTGTTGAATCCTGAAAGCAGTCCCGTCTTGTAGATGTTGCCCAGCAGCCGGTCGCTGAAGCTGCTCGTAAGCCCCCAATGCTGGAACGCGGCATAGCAGAAATAATAGAAGTGTATCGCCAGGATGACGATGCTTATCAGCCTTGTCATGTCCAGGATCTTTCGGAGCGCCTGTTCGTTTTCGCCTGTCTGTATAGCCATGATTTTTTTCTTTTAGTTGTTGTTATTGAGGTTTCTTTTTTTTCTGCGCTTCTTGTCCTTCCTTAGCTCGTGCGGCAGGTATTCGTTGACCTGCTCTGGCTGAATAAGCTCTTCCAGAATGCTGCCTTCTTTGGATAAGGCGTAAGCAGGCGGGGAGAAGATTTCCGCATCCCTGGCAGCTGCTGCTCGGGGCTTGCCCTGCAGCTGCTGCCCGACCTGTTTCTGGATTGGATGAGCTGGCAGGTCCTGCACGGAGACGCCTGTGGTCAGGCAGCGTTCCTGGAGGGCCTTGGCACTGTATTGTTTTCCCAGAGCGCTTCCGTTGAACACGCACCTGGTCTGGTGGTCTACATAGGTTATTCCGTAGAGGATTCCTGTCTCGTTTCTTCGCAGGGCCATATGGATTCCCTGGCGCTCCAGCAATGCCGCAAGCATCTCGACACTAAGGTGCCTGCTGTCAAGTAAGGCCTTATCAACCGCATTTTTTACCCTGGCCTTGAATGGGATGCGGGACCTGTCATTCCTGCCGAACTTTTCGTCCAGGTATTTTAGGGTCGGCTTGTTATAAAAGTCGCTTGCTTTTATGGGCACGCCGATGGGCTTTCCGTCTTTATCGAGTATGCGGTATACCAGCCCGCCGCCCTTGAATATCCTTGAATTTTCAGCACCCCTGTCAGCAAGTACGTTGTACTGCCTCAGTACCGCATTCAGTTCGGGCAGGCTGGCATATTTATAGGTATCCAGCACGCCGCGCAGGATATTGGACAGTGCCTTTTTTGATTGGATCTTCCCGTAATTGATAGCAGCCATCGGGATAGGTTCCAGCTGGTAGGCAGGCTTTTCATTTCGTCCCTGGGCCGGCACGAGACCGAATTCCTTTTCGATTTCCTTGCGTGCCGGTTCGGATTTGTGGATGGCAAGATGGTGCAGGTCTATCCGGCTGCCATCCGCCCTGATATTTGTAGTTACCAGATGTATGTGCGGGTGTCCCGCATCGTGGTGCTGGTAGACCAGAAAGGGCTGCTCGCCAAAGCCTATCTTATGCATATATGTAGCGGCAATCTCCATCAGCTTTTCCCTTGGCAGGCCGATTTCCGAGGGGTCGAAATTAAGCGAGATGTGCAGGCTGTTCCGCTTTACATTCTCATTGAGCTGGATCCTTTTGAGCAGGTAATTCAGCTTACTATTCAGGCTCATCTCATCCGCCTCCAGCGGATAATTTTCAGCCCCGATACAATGCGCAGCGCCTTCCTTTACCTTGTTCTCGTTGTAGTTGAAAATGCGATGCATCGAGCCTGCTACCTTGATTACTGCAACCATGCTTCCACGATTTTTTTGACGTTGTTTTTTACCTCGTCGACCTTGCTCTGGAGTATCTTTTTTTCTATTTCGTAGGCAATAAGCCAGCTCCTGAATTCAGCAATCTGATTGAGGGTATGGAGCCTTTTTACCGCCTGGTTGAAGTTGTTTCCGATGGCATTCAGTTCAGTCCTCAGCTTGGTGAGCTCGCCCATCAGCTCATCCAGGGAACTGTTGCGATATGTGGTCACTATCGGTTTCTCAAATAGGCTCCTTCGCACATATTCGCTCAGCTTGCGGCACGTGGAAGCCTTCCATTTCTTCTGTATTTTCGCATATTCCTGTGGGCTGAGCCTCAGCCCGATGATGCGTGTCCTGTTTGATTTTTCTTCTCCCATCACTTTTTCTTTTTCACATTTTCAAACTCATTTATACATTCCATTCGCCCTGCCCACGAGTTCCGAGTAAAGGGCAGCCAGATCCGGTTGTTTAACAACCGTTCATCTGGCCGATTGCAGGAACGTTGCAATCTTGAGGACACCTCAAAGTTCTGAGGTACTTCAAAGTGCCGTATGACCAATAAGGCAATCAGCTGCTGAAAATCAGCTTTAAGGCATTGCCGGAGGCTTTCCAAAATTTACAAGAAAGTCATTCAGGTCTTTGTGGTTCCTATAGAGGCTGCTTTCATCTGTGTAATTACCTTTGAGAGATAGGGCATAGGCGGCGCGCTGCTTTCCGGCGATGTCGTTGTCCAGGTAGAGCCTGATCCGCTCATGCCGCTCCAGAAATTCCCTTGCCTTCTCGAAGAATGACAGGGAGTTCAGGACGACATAATCAAAGCTGGTTCGCGATAGATTTTGGTGCAGCGCCACAAAGGAAAGGAAGTCCATAAAGCCTTCAAAAACGATCGCATCAGGGCTGCCGTTATCGAAGGTCGTAACTGCCTTGGGAGAGCTGCCCGACTTGAACCTGGCATTGCGTATTTCCCAGCCGCCCAGATCGTTCCTGAAGCCGATGCCGAAATACGACTTGCCGTTTACCAAATAGCGTACTTCGCGGCAATAGATGTAGGCAATTTCTTTTGGAATTCTCCTCTCCTTGAGATAGATGCACAGGGCAGGAGAGGACAGCGGATAATCTGCAATAACCTCTAGCTTATTTTCTTTTTCTGCGGCTCTGGTCTTATAGCCGACAATGGGCGGCTCGAAGGCAATGCTGCTATCCAGCCTATCCAGGAATGAGCCCACCGAACATCCAAAAAAAAGGATGCCGAAATCAACCAGGTTTCCGCCTTTTCCCATGCCGTGGTCATACCATCTGTTGATGTTCCTGTTGATCTTGAAAGATGCCGTATTTTCGATCCGCAGGGGAGAGCGGTACCAGTAATCATTGCCCCGTATCCGGTCAGGCTCAAATCCCAATCGGGAAAGATACCCTACCATGTCAATTTCCTTCGCCTCGCTTATTCCGAGTCCTTTTTTTCTGAATCCCATAACCTCACATTTTCCATCCTACATTCAGTCCTATAGCACAAAGTTAAACAGGCGGAACCGCTTCTGCCTATCCTCATCATATTTTGATGGGGATAGGTAAGGGCCGATGGCCTATTTTTGCATGGAGATTTATTACTAATTAAAAACGTGTGATTATGTTGACGACAAATGATGTGGCGCAGGTATTTGATACCATAATGAGTATCCCTGGCATGAATGAGGTGGTGAAGATCGATCTTAAGATCTCGCGAAAAAACGTTTTATTATTGAACCATGTTATCGAGCGCGGGCTTGCCGGAAAAGATGACGAGAAGACAGCAGGCCTGCTGGGAATTGCGCCCAAGGAAAGCATGGCAGAGCTGAAATCTGTTGCAGACGAATGCCTGCAGAAGGCAGGGCTGAACGAGCTGAGCGAAAAGCTGAAGGGACTGAGTTCTGCAAAATAGTTCAAACAATGAGGCAGGCTGGAATTCCAGCCTGTTTTTTTCCAGGCAGCTCGAAAATTTGCGTAGGTTTTTGACTGCTATTCATGAGATGCTCGCTACTTTTACATTAAGAATCATCAGATCTAATTTTAATACCCTGAAATATGGACAAATCAATGCAAGCTATTGTTGAAAATTTAAAAGGCATCGAGCACGGATTCAAGCATATCATAGAGGCCGGGGATATGCTATTGAGCGATAAAAGCATAAAGCATCTTGATACAGCTCTAACCCTCTTTGAAGACCAGAGCTACCAGGCAAGAATGCTTGCCGTATATCTGCTCGGGGAGCTTTCTGCGCATGTTCCTGAAGCATTGGCAATCCTCGAGAACAAGGTTGCCGCTGACGGCAACTGGCGGGTGCAGGAAATGCTTGCGAAAGCCTTCGATGCCTACTGTCAAAAGACCGGCTACGAGGCATCATTGCCCAAAATAAAGAAGTGGCTTTCCAGCAGCAACCCGAACGTAAAGCGGGCCATTATCGAAGGACTAAGGATATGGACGGGACGGCCATACTTTAAGGAGAATCCCGAAGCAGCGGTCAGCCTGATCAGCCGGCACCGCTCTGATGAAAGCGAATACCTCAGGAAGTCAGTCGGCAATGCGTTGCGGGACATACAGAAGAAATTCCCAGCAATAGTCCAGTCGGAAATTTCAGCCTGGGATACTGCTGACAAAAAAGCGATGTACACAAAAAAGCTTGTTGAAAAATAACTAATGGCTGCATGCGGATCAGCTAGAGGGCGCTCAATGAAAGCTTCTTTTTTCTTAAAAAAAGACAACTTCTTCGCCAATCTATCATACCACGTAGGTCAGGCTGAAAACCAATCCGCCAGAGACGGTAGACTGTCCGTTTCCATCCGCCTGCACCAGAATGTCATTCGATGTTGCCGTCCATTTCGAATAACCAAGAGTCTGCGGAGGCTCGGGATAAGACAAGCTTATTTCCAGGCGGTTGCTGAAACAAAAAGCGCACTGCTGTCCGAAATAGTCCGCTGCGATATCATCGATATTTGACAGATAGTTGGCTTGGTTCGCGCTGAAGGCAAAATTGTCCCTCATCCATTTTTTGAAATTGTTTCTGATCTTGACTGCCTCGACCGAAAGTTGGCTGTCTGGAAGGGCGTACATTTCCTTGAGTTTTTCCTCAACGCCCGCGGGAGTAAATGGAGATAACGGCATGATAAATAAATTTTAGGTTGCTTGTATAATTGGAGGTAAGACAAAGATAATCAATTCAAGATTTTTGTATCTTTATTCTCTCAATTTTTTGCAGCGGATGCGGCAAGATAATCATACCGGGATGGGACCAGTACAATACAAGAACAGGAAGTTTCGCATCGCTGCTGCATTTGCCGGCTCGCTTTTCATTATTGTATACGGAAAGCCTTTCGATTTCCACAAGGCGGCAGTATCGCCTGGTTTCTATCTCGTACTTGCGATCAGTTTCTCGGCTGCATTGCTTTTAGTCGAGTTTGTTCATTTCATGACTGTCAAGCTGGATGGTCGGTTCGGCTGGCGGTCGATGTTTCCCGAACGTCTTTTTTTGCAGGTAATCTACTGTATTCTTGTCCCTGCAAGCGTGGATCTCCTGCTATTTTCAATTTACTTCAACGCGCTGGGGCAAAGCATTTTCGAAAACGGCTTCTTCCACATCGACCTTCCTGTAGTAACAGGGATGCTAATCGTGCTGAGTTTCTATTACTGCCTGCGTTACTGGATGCTTACCGATTCCAGAAACGTGGAAAGGCAGCTCCAACTTGCGAAAATGGCGCACAAGGGCATCGCCCAGGGAAGCGAAATTGAAACCCTCCCAGTAGAGCAAAAGGGCGAACATATCAACCTTAAAACAGGCAATATATTATATTTTTACCGCTTTGGTAAATACATAAAGCTCGTCACCCTGCATGGCGAAGAATACCAGATCAGGGAAACCATTTCATCACTTGCAGAGAGATTGTCTGAAACCCAGTTCGTCCAGATCAACCGCTCAGTAATCCTTAACTTCAAAGCTGTTAAAGGTTACCGGAACGGGAGCAAGAGATACACTTTAGAACTTCTATTTAAGAATAAATACGCGACAGTTTTGCGCGAGCCGATAGATGAATTTCTGGTGACCAAGGAACATATCGCGACGATTAAGGACAGATATCGGGAGTTGTAAGTAAAATCGCCTGCTTTTTCGCGTCCTGTTATTGTCTGTTTCGCACCTTCATTTTGTATATTTCGCGATTTTAACACAAATTTTTTTTTCCTTATTTGGCACAGCCTCGATACCGATTTCAATGTTTTTTCGCGTCCAAATTATCTTGAGCTGTTTTTTTATGTTGCTGATTGTAATACATTTACCATCAGACGGACAACTGAATTTCGAATCTGGAAATTCTGGTAATTTAACTCCCATACTACAATAAACAAAATCTTAACCTGATTAAAATGCGGATTAAGAAACTGACAATTGAACTTACGATTGCGCTGCTGGTTATCATGTTCCTGCATACTGCAATAAGCAAATTTATTGACTTCAAAGGTTTTACCTACGACCTGGACAACCAGCCTTTTCCAAACAGATTTACTCCTGTTTTAGCATGGTCATTACCCCTTGCGGAAATTGCAATCGTGCTGTGCCTTTGCTTTGAAAAAACCCGTCTGTTTGGACTGCACGCATCACTGTTTTTGATGATTGTATTTACCATCTATACCGCAATGGTCCTGGTGCATGTATTTGAATACGTTCCTTGCAGCTGCGGCGGGGTAGTAAGCTACCTGAGCTGGCACCAGCATCTTATTTTTAACTTGTTTTTTGTCGCCATTACCTATTTAGCCATTCTTTTCAACGGAGAAATCAAGCATCATAATTATTATATAGCAAGTGGTTCGCCACATCAAAAAAATATCCTGGGCCGGGAATAAAAGGGGAAGCCGAAAACCTTCAAAAAAGAGTAGGCAAACCAATAAATTTTATTTATCATGAAAAACTTAAAATTAATGCTTGCTGCAGCCATTGTGTTGGGAGTAGGCAGTGCCTTTACAACCGTAAAAAACCAATCAGATGATACACTTGCGACGGTGTACTATCAACATTCAAACGGGATTTATACGCTTGCGATACCAGCAGGCTCATGCAGCGTCAATGCTTCATCTCCATGCTCTATATCCTACGTAGACGATCCCGGAGTATCAAGTTTTGCATATGCTGACAGACCGCAAACGGAGCGTACAGAATCTACAGAAAACAAGAAAGGCACCAATTAGCAAAGGAGGGAAGCAATTGCGCTTCCCTTTTTTATTTTATACAGATGTATAGATTTCTTAAATCTACCTTGGCGCCCTTAGTGATTTGTCAAGAAGATCCATAAATGCGATCGCATTGGGATTTGAAAGTGCCAATTTTTGATCTGCTTTAACTATGCCTGTCTCAGCATTCCGGGAAAATATTTTATTCAGTAATTCTTGCGGTCCCAAATCAGGACGGGGAGGGTGCGACGACACTATTTCTCCGTTCTTTCCGATAATAAGCTGTTGCGGTGCACCGACATAGTTGTAGTATTTATATGCCATATTTTGAACTCCCTCACCATTCGTAAATAAGTTCACAGATTTATCTGAGCAATAGAGATTTGCAGCTACACTTTTTACCCATTTGTTCTTATTCTGGTCAACGCTGATGGTCATGAAAATTACGTGCTTGTTGGCTTCGTAATTTTGAGCAATCACTTGCATTACGGCATTTAAATTTGCGCACCACGAGCAGCCTGTAAACCAGTAATCAATTACCAATATTTTACCCTTGTAATCAGCCAGCGAATGTACCTTTCCGCTAGCGTCCGTAAGCTTGAACGGATATGCCTTAAATTGCTTATTAGCCCATGACTCAAGTAATTTTTTATAGATATCACTCTCTGTAACTTGGATGGCGTCATCAACGTTTAGGCGTGCTTCATCAGGATAATATAAATTCAATTGCTGGAAACATATGAGCAACATTTTATCACGAAGCAATCCCTTATAACTCCTTTTTATTCGCTGATAAACTGCTTCAAAGGAATCTCCTCTCGTGAAATTCCCATTATTATTGAATAATCGCGTAAAATTAAATTCTCTTTCGAAAAGAACATCCGCAAGGAATGCAGAATTAGACAAAAAACCAGTATCGAGGCTTGCGTTCTCCCGCATAAAATGCTTTTCAAAATATCTTATCGCAGAGTGAGCGTTGATAGCAGTCGGCGCAGCTGTGCAGCGGTATGGCAAGCCAGACAAAAGATAGTACTCGCTAAGCGACGTGGCATCACATTGCAGTAATCTAAAAATACTATCTGAAAATTTGTATTTATAACTTTCAATGATAGCCAGCCTGATTTTCTTTGTATGTTCGAGAACTGAACTTAATAACGTCAAGGCTGTATCGCCGACTAATTGAGATTCCCTACTGCTTACGACCGAAGGTACATCCTCAATCGAATACATTTTTACTTGACAGTCGAGTTTTTCGGCACCCTTGCCTCTAAAGATTATATTCCCACTCTTGAAAAAATCAGCGCGCACCGAGTCGCCATGTTCAAAGAGGTAGAGTTCCTGCAGCTTGGAATATATTCGCGCTGGGAAGGCTATTGGCAGCAAATTTCCTGAATTAGGCGACTCTTTATTCTTATTTATGATCCAAAAGGAAAGGTATGTGTGCCGAGATAATGGTTTTATCGTAGCCAAAAATGTACCATCGGCTTTTACTGGAAAGTTGAGCAAGTCGCTTTGGTCCAAATAGCTGGCACTATTATTAAGCCTAATGCTTATTTCGTAGTTCTGATTAGCTTTAGTTATTGATGTATCGATCTTGCCCTTTATGATGATTGGATCTAGGCCCGCAAATACATACTGGCTGCTGAATAAGAGCAATAAAATAAAGATTTTAGTTTTGTATGGCTCCATATGGTTATCTTATATTTTGTTGAATCCCGCTTAAACCAATCTCGTCATCTGGAATGGGAAATACATATCTAGGACTATTCGGCTCAAGCGTGAACTTTTGATCGCCCAAATTTCTATGCAGGGTGATATTGCTTCCTTCTTTATTAAGCCTCTTTAAATCAAGCCAGCGTAATCCGCGCCATATTAATTCCTTACGCCGCTCCAACAAGATCTTGTCTAATGCATCTTGAGAGTCAGCTGCTGATATAGGGGTGAAGGTGCCGGCTTTCATTCTATTCCTGACCAGAGAGTTCAAGTAAGAAAGAGCCTGGCTTGTCAATCCTTTTCTCGCCAAGCATTCTGCCTTTATTAGATAGATTTCGTCCGTCGCAAGGCCGGTAAAGGGATATGCAAAATCCGTATTGATTCCTTTTACATTGTAATTGCCAAGTTCCGTCTTAGAAAAATAAATTGGTAAGCGCAGGTCAGACGGGTCATACAGCCGTATTAGGGATGAATCAACGCCATAGTAATCACCTTGTGTGAAGATTGTTTCAGCATATTCGCCACTACAGTGGGTAAAGTAAATGGTTTCTTCAGCATTTTTTGTAAAAGTACCATAATCAAGTATCTCCAAGGTGTTGTAGTCAGTCAAAGTGGAATATAGGTTCAGTGCGTTGCTCGAATATAAGTCTGCCTTCTCGTAGTCTCGCATGTTAAGAAAGATCCGAGCTAACAACGCATAAGCCGCGACCTTTGAGGGGCGATTTTTTTTATCTGCGGTAATTTCGGTCTTCAATAGCTCCGTCGCCTCCAATAAATCTGTGATTATTTGATCATATGTTTGTTGCAAATTGCTTCTCTGCACAATTTCAGTAATATTGGCGCTTAACTTAAGAGGAATACCTAGATCTGTCGTAGCGGTAGAAACATGATAGGCTGGCGAATAGTTACATACTAAGGTGAAAAACGCATGAGCTCGTACAAATAAAGCCCAGCCTTTAATGTTTTTCATCTCAGTGCTTAATTCATTTCCCTGTTTACCAATCGCATCGAGAACGCTATTGGCATAAAATACTTGACTGTACGGAACTAGCCAGCTGCGGCTTCGAACCTGTCCCGCGAAGATATCTTTAGCCCATACATAGGTTGTCCGCTGAATTTCGGAAGATAGGGATTGCCAGGTTGAAAAATCCGGAATGTAATACTCGTCAGAAGATAATTGTGCCAAAGCTGGTGTCACATTGATAAGCTCATCTGCATTATCCAGCAAGTTTTGAAAGTCTTTAACAGTTGTAGGTATCACAAGTGTACTCTCCGGCTTAAGATCTAATTTTTTTGCACATCCAAATAGCGTAACTATTAGGAAAATTAAAATAATTTTTTTCATGTTATTGATATTAAAAACTCAAGTTAAGGCCTAATGAACAACTTAAAGGTTGTGGAATACTGCTAGATCCTGAGCCGTAATCAGGATCAATATTTCGCTTATTAGCACTCCATAAAATTCCCAGATTCTGTGAGTATATAAACACTCCTAATTTTTTAATTTTTAATGGGCTTGCACTCTCTAGCGGCAATTGATATGATAATCTTATATCTTGCAAACGTATATTGTCGCCTTTTTCAACCGTTTTTTCTGAGTATTGAAAAAAGGTATCCCTGAAAGTGTCAGATGGGTATACTAGTGAAGGTATATCTGTCAAAGATTCATCACCTGCTTTTTTCCACCGGTTATCGTAATCTGCTACTCTAAATAAATAGTTACTACCCGAAAAGATAGAAGTTCTCCTGAAAAAATAGTCGAATTTATAAAGTATATTTACTGACAGCTCAAAGTTCTTATAAGCAAATGAATTTATTATTCCACCAAAATATTTTGGAGATCCTGAGCCATGGTACTTAAGTCTTGAGGGATCAAGCGCGTTTATAATAGAAGAATAATCTTTGCTTGCAACACCTTCAACAAACCCTTGCGGGTTGCCTTCTGCATCTAAACCCGCTGATGGAAAGCTAAAAATCGCGTAGTACGGATAGCCTTGTAGAGGATTGTTATAATTGCCGCTTACGATATTGTAATTTGAGCTTTGTCTAATCTTATACCCCGTCACCTTATCTATATTATAATTCAGCAAAAACGATGTAGTCCAATTAAACTTACCGTCTATGTTCCTGCTGGTAATTACAAAATCAATTCCTTTTCCCTGCAAGTCCGCAACGTTTCCTTTGAATTGGGCCACACCCGTCTGCATTGAAATTGGACCATTACCAATTAGATCGGTTGCATTTTTTTGATAAACATCTATACTTCCCATCACTCTGTTATTTTTGAATGCATAATCCAACCCTAAGTTCCATGTTCGTACTTTTTCCCAAGTCAGTGCCGGGTTTGGCGGGTTTACTATCGAGGCATAAGGACTATCCCAAAAATTTGTAAATCCTAAGCTCTGAATTGTAAGATAGCCGGAAAGAGTTTTATCAATATTTCCATTGTAACCATAGGTGGCCCTTAATTTTAATTGAGGAAGCCACTCCAACTTATAGAAGGCTTCCTTATCGATGTTCCACGAAAGACCTGTTGACCATAACGGCACGCCCTTCTGATTTGCATCCACTCCAAATAGATTTGACTCATCCTTTCTTGCGCTGCCGGAAAACATATACCTACCTTTATAGGCATAAGAGATGTTAGCATAGTAGGATTGAGTGAAATTTATCATGCCCCTGGAATTTGGAGCCGTCGAAAATCTCGTCGATGCCCGGCTGTAATAGTATCGATAAGGCATCATTGGATTTATAAGGTTATTGCCGTTGGTCCGCGTTTCTGGATTGTATCCGTATATTACTTGGTTACTTGATGTTTTTCTGCCGTCTGTATTCTCGTACCCTCCGATAGCGTTGATCTCATGATCCTGCGCAAAGACTTTAAAATAATTTACCTGAAATCTTGCAGTTTTAGTTTTTAGCAGACTTAGTGACTGATCTAAGATATTCCCAAGCGGTATACCATAAGTGATTGAATTGCCATTAATTGAAGAATAAGTGTTGATCGTATTTCGAACTAGGTATTCTGTCAATAGCGCATCTCTGTCATTTCTGACATCTTCGTTTAGAAACTGATATTTGGCCGACAATGTCAAGCCATCCGCGATTTTATAAGCCAAGCCAAAATTTAACCTGTACTGCGTTATACGATTTTCTCGATTTGGCTGAAGCTCATCTTTAGGCCTATAATGCCAATCGAGCAATTTACCATTCCCTGCAGTGTCTAAATATGTTATGCGTAAGTTGTTGACCGTAGCCAAAGAGTTTCCTTTTTCGTCGGCTAATCGATCATAAGGCGAGTATGGAATATATGCGTTACTTTTACTGTTAGTGGTGCTGCTGTTGAAATTTAAGTCACTAAATAGCTCTAGGCGGCCGCCTATCAAGGAAACGGAGTTTTTTGCATTAAATGATAAGCGCTCATAATCATTGGTTACTGAAGATTCCAGATTTTTATCGTAACCCCCGGAAATATAAAAGCTGCTGATATCGTTCCCGCCGCTCAAGTTTATTTGGTACTGCTGGTGCACCTTAGGTCTATAGGCATATTTTAAAAGATCAGACCTTATGTCGTTTCCCTTCAGTTCATTTATCTGAGAAATCGAATCGGCAGCTGTTATCAATCCCATTTTCTTTCGATTCATAACCTCGACCGCCCTTGAAATTGCACTGTATTTCAGGTTTATACTTCCATTAAAATATCCTTTATTAAAAAGATATTGCTCAAGGTCGATATAATCGGCCGATGATATCTGTGGTGCATAATACAAATCTGGCTTCTCGGAAATTGTCAATGTCGAAGATAAGTTGATCGCTAACTGTTGCTTCTTGCGTCCCATTTTCGATTTTAATACGATTACTCCATTGCTGGCTCTTGTTCCCCAAATGGAGGCGGCGGCGGCATCTTTCAAAATTGTAATATTCTCAATATCCATCGGATTGATCTGCTCGATAGTTCCCTCATAGGGGAATCCATCTAGTACAATTAAAGGAGCTGCGTTCGCAAATATCGTACTTCGGCCTCTCACAGAAATTACGGAGTTATTTGCTGCCTTTTCAAGCCCTCTGTTAAGAAGCAGCCCGCTTGTTACTCCGTCAAGCCGATCTAAAATGTTTACACCGACGCTCCGATTAATCGTCTTGCTATCAATTATAGTAAATGAACCCGTCGCACGTTCTTTCGGTACTTCTTGATATCCCGTTGAAACTACCGAAACCTCCTCGAGATCAGAAGAAGCTAAATGGAGTCTTACCTTAACGGTATCATCTGGCCTTATCTCCGCAGACTGATAGCCAACGTACGATATAACAAGGACAGCATCTTGGTCGACCTCGGAAAGCATAAACTTTCCTTCATTGTCCGTGGTCGTAGTTTTATTCGAATCCTTGACCTTAATGGTTGCCCCGAACAGCGGACGATCGCTTTCATCAGTTACTGTACCCTTGATATCGATCAGCTTGGAAGTAATGTTCTTTGCCTTTTGCACAGGACTTGCAGATTTGGGCTTGATTACGATAGTCTTTCCCACAATCTCGTAATATAGCGGCTGGCTCTTGAAGCAGGCATTAAGAACTTCCTTCAGGCCTTTTCTTGCAATTGCCAGCGTAACGGTTTTGGAATTTTCGAAATGCTTATTGTTGTAAAACACCTCATAGCCGCTCTGCTTTTCTATTTCCGCCAGTACGTCCTTTAGCGGCGCGTTCTTGACCGAAAGGGATATGTTCTGGGCATGCGCTGCATCAGCGGTAACGAATCCGATGGATACAATCAATATCGTAAAGATGAGCCTGATACGCATAAATATTAGGTTAGTCCTGCGGCCATTCCTGCAATAGGATCTGACCCACGGGAATTTTTTGCCGCAGTGGTTTCCGCGGCCAATAAAAAAATTCATATCTTGGTGGTTTGGGTTTAATTGATAAACTGTTTTGCGATGGCTTGTCTAGCACCCAATTTGCCGGCTATGTTCTCTAGACATAACCGGCTTTTTTATGGGATTAGCTAGCCCTAAATTTTTCAAGATTATTTCATAGGCATTCAACTTATCGTCTGTATCTTATTTAAGCAAGCGGCGGAGACAGGTTGTACTCGCGCCGCCCGCAATTTTCAAGGATTTTCCGGTCTGTTATAGCCTGTACTCCATTTCAAAAGTCAGCGAGCCAGTCGCTTCTAATACATCGGAGTCATTGGCCTTGACTACAAGATCATTTGACAGTACGACCCATTTGGAATAATCGGGACCCGGAGGCACAGGATAGATTAAGGTAATGGTCAATCTGTTAAGGAAGCAAATTGCGCATTGCGTACCATAGTCTTTTATCACTTTGCTGTCGATTCCGCGGATGTAATTGCCCTGGTCGACGGTAAGGCTAAAGTTTTTGTCGATCCAGCCAATGAAATCATCGGCTATCTCATCAGCTTCCAAAGCCAGATCGGGATCCGACATGCTGTAAAGATGTTCCAGCTTGTCTTGTACATTTGCAGGGGTTAGTGGGTCTAAAGGCATAAATAAATTTGTTTTTAAATTTTAAGTTGATAATCTGTTTTGCGATGGCTTGGCTAACACCCAATAAGCCGGCTATGCTCTCTAGGCACCACTGGCTCTTATGGGGTTAACTAGTCCTAAATTTTAATGTGAAATCTACTCCATAGGCATCCGTGGTTTTAGTGAAATATACCGGTTGTTTAAAAATTCGGTGTTATGGCCTGATAACAAGCGTTCTTCCTTTTGAATCCTGTACCAGCTCAAAATTCATCTGGGTTATCTTAAAAATCAACAGAACCTGAGACAGGTCCGACTTTCGGGATATCGTTCCCGTGAACCTGTCAGATGGAACCGGACCGCTGAACTTTACCTTTATATCATACCAGCGGGCAACCTGCCTCATGATCTCCGGCATTGCCGCATCCTTGAACTTGAATTTGCCGTCCTTCCAGGCGAGCGCCGTCTTCAGGTCAGCACTCCTGACATCCACTGGCTGCCCGGCCGAGCTGATCGCCTGCTGTCCGGGAACAATAGATACCTTAGACTTGCCAGACAGTACCCTCACGGCGCCCTCTTCCAGGGTGGTGACAGTTTGCCCTTCGTCAGCGTAGCTGTTGACATTAAAGTGCGTTCCGAGCACTTGCACTGTCTGCCCGACAGCCTTTACCCAGAAGGGCTGCGAAGCGTTATGTGCGACCTCGAAATAAATCTCGCCCGTCATGGAAACAAGTCGCTGCTTTGCTCCTGCAAACGAGACAGGGTAGGTAAGGGAAGACCCAGCGTTAAGCCAGGCGGCCGTCCCGTCTGGCAGCTGCACCCTGAACTGGCGCCCTTTCGGGGTCTCGATGGTATTCTGTGCCTTGCTGTCCTGGGAGCCGGCTGAAGCCTCATAGGAAATCGCGCCGGCTTCCATCTTGCGGATGGTGGAGCCCGCATCTGTAGCAAGCACGCCGCCTGCCACATTATTGATCTGGATTTTCCTTCCGTCGGCCAAGGTCAGGATGGCATCCTCTTTTCCTGGCGAAGCCTGGTTCAGGGCGATCGAGACTGGCTTGTCCACATAGTTTGTTTTCAGGCTGGCGAAATAAAAATATCCACCCACCAGCAGCAGTGATGCTGCGACGGCAGCCTTCTGCCATAAGGGGACGGTCTTTCTGCGTATGTCCGTGCTGATCCTGGAATAGATCTGGTCTAAAATCTCGCCTTCGTCTTTGCCGGTTTCTAGCCTTATGTCAAGCGACTGCATCTTTTCTGATATGAGCTGCTTCAGCTCGGTTTCATCGGCCTGTCCAAAGGACTGCAGGAGCTGCCTTGTTTCTTCTGGGCTAGCCTTATCGGAAAGATATTTTTCAAACAATAGCTTTTGATCCTCGGTATTCATATCTTAATATGCGTTTTTGTGTAATACGCTTCTAAATAGGCTATCATCTAGTCAGTTTTAAATAAATATTAATTGACTATCGGGATACTTTACAACAAACTTCCTTTTTGAAGCGCTCAGCATCTTACGTTGCCGCTCAAAACAAAGAAGTAGCGGCGAGGATTGAACGGAACCGACGAGTAAGAATTGTCATGTAAAAAAAACGATATATATTTACGGAAAAGTCAAATATGAAAAATAATCGTATTGTACTCCTGTTGTTACTCGCTTTTGCTAAAGTAGGTGCTCAGTCCAAAACCATAGATATTACTGTTGACAAGCAATTGCTAGACTACAAGTTTTTAGATGATGGCGGTTTTTACCTACAGTTTGGAAAAATTACGGCAATGATGGAAGGTCCTCGGCTAGACAAGGAAGTGATGATCTATTCACCTACGCTCGAAAAGACTGCGGTGTAAATTTACAGCTGGAGCATCTGATATATTTATTAGAAGCTGATGCAGAGATGTTGTAATTTTTGGACTATGCGATGCTTTACCTGAAAATTGCTTAATGTACATTTAAAATAGCATAGACGGCTTTTTTGGTTTTTATATTGTAGTTTTAGTGGCAAAAAAAATCAAGGCAACCCAGATAATCTGATCTCGGCCTCTAACAGAAATTTTAAAATAAATACGGATGAAACTGGTCACAACCTTATTAATCTTTGCCTGCCTGTTTTTTATCCCTGCTCCTAAAGAAAATGATTTGTCTATCGAGCTTTTGAGGGGAAAGGTAAAAAGCTGCACGGTTGCCACGTACTCAATTGTCAGCAGGAACGGAACGGAAAGCCGCAGGTTTCTACAAAGAAGAAGGACCGAATATAACATGAGCGGCTTCAAGACTAAGGTTACCACTCATTATGATGAGGCGGGCCAGATCAAGAGCAGCTGGGAAGGCAAGTACGACGACAAGGGAGAATTGATCAGCGATAGTCCTGATAAATGGAAAACAGTCGAAGTGGCAAAGGACGGCAGCCGAACGGAAACCATAAGATCGGGTTCCAGATTTATCGAAATAAAAAAATATGGGACCGATAAACTGCTGAGAGAAAAAGTCATGACAGACTTGGACGGAAAGCTGATTACTTCGGCAACAATAGCCTATAACAGCAAGGGATACAAGAGCAAGGAAGAAGATTACGGATCAAATGGCAAGCTCAGCCAGACAATATTGTATATCTATGACGATTTTGACAATGTCGTGGAAATCCAGTTTTATAACGCCGCACTCCAGACTTCAAAAATAACCTATACCTATGCCCCAAACAATGGACCGATGCTGGAGCGGAACCTCTATAATACCATGCATGGCAGCCCCCAGCTGTCTAAGGGAGAGAAATTCTCGAAACCAGACAAGCACAATAACTGGCTGCAGTCAAGGGAAACGTTCAGCGGAGATGCTGTTTTGAAAATCAGGGAAATTGAGTATTACCCGGACTAATTTTGCTGAATAAGCATCTTCCTGACAAAAGTTGAAACTGGAAGTCATTTTTAGACAAGGCTGATAAATTAACATTATAAAAAGAAAAAATGGGGCAAAGAATCTGCGCAATCATTACCGGCAAGAAGGTTGGACTACCTAAGGATGTTGTCCATTTTCTTGAAAAGGATGCGGTAGTCATTCCGCTAGACTTGGATTTATCCAACATCAGGCTTTTTGTAGATGGTGCTGGAGAATTTGATGATATAATTGAATATATAGGCCATTTGAAGGGAATCCCTCAGGATGAAAATGACCAAGATTATAAAAATAATCTTCCAGATTTATTAGCACTGATAGAAAGCCATAAGTTAAGGAACTTCATATTCGAGTATTATAGCGAATGGGCCGACGTTCCTGATGAAATTTTATTTATGGCAGTCATTGACGGAAAAATAAAAAAGGATTCGATCTATCAAAGCGGCACATCTGCAAATCCAAAAAATAAAGCCTATTATGACCTGGTGGGATGTGAATCCAGCTGGTATGCGACTGAAGAGAGATATTTCTGCTATGATGATTCAGTGGCAGCATATGTAAAAAAGGGGTAAAAGATAAGATAGCCTTAACTTTTTGTGGCAAAAAAGATAGCGGCCCCACCTGGTATACTTTTCCTTATTGCCAATATTGCTTTTGGTCAAGTAAAAATTAAAATGACGCTTGAGGTGTTATAATTTTAAGAACAACTGACAAGGCATTTAATAAAGAGATTAAAGCATTTTAAGAAAAAATCAACCGCTAGTAATTTGCTTAGAGTTAATATTACTGGATTTTTTAAGAATCTTATTAAAGAAAAGTATATGGACATATTTGAAAAATATCAATTGAGCTTTATAAAAGACGATAATGGACGTCCAGAAGGAGTATCTAAACTCTATCCTGTTCTAGAAAACGTTTTGTTTTCTTTTCGAGATAGTTTATCCGAAATTTTGAAAAACACTATCGAGTATAAATCTTTGGTGTCATCTAATCCTATGGAAAATAACAAAAAAGGGATGGTCTCTGATAATGAATACTACAAATATTGGGAACAGATTAATAAACTTGACTATTTCGGATCGGATGAGTCTTCTTTAAACCTCTATAATAGCGAGGTAGCTCTATCTTATTCTGGCAATGAATTTTGCATAATGCCAATTGAGGATTTTATTAAGATACTGGAGGAATGGAAAATGTTTTTAAAGGAGAATTATGGCTATAAATTTGATTAGTGCTTGGATATTTTAGTGAAATATCCACTATACGATAGCGAGCTTAAATATTTTTCAAAAGAGTTAATTATTCGTCAACCCTAAGCAAGGTTTGCAGGATTCTCGCAATATTTGAATTTTTCGCAGGAAGAAACCTTCCTGTCTCAAAAAATAATCTGCTTAAGATCCCGGGAGACTAATGCTGCTGCAATACGTCTTGGCAAAAGGATAAAAAAGCTAAAACCTGTATAATGCTAAAAATATCGGCAACTATGCTGGAATAGATTAAAATCGTGCAAATGAAAACCATGACCTTTCTTTACGTTGTATTGCTGTTTGCAAAATCTGATATTGCCTTTTCGCAAGGCAAGATTCATGAAATTAATGAAAGAACTCAAAAACTAGCTGAAAAATATATAGTGAAAGAGAATATTCCGGGAATGTCGGTTTCTGTGTCATTAAATGACAGTCTGGTGTTTAGTGCGGGATTCGGCTTTTCAGATATTGAAAATAAAGCAGCTGTCGACCCTTCGAAAACTAAATTCAGAATTGCAAGCATCACAAAAACAATGACCGCGGCAACAATTGCAAGGCTTTCTGAATTAGACAGGATAGATCTGAGGAAAAGCGTTTATTATTATCTGGACAGCCTGCCTAAAAAAGAATATGATTTTACGGTCGAAGAGGTCGGGGGGCACATATCTGGGCTGAAAAGAGTGGCAGGTACGGAAAAGTACTCTTGTGACAATACCTACAATAAAAATGATTTCTATAGCGTTTTCAGTACCGACAAGCTCCTGTTTCAGCCTTCGACCAGATTTGGATACAGCAATTACGGATACAAGCTATTAGGCATAGTGATAGAAAAAATTACAGGCGAAAGTATTATTGAAAATCATAAAAAATATATAGTTGATGTTATCGGACTTAAAAATACCATGCCGGAAAGCACACCAAAAGATAGCCTCACTGCAAAATTTTACATTAAAAAAAAGGATAAAATCATTGATGCCCCGTGCCTGGACTGCACTTTTAAGTATTCGCAAGGCTGCTATTTATCAACTTCGGAAGACTTGATAAAGCTAGGCAACGCCTATATGTTTCCTGGCAGGATCCTTAAGAAAGAAACGCTGATCGAGCTGATAAAAAGCAAGAAGCTAAAAAACGGGCTGAAAACAAATTACGGCTTGGGCTTCATGACCAGTAAAGATTTTTACGGCAATTATTTTTATGGACATAATGGCGGCTATGAAGGCTCAAGATCCATTTTAAGGATATATCCGAATAGCAAGATCGTAATTTCTATCTTAGCGAACCGAGATATTGAAGATATTGATGGCTTTGCTGCTGAAATAGCAAATAATTATATTTCAGGGCTAAGATAATCTGGCATATTTTGTTCCCTGATATTGCCATTCCTGGAGCAGATATCAATTCGGGATATGCTCAGGCATAGCTTTTACTAAAGCTGGAAAGGCTACCTGACAAAAAAGTTAAAATGCACATTGTGCAAAGTCTTCGGAGCAGTGTCCCTTTCTTTAGTATAATTTTTTATAATACGATATTCGCCTTCCCTATAGTTATTCTGTTCGGCTAAGAAATTAATCTTAAATTCCTTAGTATTTCCAGGAGAAATCTGGTATCCGATGCTGATAAAGGACAGGTCCTTAAAAACCTCCAGCATTTTCCACCTTCCGTCCTCCAAATATTCGATGGAATAACTTTCGCCTGTCGTGATTGGCTCGCCGGTATTATTTGAGATCGTTAAGACAGCTTTTTCTTTTAGACGACCGATGGTTGGTTCTCTTGGCTCTAAAGTCATAACCACGCTGTTTTCGCGGATCGAATCAGCTTTGGCGTGGCTTAATTCTTTCTCGGATCTTGGAATCTTCTCTTTAGGCTGGTTACAGCCGAGGCACGAAAATAAAATACATAGAAAGTAGCACATTTGTCTCATAGCGGTTTTTTTAAGTTTAGATGCTTCCTGCAATAACGCTGGATGCTAATGCCTTGTTTGCAATGCACAAGTTAAGGCTATTTGCTTAGTTTTCTTTGTTATTATATATCAGAAAACGGTTATTCTGTCTTGATAGTGTGTAATGCAGCCCTGCTTCTTACTGTCAGCATTTCCGTCTACTTCTATGGATCTCAAATTCAAACAGTCTTGACCTTTGTATAAGTTAATGCGATCCTATTGGCTTTTTTTGTATTTTGGCTATTAATAAATTAAAGCCAACATCAGCTATGCAAAGCCAATAAAAGTCGGCTGGAAGAATTTATGCAGGGTTACAGAAAAGTTGTCCGTCATTTTAAAACAAACCAATAATCAAGTAAGCCAATGTCGGAATATAGTTCAATTTACGGCTACATAAAAATTGACAGGGATTATGAAAAATCTGTTAATTTTATAAAAGCAATTGGAAAGGATCTTGAATATCCATTCATCAACACCAATATGTTTAGTTTTGGGGACTATGAAAGCCCATACTATTATGAAAATATTTTTTTGGGCTTCGCTTCATCATATAAACATTTCGGTCTGGACTTAAGCGACTGGAACAGATTTATCCTAAAAATTGAAAATATCCTCAGAAATACTGATTTCGAGAGTGCCCAGTTCCACGTCGAAAGTTCTATTGGAGACTTTACGCTGTATTGGGAAACTCTTGATAAAACTTTTTTTACGGAAGAAAAGCAGGATGATAAATTAGTAAGGTTGACCAAAACTGACGAATGGTATTTTGGATTCGGAAGGAGAGGGGCTTTTGTCGGAGATTTGGATGAAAGTCAAGTTTTTTATGATTATGAAGATTTAAGAAACTACCATGATTTAAATTTTGTTTATCCAGTGCCAAAATAGAAAAAATAATTCGCGACTAGAGTTTTGCGGAAACTGCAAACCTTAATCAAAAAGCTTTGGGATTTCTCAATTGAACTCTTGTATACAATAGAAGGTTTGTAGTTCTATCCCGCCGATAACGCAGGTAGGACCGTCACAAAAACCAGCCTAAAGAAAGCAGGAGAGAAGCGATTTTCGGACTATTCAGGATAGATTGCTTCAGCTTCCTGGTCGCCGCAACAATGTGGCCATTGATGGTGGAGGTAGAGATGTTCAGTATCCTGCTTACCTCCTCATAGCTCTTGCCCTCAATCTTGCACAAGGTAAACACGAGCTGCTGCTGGGGCGGCAGGCTGCTGATAGCCCTGTCAATTGCAGCCTTGCTCTGTTTGTAGAAAAGGTCTTCCTCGACATGCGAATAGAGCTCGGTGCTGCTGGCAATGATTTGGTCCTGCAGGCGGGTGTTCCTCGTGGCGCTCCTATAAAAATCGTGGACCAGGTTGGCTGCCATCCGCAGCGCATAAGGCAGGAAATCCGAATCAGTATCCAAAAGATTCCTCTTATGCCAGATCTTGACGAATAAAGCCTGCGTCAGTTCTGCGGCAATATCGGGCACTTTTACCATTTTCGTAAGCGTCCTATAAATAAGCTTGCTGTACTGGTCATATAGAATCTTGAACGCACGCTCGTCGCCCTGCTGCATCCGCAGAAGCAGTTCCTTTTCATCGGGCAAAGCTAAAGAGTTCATTTTTTGCTGATCTGCTGGTCTCATCCGGAGAAATTTCCGGACATCCGTCAACCAAATCTAAATATAATGCCTTAAAATACCAATAATCAGGCAATTAATTCTCGCCAAAATTTTATGAATTTGTTTCCGAGATGCATTATTTACGAATAGTACACGTAAATTAGGCTTCAAAGTGCTGCGCTTAGCTAAGTAATCAACTTAAAAAATGAATACGGAAAATGAGTGTAAAAATTAAAGGATCTTATCTGCAAGTCATATTCTGCCTCCTTGCTGCGCAAGCCGCCGCGATGATCAACCTGCAGGAATCCTTCCTGAGGTCATTTTCTTCGCAATATTACTGGACATATCTGGCCGGAAATTTTTTCCTCGTGCTCACCCTCACGCTGTATGTCCGGTTTGCCGCAAGGAGAATAGGCAAAAGATTTTGCGGCCGACAAGACTCGCAGCAGATATTGATCTGGCAGGGGGTCTTGGGCCTGCTGCTGCCCGCTGTCCTGGCTTTCGTACTTGTTACATTGTTTTTAGAATTATACAACGTTGACGTTCTGAAAAGCGGCTTCCTTAATAAAGATTTTCCTTTTTTAATTTGCATTCTTTTGATTGCAAATATTTATTATCTTGCCATAAGCAAACTTATAAAGCTCAAATCAGAAGCAGCAGCACGACAATCTGCCGTATCTGAAGCTGGCGCTGCGATCATTAAACAAGAAGCTGTTACTGAAACCTCCATCCGAGAGCTAAAGGCTCCCAAGGAGATAATTGTGGTAGATACCCTAACCAAATCTATCCCGATCCGCACCGAAAGTATTGCCTATGGCTATATATTGGGTCGTTATGTCTTTATTCGAACGAATGGCATGCAAAGCCTAGGAGAGAGCTATCAGATTTCCTGGAGCCTGAAAGCGCTGGAGGAAGCGCTCGACCAGCGGCAGTTCTTCAGGATCAACAGGCGGATGATCGTAAATTTCGACGCATGCAGGTATTACGCGCCCGGCAGGAACAAGACGCTGGAACTTTTTCTTGATCCGGAGCCCTATCCCAAAAACGCAAAGAAGCCGGCAGAGCATGAGCGCCTCCATATCGTAAGCGAAGACAGGGCCGCGTCCTTCAAGCTTTGGATGGACCGCTAGGCTTTCCGCTGCACCAAGAATCAGTGAAAAAGCCAATTATGGCAGCCGCGGCTGAAAAGCCCACGGTCCATTTCTTGTACCATCTGTACTAATTTCCGGCCAGGATAGTACATTAAATTGTACAAATGGTTATCTGCCAGCCAATTGCCTTGGCTGGCAAGAGCGCGTCAACTCCTATTCTGCTAGCGAGTTCCCCTTGACGGCGCCCGAATCCCGCCGATCTGGAGCTGAGTCCCCAGCCGGGAAAAGGCCGCCTCATGCCTTATCGGCCCGTAAGGGCGTACCCTTCCTGCGTGCTTTCTACAGGGCCTGAATTTGAATGACCAATAATTCGAAATTATCCTGCTATGAAAAACACTACTGATGTTTTCCCCCATAATGTAAACGAAGCGCACTGCGCATATCCCCTGGAATGGCTGGACCTGCTGATAACCTTCACGCTGGACCCTGCCAAGAACGACCTTGACCTTATGACACGCGAGCAGGCCCAGGCCATATGCGACCGCATGCCTGCCGAGGAGGCAAGGCTGCTGATGGCGATCAAAAAACAGATGTTCGCGGTCGCCGAAGAGAGCAGCACCAGGCTGATCACAAGGAGGTACCATTCAGCGCTTATCATCCTGCTGGACTGCTGCCTTGCCAACAGCAGCGGAAGCTCCGCCGCAAATCCCCTGCTCAAGATGGTCTTCGGGTCCCTGATTTCCTGCATCGACAGCATACTCTCGTATCTGGAGTCCCACTACTACCGCTACATGCCAGCCGACCTGCGGGTTCCCGCAACATATCTTTCCGTTACCAGGAGGGAGCTGCGGGAAAAGATCAGAAAGCTGAAGGCCAAGGCAGCTGCGGGCGGAATCCTGCAACCGCTCAAGGATATCATCTTCAAGAACCTGCTCAGGTTCGCCGATGGTGCGCAGCTGCGGCACGAGATTACCTTCCAGGCCGTCCTATACAACAAGGAGCTTGTCCGGCGCCTGGGCGAGATAGACTGGCAGTCCGACGAGGAAGGGCTTTTCAGCCAGCTCAATGAGGTGCTGTGGTATATGAATTTCAACAGCAGGAGCTATATGGATTTCCTGTTAGGGTACATCAGGAAAAAGGCGAAGCAGGCAGGAAGCCTGAAGGAAGAAGTGAAGCTGCTCTATTTTTATTCCAAGGCATCAAAGCAGATGCACCAGAGCCGGGGGGCGATCCTCGACCCCGACTACCATGGCCTCGGATATGTCCTGCAGAAATGGCTCGCGAGCGAGATTGCCTATAAGGAGGAAAAGATCAGGCTGGAGGGACTTTCTCCTGAACCGGATGCAAAAAAGACCGCGCAAGCGAAGGCAAAAGACGAGATGAAAGTCCTCTGCGACCTTTCAAGCGATCAGATAGGGCTTATCATCCGCGCGGCAGACGAGCTGAGGATACTGGTCGCACGATCGATGACGGCCGTATTCAGGTCTATCGTCCCGCACCTTTCTTCGCCCCACAAGGAAACCCTGTCCTATGACGGCATGCGCAGCAAATCCTACGTGGCAGAGGAAAAGGACAAGCAAAAGGCAATCGAGACCCTGGAGCGGATGATCAAGAAGATTCGGGATTACTGACCCCGCAACAGCGGCAGAATCAAGCAGCTGCAATTATCTGGGCATCGTTTCCTTAAGACGACCGGATTGCGGATTCCAAATCCTGTCCAGAAGCTGAGAGCAAAAAAACTGTGTATCAAAAATGCCCAGTTTTTTTTTGCCATAAAATCAGCGGCAGGACCTGATTTACATAGGGTTCCTATGGGTTCCAGAAGGGTTCCAGAAAAAAGTTGGACTTGATGCGCCTTCGCTTCCTTTGTTCCTTTGCTGTCAGAAATTATAGAAAAGCCTCCGCTCCACTATAAGGATCGAAGGCAAGACGAAAAAAAAACGAAAGGCTTATGTTGACAGACATTTCTTGGAAAGACTACATGATGGTAGTCGCCATATCGGCAGCAATCTATTATCTATTCGTGGGGCTGCGCTATTTCTCCCCGGAGCTAAAGGCGCTTGTTTCACCGAGCCGCGGTTCCGGCGGAACATTCGGGATTCCCGATCGGCATGCTGTCGAAATCCTGCCAGAGGAAGAGGAGCCGCAGGATCGGATAGCTTCTATCGAGACCTTTACGAATGACGACCTTGCGGAGGTCGAAGCTCTTATCGAGCGTCTGAAGCAGGCTATATCCTGCTCGCCGGCAGACAAGGTCGAAAAGCCAGAACTGGAGCACTGCCTGAGGCTGATGTTCAGCGAATACCCAGGAATAAGGAATTCTCCGCTGCGCTTCTCTATAAACGAGCTTGCGGCCACGGAATGCGAAAAATATGGGACTGCGCCCCTCAGCCAGGATGAGGTGGAAATGCTGTGGAAAGAGGCCGAGAGGTAGCAGTCCCAAAGCGGAGCGAGCTTTCCCCATCCGTCCCGGTGCAGTATGGCAGTGTGTGGCAGGATTAGCGGGCAATGAGATGGCGAGGCTCCTCCGTTTTTTTTAAAATCAGACCTGAATATTTTTTAACCCAAATAATTGTGTGAGATGGAAATGACGAGAAAGAAAACAATTGGGCCCCGCCGCATAAAGATGGCCGCCGTGTGCGCCGTGCTGGCATTGACGGCAATCCATTACGGCGCGTATGCCCAGGACGGGGTTGCAGGGATCAACGAGGCGAACCAGAAAGTCCGCAGCTATTTCGCTGCAGGAACCAACCTGATGTACGGCGTTGGCGCCCTTCTGGGGCTGATAGGCGCGGTAAAGGTCTACCAGAAATGGAATAACGGGGACCAGGATACCAGCAAGGTTGCCGCCGCATGGTTCGGGAGCTGCGTGTTCCTGGTAGTGGTGGCGACCGTGATACAATCATTTTTTGGCGTATAAATACAGACAGCCATGCAAAAGATGCTGAAAGAAAAGCTGTGGGCCTATATCGTCCACAACAATCCGGACCTGATGTACAGGCTCCAGGAAGACTATTCCGTCATGAGGTATCTCGAAGAGAAAGTAAAGGGCGTCATGCCGATGGCCGACAGGCTGCTTTCGGAGCGCCGCCCGCTCTACGCGATCGAGGAGCTCTGCGTAAGGGAAATGACAGAAGAGCTCAGGCCTTCAAGATTCTTGTATATAAGGGAAGTGCTCGAAGATGAGTTTCCTAACGACTGCCAGCGGTTGAGGGAGGACGGGCTTCTTACCTATGAGGCTATCAACATAATGGAGGGCTGCAACGAGATATTTGGGGCTTTCGATTTTTCTGTTGAAAATAAGGACAGCAGCAGGCTCCGCCATGCGATCATTGCCCATATACATGGCTTTCTTGCGTAAAGCCGGGCCAGAACGAATAAGAACTGACCTTTAATAAATCACAGACTATGGCAAATATGGTTTATCAGATCAATAAGGGGATCAATGCCTCGATAGAATTCAAGGGCCTCAAGGCACAGTATATCTGGTATCTGGGAGGCGGGATCGTGATCCTGATGATACTCTTTTCTGTGCTTTACTTTGCCGGCATCCCCTCTTTGGGCTGCGTGGGAATAGTAGGGGCCGCAGGAACTGCCCTGGTTGCCAAGACTTATGCAATGAGCAGGAAATACGGCGAGCACGGCCTCATGAAGGCGATCGCAAAAAAACAGGTCCCGAAAGCCATAAGGTGCAGGAGCAGAAGGGTATTCTTATTCTCGGGCGCCAGCAATGCAGCAGGAACCAGACGTGACGAACGAAATATAAAAGGAGGAGATAGATAGAAATGGAAAGGGAATTGCCAAGATACAGATTAAGAGAAACTGAGTTTAGGGTAGATGTAAGGAACAGGCTGCTCGCAGATGTGGAGCGGCCTGACAACATCATACGTCTGGAAGACCTGCAATTTATCTATGGAGGCTACATCGCCTATCTTGACAACGAGGGAAGGAATGCGCTGCATAGCGGCAATAGCGGCACAGAGTATCAGCTGCCGCAGATGGTGGTGCTTGATCCTGAAGGAATGGCAGCGCTTTATGGCAAGACCGTTGCGGAAATCAGCCAGCTTACGGACTTTGACCTGCTCATCGACCAGGAAGTATTCCGCCGCAGGATCGATGGGGAGCTGCCCCAGGTTGACATACTGGGCACAACTTTCCTTGCCGACAGCCACGCCGGAACCCTTACATCCGATACAAGCCAGATCCTTCTGTTCGAGCTCGAGCCCTACCTTAAGGATGACTTCTACGAGTTTCCATATAACACCGCTGCCAAGACTTTTACAGACCTGGATTTTGACGCAATCACAAGTATTCCCGAAGACACCGTGTGGGTCCGGATGCCCCTGGATTGGAATCTTGATCCTGTGGGATGGGCCCGGCTGATCGGGGCTGATCCCAAGGACATCACGATAAACTATCCGCCCAAGGGAAAGATAGCTGCCGAATTGATCAGCTGGGACCAGACCAGGATTTACGAGATCATGGAATCCAATCAAAAGAGATTGGGAGAAAAGCAGCATGAAGCAAAAGCCAAAAAGAAATCGGCAGGCAGGCGCAAGGGCAGGGGCTGCTGATCCAGCGGTGCCAGGATGGCTATAATAATGAATAAATATAAAACCAAATGATATGGAACGAGAACTGCCGATAGTAAAGATTGAAGGGACAGAGTTCCTTGTTGACGTAAGCCAGGCGCTGCTTCGGGAAAAAGACAGGCCGGAGAATACCATTCCTGTTTTCGAGATGAATGATGATGGGGGCGGGTACAGCTTCGAGTATGACCGCCAGCGCAGGAACATGCCCGATCCCTGGGACAGCGACCCGGACGTCATTGTCGTGAACCTGCCGCCGCTGGTCGAAATGGATCCCGAGGGCATGGCCCTGAAGTACGGCACCACCGTGGAAGAACTTAAAGGAAAGACCGACTTCGATCTCATGGTCGACCAGAAAGCGCTCGATGAGCGGCTGAAGGGAAGGCTGACCACCATAGATATTGCGGGGCATACCTTTTACGTGGATATTCCGATGGACATGCTCAGGCCGAAAGACGACTTCCTTTCCAAAGGGATAGTGTTCAGAAATGTCGACCACTATTACAATGAGGAGGAACAGTCATACGCCATCCCTTACAATCCGGCAAGGCATGAATTCCAGGAACTTGATTACGACAGCCTGACCGAGTTCCCGAAAGATCTTATCGTGGTCGAATTTCCCAGCGAGCGTTTCCTCGACCCGATTGGCTTTAACAGGAAGCACGGCTTTGGCATGCTCGACGGGCTGAAGGAAACCCAGATATGCCCCCATTTCACGGCAAAGGTCATTGGCTGGAAAGAAACGGGCCTGCAAGAGACCATCGACCAGAACCGAAAGAAGCTGGGAATCGACAGGCCGGTGGAAGCGGCCAAAAAAGGCAGCCGCCAGCGCAAGGGCAGGGGCATATAGAATTATAAAAAGGCAGAAGAGATGGAGAAAATGTTAGAGGATATTTTGCCTATAATGGACATACAGCAGGACTGTATCATAAGCAGGCAGGGCGACGTGACGGTAGCCTTCAAGGCAGAGCTGCCGGAGATTTTCACGCTGTCGGACCAGGAGTACGAAGCCTTCCACCAGGCGTGGGTGAAGGCGCTAAAAGTGCTTCCCAAATACTGCGTCATGCACAAGCAGGACTGGTTTGCGGACAGCAGGTATAAGGCCGATTTCAAGGCGGACGATACCAGCTTCCTGAGCCGAAGCAGCGAGCGGTTTTTCAACGAGCGCCCGTACCTTGACCACAGCTGCTATATCATGCTGACCAAAAAGCCGGCAGGAAGGAAGCAGGCAAGTTCGCTCTTCTCGAACCTGCTCCGCAGATCGGTCGTTCCCGAAGAAATGCTAAAGCCGCAGATGCTGCAGGATTTTCTGGACAGCGTCGGCCAGTTCAGGCAGATCATGGAGGACAGCGGATTCGTGACCATGCGCAGGCTGAAGGACAGCGAGCTTGGCAGCCAGAGCCGAAAGCTTGGCCTGATCGAGCGCTACTGCTTCCTTTCGGAAAAGAACGACAGCTTCCTGATGGGAGACATATCATTCGACGGGGAGCTGAGGGTAGGCAGCAGATACTGCCAGCTCTATACGCTGGGCGATGCCGCCGACCTTCCGGCACTGTGCGGAAGCAGGATAAACTATGACCGCTATTCCACGGACAGGACCAAATTCAGCGTCGGCTTTGCCTCGACCCTGGGACAGCTGCTGCCCTGCAGCCATATCTACAACCAGTATATCTTCATCGAGGATGCCCAGAAGACGATCCAGAAGCTGGAAAGCAAACGGCTGAGGCTGCAGTCGCTCTCGGCCTACAGCCGGGAGAACATGATCGCAAGGGATTCCACGAACGATTTCCTGAACGAGGCCATCTCCCAGCAGCGCCTTCCGGTCAAGGCGCACTACAACGTGCTTGTCTGGACCGAAGACCGCGAGCAGCTCAAGGACCTCAGGAATATGGTCTCCTCTGGCCTTGCGCAGATGGATGCCGTGGCCAAGCAGGAGACCGTGGGCGCCGCGCAGATCTTCTGGGCGGGCATACCCGGAAATGCGGCCGATTTTCCCATGAACGACAGCTTCGACACATTTGGAGAGCAGGCCGCCTGCTTCCTGAACATGGAAACGGGCTACAGGACATCGCTCAGCCCTGTGGGCATCCGACTGGGCGACCGCCTGACCGGCAAGCCCGTCCATGTAGACATCAGTGATGAGCCCATGCAGATGGGGATCTGTAGCAACCGCAATAAATTCATCCTTGGCCCGTCGGGCAGCGGCAAGTCCTTTTTTACCAATCATATGGTGCGCAGCTATTACGAGCAGGGAACACATATAGTACTGGTGGATGTCGGGCATTCTTATAAGGGATTATGTGACATGGTAGGCGGTTATTATTTCACTTACACTGAACAGAACCCGATCAAGTTCAACCCATTTTTCATAGGAGACGGCGATAGCTTGGATACAGAGAAGAAAGAGTCCATCAAGACGCTGTTGCTTGCCTTATGGAAGTCAGATTCCGAAGACTACAGGCGATCTGAGTATGTAGCGCTGAGCAATGCAATTACCGGCTATTATCAATATCTAGATTCCTTTCCTGACATTTTTCCCTGCTTTGATACTTTTTATGAATATCTGAATGAGCATTTTGTACCACAGCTGCAGCAGGATAATGTCAAGGATAAAGATTTTGATATCGGAAACTTCCTGTATGTGTTAAGGCCTTATTATAAAGGCGGGGAATTTGACTACCTGCTTAATGCAGCCGAGAATCTGGACATCTTAAATGAGCGCCTGGTAATCTTTGAGATTGACGCAATCAAGGACCATCCCATCTTATTTCCAGTCTGTACGATTATAGTTATGTCCGTATTCGTTAATAAGATGCGCAAGCTGAAAGGAGTACGAAAGATGATTCTCATCGAGGAAGCCTGGAAGGCACTCATGAAGGAGGGATTTTCTGAATACATCAAGTACCTTTTTAAGACGGTGAGAAAATTTTTCGGCGAGGCAATCGTCGTAACCCAAGAGATTGAAGACATCATTTCCTCTCCGATCGTAAAACAAGCCATCATCAACAATTCCGACTGCAAGATCCTGCTGGACCAGAGCAAGTACCAGAATAAATTCGGCGCGATACAGGACATGCTGGGCCTGACCGAGAAAGAAAAGGCGCTGGTGCTGTCCGTCAACAAGGCGAACGATCCGGCCCGCAAGTACAAGGAAGTCTTTATCTCCCTGGGCGGCATGCTCTCCAAGGTCTACAGGACGGAGGTAAGCCCCGAAGAATATTACGCGTACAGCACCGAACAGACTGAAAAGGTGAAGGTGATGGAATATGCAGCCCGTTTTGGCGGAGATATCCAAAAGGGAATTGCCGCTATGGCGGAAGATATGAGAAATAGACAGCAAGAACAGATAAAATAAATATACACCACTTATTACGCTATTATGAAAAAGTTAGGTTTTTTAGAAAAAGCAAGAATGATCGTTAAAGTCGCACTGCGATACTCGTCACAGCACTGCGCGAGTCTTGCAGCCTTGGACAGGCCATACCGCAGAACGTGGGATGATCCCAACAAAGAAGGAAGACTTATAAGCAGTTCTATAAGTATTACGCCTTGCGGAAGCCTGTATAAGGTTTATGAAGCAACATATCATGACGGACAGCTGGTAAACGAAGAAACCAGATTGGCGACGTATGGCTGGCATTCAAACGGCCATCTTATCGAGATTGCCGGCACCCGTTATTGGATCATTGACTCACTTGGCGAATCCTTATACGTGGACGATTATAATGACGAAGATCTGCGAAGTTTTGATGTATATGTCCGAATGTAATCCAGCTATCATGAAAAAATATGCAAAAATAATGCTGCTGTCACTGTTAATCTCTTTAGTGGCGGTACCGGCGCAGCCTGCAAATGCGCAAGGAGTCGTTTCCGTCATCTCTGCCGGAATAGGCAAGGCGATACGGGCGATGGACCTGAAGATACAGCGCCTGCAGAACAAGACTATCTGGCTGCAGAACGCACAGAAGACGCTCGAAAACGCGCTGTCCAAATTGAAACTCGACGAGATTTCCGAGTGGACGCAGAAGCAGAAGGAGCAGTACCGCGTATACTACGAGGAGCTGGCAAGGGTAAAAGCCCTGATCTCTTACTACCAGCGCATCCGGGAAGCCGTGCAGAAACAGGCCCAGCTTGTCGGCGAATATGACAGAACGTGGAGCCTTATCAGGCAGGACGGGAATTTCACGGAAGCCGAGGTGGCCTATATGGGCAGGGTCTATGGCGGAATCCTCAGCTCCAGCCTGGACAATATAGAAGACATCATGCTGGTCGTCCAGTCCTTCGCGACGACAATGAGCGACGCGAAGCGGCTCGAGCTCATCAATAATGCTGCTGCCCGTGCTGACAGCAATTTCGCAGACCTGCGGAGGTTCAACCAGCAGAATATCCTGCTCAGCCTCCAAAGATCAAAAACACAGCAGGAGGCAGAGGCGGTTAAAAAATGGTACGGAATAGAATAGCCACAAATGGAAACGATATTAAAAGCGGTCGATGAATTCGCATCGCGAATGAAGGCACAGGGCTATGATAATGCATTTCTTGCCGGAGCGGGATATCCCGGCCAATTAAAAGAGTGCCTTCTCGATTACATCGAGCAGGCAGCACTGGGAAATGAGAAAGGCATAAAAGACGGGATCGGCCTCTCGACCTACCTGCGATGGGAAGGCGTGGACCAGGATCATATCCAGGCCAAGATGGTGGTAAGACTCGTGGGGGGAAAATTCCAAATGCCAAGGATGAGCCTTGCTGCCGGAAATGCAGGCGGAAAGATAAGGGAACTTGATCTGGACCTGAATGGAAAACCAATGCCGACAAGAACGGAAGCCATTGCCGCGATCGATCCGCAAAAGCACAGGCTAATGAAGAAAAAAGGCTACAGACTTTAAAAATACAGACATGAAAAAGCTAATCATATTAATTCTCACGGCAGCTTTAGCCTTGTCCGCCACAGAAGCAGAAGCGCAGACATGGTCGGAGTGGTTCCGGCAGAAAAAAACACAGAAGAAATACCTCCTGCAGCAGATCGCGGCCCTCAAGGTCTATATCGGCTATGCCCAGAAAGGCTACAAGATTTATCAGCAGGGCCTGGGAGCGATAGGCAGTTTTACAGGCGGAGAATTCGTCCTGCACGACGACCATTTCGCATCGCTCGAGGCCGTCCGTCCCGAAATAAGGGGATATTCAAAGGTGGCGGGGATTGTCGCGATACAGATGGAAATTGCAGATAAATATCCCAGATACCTTCGCATGTTCGATACCAGCGATTTTCTAAGTGCCGAAGAGCAGAAATATATAAGAGGCGTCTACGGCAGGCTGATGGCAGATCTGGAGGCGGTTATGGACAGGCTGGCTGCAGTGACAGCCGACGGTGCCCTGAAAATGACCGACGACGAGCGTATCGGAACAATAGACGCGCTTTACGCCGAGACCCAGGAAATATACATGTTCTTCCGTCGGTTCAGCGAGGAGGCAAAGGTACTGGCCCTCTCAAGGGAAAGAGAGCAGAAAGAGATCGAAAACAGCCGCGCGCTGCACGGCATAACAACGGAACCATGAAAAAGACAGTCCTATTCGCATTGCTGCTGCTCGTGCAGGTACAGGTTTCGAGTGCCCAGTCTTCCGATGTGCAGCAGCTGCTGCTGAACGTGGAAAAACTCTCGCAATTCAGGCAGATACTGAAAGATATGAAAAAAGGGTACCAGATACTTGACAAGGGGTACGGCACCATCAAGGATATCTCCCAAGGCAACTTCAGCCTTCACAAGGCCTTTCTTGACGGGCTGCTCAATGTCAGCCCGACCGTGCGCGGCTACCGAAAGATCGGCGAGATCGCCACGTACCAGTCAAAGCTCGTAGGGGAATACAGGGATGCCTTCGCCCGTTTCCGGAGCGGAGGGAACTTTAGCCCTGATGAGCTGGAGTACATCGCCGGAGTGTACGACCGGCTGCTGAAGGAAAGCCTGAGAAACCTGGACGAGCTGCTTCTGGTCGTAACGGCCGGAAAGATGCGCATGAGCGATGACGAACGGCTGAAGGAAATAGACCGCATACATGGCCAGATGCAGGAAAAGCTGCAGTTCCTGAGGCATTTCAACAATAACACTACTGTGCTGGCGGCGCAGCGGCTAAAGGAAAGGAACGACGCAAGGGGCATCCAGGACATCTACGGAATAGACAACTAAAAAATCGAAATTATGAAAAATTGGAAAAAAGGAGCCCTGCTGGCAGCAGCAGGGATGACGCCCCTGATGGGGAAGGCGCAGGGGATCTCCGGCGAGCTGGGCGGCCTGCGAGGAGTGCTGGAAGGTCTCTATGACGAGATGATGCCCCTCTGCAGCCAGCTTATAGGCGTGGGGCAGGGACTTGCCGGATTTGCAGCCCTGTTCTATATAGCCAACAGGGTGTGGAGGCACCTGGCAAATGCCGAGCCGATCGATTTCTACCCGCTGTTCAGGCCTTTCGTGCTTGGCTTCTGCATCATGATCTTTCCCTCAGTGCTGGACCTGATAAACGGAGTGATGAAGCCGACGGTCACTGCCACCGGCGCGATGGTAGCGGGCTCTAACAAATCTATCGAGGTCCTGCTGCGAAAGAAGGAAGAAGCGGTGCGTTCCACGAACACCTGGGATATGCTCGTGGGACCGGGCGGAGACGGTGACAGGGAGAAATGGGAAAAATACACGCAGGATAGCGGTGCTTCGCAGGAGGGCGGTATGCTCGGCTGGGGAACGAAATTTGGAATTGCCAAGCTTTCCTTCAATTTCAGGAATACCGTAAAGGAATGGCTGAGCGAAGTACTGCAGATAATATTCCAGGCAGCGGCGCTGTGCATAGATACCCTGCGCACCTTCCAGCTGGTGGTGCTTTCTATACTTGGGCCGCTGGTCTTCGGGCTCGCGGTATTCGACGGGCTGCACCACACCCTGACCGCATGGCTGGCACGCTACATCAACGTGTTCCTCTGGCTTCCGGTAGCAAATATATTCGGAAGCATCATCGGCCGTGTACAGGAAAAGATGCTTGCGCTTGACATCGCGCAGATAGGGGAGCACGGGGATACGATCTTCAGCAGGACGGACATGGGATACATGATCTTCCTTATTATAGGGATCGTCGGGTACTTTACCGTCCCTTCCATCGCAAACTTTATCGTGCAGGCAGGCGGCGGCGCATTCCAGCAGAAGGTGACCAACGTTATGGGAAGCGCGGCATCCGAGGCGGCAAGTGCCGGAGCGGCAATGGCTACCGGCGGGACAAGCCGCATGGCACAGGGAGCGGTGAACCTTGCAAGGGCTCCCTTTGATATATCCGAAGGATATCGCGGCGGCGGCGAAAGTTCCGGCCACCAAGGCGACAGGCTGAAAGGAAATTCTTAAAAGAAAGGAGACAGCATGTTCAACAAGATGAAAAATATCGATACCGCTTTCCGCCATGTACGGGGCTTCACCATGCTCGTGGTTGCCGGCTGCTGCATCATCAGCTGCTTTGCGGTGTACAAGAGCTTCAGCCTGGTCTCGGCCATGCAGGGGAAGATCTACATCCTAGCCAACGGCAAAGCCCTTGAGGCCTACTCATCGGACCGAAAGGACAACATACCCGTGGAGGCGCGCGACCATGTCAAGACCTTCCATGCGCTGTTCTTTACGCTGGATCCCGACGACAAGGCGATCGAGGCAAATATCAAGAAGGCGCTCTACCTGGCGGACGGCTCGGCAAAAAGGGTGTACGACGACCTCAGGGAGAACGGATTCTATTCTGGGATGATTTCCGGCAACGTCAACCAGACCATCCGCATAGACAGCGTGATGGTAGACATCAACGAGTATCCCTACAGGTTCAGGTGCCATGCCACGCAGGACATCATCCGTCCTACCAGCATTACCACGCGGAGCCTGCTTACAGAAGGCAGCCTGCGCAATGTCTCGCGAAGCGACAACAACCCGCACGGCTTTCTTATCGAGCGCTGGAATACGATCGAGAACCGCGACCTGAAAACCGCTGGAAGAAACCAGCCCAACTGACACGACATGAAAAAATCAATCAGATCGATCCTTGCCAAAAGAAGAGAAGAAGGCTCACGCAGCAGGCTGGACCTGCTGGCGGAACGCTGGCACCAAAAGCTAGCAGGCTGGCTCAACCGCAAGACATCGGGGTTCCCGCTTCGGGCTATGGGCGCACTCATGTCGGCTTTTCTTCTGGGAGGCGCAGCCTTCTTCGGGCTTTTGATACTGCGCAGCCTGGCGCCTTCCGCGCAGGAGATCCCGGCCCCTAAAGGCGCAGCGCAATACAAACTCCCATATATCCGGGCCGACCAGGATACGAAAGATGCCCGCCTGCCGGCGCACGGCCGACGGGCCGCGGACACCGTTTCACGAAAGCAGGCCCAAAAAAGCGGCCATGAGAGCATGGGCGCCATTATCAATAATCCAATTACAAAAAAGAAACAAGATGGAAAACCAAACTGATATTCTAAAGAAAAAAAAGCAGAGAAGATTCCTGCTCGTGCTGCCCCTGATCGCCCTTCCGTTCCTGACGCTGATGTTCTGGTCGATGGGCGGGGGAAGGACAGAAACTGCCGTCGCGGCAGAGGCGGCACCTCCGGGGTTCAACAGCAGCCTGCCGGATGCCAACCTGAAAGAGGAGCACGCGATGGACAAGATGAGCTACTATGAGCTGGCAAAGAAAGACTCGGCAAGATTCCAGGAACTGCTAAGGAACGATCCGAACTACCAGACGCCCGCGGCTGAAACCCGTTCGTTGCAATTCGGCGAACAGGCAGGCAGCGTCGGAGTACAGGGGAACGGCAGGCTGAATACCTCGCTTTATGGAAACGGGTCTTCCAATGATCCCAATTCCGAAAAGATCTACCAGAAGCTTGCCATGCTGAACGGGGAGCTGAACAGGCCCCTGCCCGTGCAAGGCAGCCCAGATCTTTACGGCATGAGTGCCGCGCAGGAGCGAAAGCAGCCCGCTATAGCCAGCGGCGATGTGGAAAGGCTCGAGCAGATGATGCAGATGATGGGACAGCCTCAGGGCCAGGACCCTGAAATGATGGAAATCAACAGCATGCTTGAAAAGATGATGGACATACAGAACCCGGAGCGCGTGCAGGAAAAAATGCAGAAGGACGCCCAGAAGAAGCGGGGCAGGGTCTACAGTGTCGCAGGCAGGACAAAAGAAAACAGCATTACTGTATTGAGCGCCAAGAAGCCGGCTTCCGCATCAGGTTTTTATTCGCTCGAGGAAGCGGAAGTACCCCAGCAGAAGCAGAATGCCATACAGGCCGTCGTGCACGAAAGCCAGACTATAGTGACAGGCTCGACCATAAAGCTGCGCCTCACCGCCGAGATCATGATAAATGGCACAGTAATTCCGAAGGATAATTTTCTGTTCGGGACTGCATCGCTGGACGGCGAGCGCCTGTCCATCAAGATCAGCAGCATCAGGTACGGGAATTCCCTTTATCCAGTAGAGCTCCAGGCCTACGACATGGACGGGCTGGCAGGCATCTACATTCCTGGTGCGATAACAAGGGATGTTGCCAAACAATCTGCGGACCGCTCTATGCAGGCAATAGGAATGGCTTCTCTTGATCCGTCATTCGGAGCACAGGCTGCAGGCGCGGGCATAGAAGCCGTGAAGTCGCTGGTAAGCAAGAAGGTCAAGCTGGTGAAAGTAATCGTGAAGGCAGGCTACAGGCTGCTGCTTCGCGATGAAAAGCAGAAACAAGGCCAATCCAACTAACAGATCACTAACCGTTAAAAAACAAAGAAGATGAAAAAGACCAATTTTGCAATGCTGATCGCGGCTATCCAGCTGCTACTGAATCTGGACTGCCTGGCGCAGGCAGCAGCGAATCCGCCATTAAAGACTATCGAGCCGTACAGGCTTGCGATCACAGAAACGAAAACTACCAATATTATCTTTCCAAAGGCTATCGTAAGCGTAGACAGGGGAACCAGCGATATCCTGGTGCAGAAGGCAAAGGGGGTAGAAAACATACTGCAGGTAAAGGCGGCAAATAACAAGATCGCCGAGACCAATGTTACGGTCGTTACCGCTGATGGAAAACTCAGCTCATTTCTGCTGAGCTATTCGCTAGAGCCTTCCGTATTGAACATATCTGTAGGTTCTGCTAGCCAGACAGGTACCATTACCATGTCTCCCGAGAGCGTCAACCAGGTGGAAGTGCAGTCCCTCGCGTCTTCCGTCGCGGCCTCCAAACGAAAGTCGCCGAGAATAAGGGATAAAAACTCGGGCGTATCGCTAAAGATCGACGGAATCTTTATACATGACGAAATTCTCTACTGGCGCATCTCTATAGCCAATGAGTCGATAATCGGCTATTCTATAGACCAGCTCCGCTTTTTTATAATGGACCAAAAAAAGGCGAAACGCACGGCCTCGCAAGAGATAGAAATAAGCCCGGCATATGTATTCAATAGCACGCACAAGGTGGCGGCGGGTGATCTGAAAACCCTTGTCTTTGCGGTACCGAAATTTACGATACCTGATGACAAGATTCTTGCCGTCCAGCTTATGGAAAAAAACGGAGGCAGGCATATCGAAATAGAGGTGAAGAACAGGCATCTGATGAGGGCCATTCCGATAGAAGCATCAAAGAGGCCATGAAGGAAGCAGCACAGAAGACAATAATATTCATTTACACTAAAATTTAAGATCATGAACCAGAAAAATTTAGAATACCTGCAGGAGCAGGTAAAATTTACGGGATTTGGAGAAGGGATGAACGATGAGCTCAAAAAGAACATCGAGGCGGTGCCGGAAAGCTTTACGATTCGCCATGTTGCCGAATTTGGCACGGACAAGACCGAGGCCGAGCTTTTTTTCAGCAAGTCCAAGGAAAGCGACATGTATTTCTTCAACAAGTACGAGATGTCGCTTGCAAAAGAAGGGGAGACCGAAACGCTAGCCCAGACCTTCTACATCAACAAGGGGAACAATATTACCTTCAAGGAAGCCTATAATCTCATGGAAGGAAGGGCGGTCAACAAGAATTTCACCAGTGCCAAGGACGAGATATATAATTCTTGGGTTCAGTTAGACTTCAAGCAGGCCGACGAGAGAGGCAACTTCAAGCTGAGGCACTTCAATGAAAAATACGGCTTCGACCTGGAATCCGTGCTGGCAAAGCATCCGATAAAGGAACTGTCGAACGAGTCGCACAGGGCCGACCTGATTGCTTCCCTGAAAAAGGGAAACCTGCAGTCGGTGACCTTCATCAGGGACGGCGCTGAAAAGAAGCACTATATCGAGGCGACCCCGCAGTACAAATCCATAACCATCTACGATGAAAACAGGCAGAGGCTGCACAGCAGAAAGGCAAAATCAGAGCACCAGGCTGAAGGCGAAGGCCAGTCAGCTAAAAATGAAAGCAAAAAGCAAAATGTCTCCGATGAGGTGTCCGGTCCTGCGGAAAAAAAGACGGGCAGCAGGAAGAAAAAGGGGCAGGGAGTCTGAGTACTAATCATTAAATAAAATAATATGGACAGCCAGCGATTCAATCGTGTCGAATACGAAGCAGGCCAGTGGCGCTCCCGCGAGGAGCGCCTGGCAAGGATGTTTTCGGCAAGCCTCTACTCGAGACCATTCTTGAGTGAGAAGCTTGCTTATTTTGACCGCATCGCTGCGAAATATGGAGGAACAGATGACCCAGACGAAAAGTTTTCCCTCCGTGTCCTGAAGCAGGAGCGCAGGGAGATAGAACGGAAGCTGTACCCCAATGTATTGCTCCGCATGGTACGAAGGATGCTGGTTGTTCCATTTAGAAACGAGATTTCTGCAAGGCAGCAGGCAAGGCTATCCCAAGAGAACATCCTTGCATTGCAGGCGCAGCTGGAAAGCGCAGGATTTTTGGGCATATCAGCGAAACTCAAGGAGGCAATCGGACAGGGAAATCCGAATATCCCTATATCCCTTTCTTATTACGTAGAGCCGACCATCAGGATGGATTTCGACCTGAGCCTCTCAAGGGACAGCCAGGGCAGCATCAGATTGGAGGGCTATAAGGCGTACCTATATAATGAGGCAAAGCCTGGCGAACGCAGGGAACAGTTTTTTTCGGCCGCCAAGGGAAAATGTATCGATACGAAAAGCTCGCTAAACCTTCTTCAGGGAAGAGCGGTGGAACAGGATGGGAACTGGATACAGCTTGATTTTAATGACAGGGATGCCAAAGGGCAGTACAGGACCAAAGAATTCCCGGCAGCTTATGGATTCGACATCGAGAAGCAGATAAGGAGCCTGCCGATAAAAGAACTGCTCGACCAAAAGGAAACATCTAAGCTCGTTGCAGCCTTAAAATCCGGCAGCTGCCATGCCGTGAGTTTTATCAGGGATGGCAAAGAGCGGAGATATTATATCGAAGCCAATCCGCAGTTCAAGTCGGTAAATATCTACGACGAGCATTCCCGGAAAATTACCGTGGGTACTGCGATGGGAAACAAGACAATGGAGACGCTATCGCTAGCCCATAAGTCCGGCAAGCACGAGGAACAAGCAAAAGAAAAGCGCACAAGGATGCGTATCAGCTGAAAATAAGAATACCACTATGGATAAGTCAAAGCCGCTTTCGGATTTTTTTGCCGCCATCGAGAAAGACGGGCGCATCAGCATCACCCATATCGGGATCTATGCCGCACTGCTGCAATACAGGATCGAGATGGGGTACGCCAATCCGATAGAGGCGTTCAGCTATGATATCATGGGGCTTGCGAAGATCTCGGCACCGATAACCTACCATAGGTGCATCAGGGAGCTGAGCGAGTACGGGTACATAAGCTATCGGCCATCATTCAAAAAGAACCAGGCCAGCAAGATCTATTTCAAGGAAGATGCCGGTTCCCGAAGCGGCCAAGACAGGAGCTGAGTTTAGTATAACACGGAAAAAAGTGAGGTGGATTATGGAAGAGAGCATAACAAAAGACGATCTGAGACAATTCGGATTGATACTGATAGGCAATATCAGGGAGATGATTGAAAAGGGGGCTGCCGGGACAGCGGAGGACATCCATCCCGAATGGCTGAAAAGCGGACGGGTAAGGAAAATCCTTGACATCTCGCCAGGAACGCTCCAGAACCTGCGGGTAACCGGAAAGGTACGGCACAAGAAGGTACTCGGATCGTACTATTATAACAGGGCCGACCTGCACAGCCTGTTCGGCGAGAGCAAATGAGGCATGACGACGGATGAATTGGTGAGGTACCTCGCGGTCTTTGAGAAAGACAGGAGGCTCAACGTCTGGCATGCAGCACTGCTTGTAGCCATCGTGCGCATGGCGCATCGGCAGGGCCAGAATCCCATTATCAGGGCAAGCCGGAGCAGGATTATGGAAATGTCGCACGTAAGAACGCTGCCGACCTACCATAAATATTTTAAGGAACTGCAGGATATGGGCTATCTCATATATAGGCCGTCCTACCATCCGGGGTACAGGAGCGAAATCGAATTATTAATAAAGCCATAAAGCAGACTGCTTTATGGCTTTATTAATAATAGGTATTTTTATAAAGATTTTTCTTCTTGCTGCCTAGACAGTAATACCTTGGTCGTGCACACTGATCCTTTTCTTTAGCGCCTCGACTTCCCTTGTCAGGCGTTCCAGTATCGACAGGTCGTCTTCCGGCTGTCCTGCTGCCTGCGTAGCCAGCTTGTTTTTAAGCTCATTCATTTTCCTGCCTATTGTCCGCTGCTCGGTAATAGCGTATTCTTCGGTCTGCTTGACAGATTTGTGTCCCAGCATTTCCTTGACCACGTTGATCGGCACGTCATTGTTAAGGGTTACCGTACTCCCGAAAGTGCGCCTTGCCTTGTGGGTGTTGAGCGTAGAGGCGATGCCGCAAAGGTCGCCGACCTCTTTCAGATATGCATTCATTTTTTGGTTCGATGAGACGGGAAGAACGCTTCCCCTGCTAAGGCATATCGGATTATCTCTATATTTTTCAATAATTTCTATCGCTTTTGGCAGAAGAGGGATATTAGTATCAGAACCTGTCTTTTGGCGGTCTGACATTATCCAAAGCTCGCCGTCGATTCCCTTCTTGATCTCATCTCTGCGCAATTGGAAAATATCAATATATGCCAGTCCCGTATAGCATTGAAAGACAAAAACATCCCTAACGACGGCAAGCCTGGCAGTCGAGAAATTTTTGTTTTCGATTATATAAAGTTCTTCAGCGGTAAGCGGTTTCTTGTTGGGCGGGGTCTTCTTGCCCTTGAACCTCTTGAAGGGGTCGGCAGGTATAATGTTCCGGTCTATCGCCCTGAGGACGATTTTTTTAAAATTGGATATATATTTCAGTGCCGTATTGTTGCTGCAAGACCTTACTGTCTTGAGGTAGAATTCGTAGTCTTTTACGAATTCGAAATTAAGTTCCCTGAATTCCATGTCATCAACATTGTACTTGTATTTCATGAATTCTTTCACGTGCGAACGTGCAGTTACAAACCGTTCATGAGTGCCTGTTGCATATTCCTTCGGGACAAGAGCAAGCATTTCGTCGTTGTGCGCTTGGAATTCCTGCAGGACTTTGTTTTTTGGTACGGTCTTTCCCTTGATAAAGTCCATGATCTTTTGAGACGTGACCGTCTGGTCTGCGTACATTAGATCAGTCTTGCACTGGTTTATTTTTGTTACCATGCAATCCAGAAAGAAGTTCAGCGTCTTGGCGTCTTCCTTGCTGCCGATTGCTCTTTCTGCTTGCTGATCCCAGCGCTGCATGTCCCATTTCCGTTTGGTAGAGGTTTCTTTGGGAATTCCGTCAACAGTAACCCTTACGTATACATACCTAAGGTTGGTTTTCTTTTTTGGAGTCTTCAAAAAGAAGGTCAGTCCATAGCTGCTCTCTAACATAATTCAATTTTTTAGATTAATAAATGTAGAGTTATGGCGCTTTCAAGTCAAGTCGTTAACGTGCTTTACCTGTTGATATACAGTATATTAATTGTAATTCTGTGGCAGTTTTTTTTATATTTAAAAAGTGCCATACTACTGCCACGTGAACTTTGTGCATTTTTGAAAATTTTGGTGGTTGGCCGTAAAACAAAAAAACCCGCAAATTTTCAAATTTGCAGGTTTTATGCCCTTTAACAGATATTTTGCGAATTGGAAAACAACATTCAGTTGTTATTTTCAGCTATTCCGCGGAGAAAGAGGGATTCGAACCCCCGGACCTGTTACAGTCAACAGTTTTCAAGACTGCCGCATTCGACCGCTCTGCCATTTCTCCAGTATGCTGCTCTCATTTCCTGATTGCGAGTGCAAATATAGAAACCTTTTTCGAGTTTCAAAACATTTTATCATTAAAAATAAAACATTTTTTGAGCAACATTTTTAATTATTTCATTTTCTAGGCGTTACAGGAAAAATAATTTTCTATTTTTTTTCTAGAATTCGACATATTCCATAATTTCTAGGCCATATCCGATCATTCCGACACGTTTGGTCTGTTCTGAATTGGATAGTAATCGGATGTTTGTGATGTCGATATCATGCAGGATTTGCGCTCCAATACCAAAATCTTTATTGTCCATTTTTACTTGTGGCGCTTTAAAGATTCCTTTTTCCTGCAATCCTTTTAGTTCTGTGATACGATTCAACAATTCGATAGGTTGGATTTCTTGGTTGATAAACAATATAGCTCCTTTGCCTTCTTCATTGATTTTGTTGAACATGTTCTCTAATTTCTGATCCGGATCATTGGTAAGCGTTCCTAAGATATCATTGTTGACTTGAGTAGAATTGATTCTTGTCAGTATCGATTCGCCGATATTCCAGCTTCCCTTTGTCAATGCAATATGCACCTGCTTGTTTGTTGTTTGGAGGTAGGCTCTTAGCCTGAATGTACCGAAACGAGTTTCTACTTCGTAATCTTCTTTCTTTTGGATCAGGCTGTCGTGTTGCATTCTGTAGGCAACCAAGTCTTCAATAGAGACAATTTTTAGGTCAAACTTCTTGGCTACTTCCAACAGTTGTGGCAGACGTGCCATAGAACCGTCTTCGTTTAAGATTTCTACAAGAATTCCGGCTGGTTTTAATCCAGCTAGACGCGCTAAGTCGATTGCAGCCTCTGTGTGGCCTGTTCTTCTTAAAACGCCACCTTGTTTTGCTCTTAAGGGGAAAATGTGACCAGGACGTCCTAAATCTTCTGGTTTGGTATTGTCATCGACTAAAAACTGAATGGTCTTTGCACGATCGTGTACGGAAATTCCTGTCGTACAGCCATGACCGATCAAATCGACAGAAACTGTAAATTGGGTTTCATGTAATACGGTATTGTTCGTAACCATCAAATTCAAGTCTAGTTCTTTGCAGCGTGCTTCGGTCAGGGGAGCACAGATAAGTCCGCGACCGTGGGTAGCCATAAAGTTGATCATTTCTGGCGTTACTTTTTCGGCAGCGGCAATAAAATCGCCTTCGTTTTCGCGATCTTCGTCATCGACAACAATAATGATTTTTCCTTGACGGATATCTTCAATTGCTTCTTCTATAGTATTTAACTGCGTAATTTTATTTTCGGACATTATTTAGGTGTGTTGTTGTTTTTTAGTTTAAATAGTTTTTGGAATCCTTTTTGGATAGGGGTAAGGATTACATCCATGTTGATCAATCCAATGTCGTTTGTAGCTCTATAGGTCAATAAAATAGCCAAAGGAGACAAAATGAAGGAAGACATCCAAGAGCCTAAGAAGGGAGGGATCCCGTTTTCTTGGGCCAGTTTCCTTCCAAAAGTATTGATGAAATGGAAAGTAATAAATATCAAGACGGCAAATACGATTGGTAGGCCTAATCCTCCTTTTCGGATAATTGCACCCAAAGGAGCGCCGATAAAGAACATCAGCAGGCAGGCAAAGGCAATTACGAATTTTTCAAAAAGAGCCAACCAGTGGTTATTGATATTCTTTTGCTTTAGGTCTATTTCTTGCTTGGTGCCGTCAATTGAAAATCGGGAGCTTTCTAAATTGCTATTGGCAATTTCTAATACTCGTGATTTGTCTGTAGCAGACAAAAGGCTGAGCAGATCGGCTGTATCGGAAGTTTTTTTAGGCTTTTCGATAGTGACTGTCGGTTTGGTAAAACTCGTGATTCCAGTTCTTTGGTATATGTTTTCAGCAAAAGAAACTAAGTCTTTATCATAGTTTTTATGTAATGAATCTAGGGTATAGGTAAGCTCGCTCACGTTGAGCATGGCATTTGTGTTTGTAATGTTGGATTCGTCCTCCACCGTATTCAGTTTTGACAAATCGATATTGATGATGTCTTTTTTGAACGACGCCTTGACAAAAGGTACTCTCCTGCGTTCTTCGTATTTTTTTGGGATGATGTTTTCGTAATAGTTTCCGTTGAATAAGATCAGCTGAAGCATGCTGGATTCTTCTTGATTGACAAGTACTCCGTTTTTTGCTTTTATTACGACGTTGTTTCCGACACCATTTGCTGCTTTTTTGTGTATCGTAACGCCTTCCAGCTTTTCGCCTTTATCGCCTGATTTCTTATTAACTTTGATATTATATTCTCCTACATCGCTAAACTGTCCTTCTGCAATAGCCATTGCGGGTTTGGTCTGTACGATGTCTCTTCGGAGGTTCAAGAACTTATATTCTGCGGCAGGTATAACGTTATTGGCAAAAAAGAAAGCGATGATGCTTAATAGAAAGATAAAGACCATCAAGCTTTTCATAGCTCTTTGCAATGAAATTCCAGAAGATTTCATGGCGGCAAATTCATAATTCTCGGCAAGATTACCAAATGTCATGATGGAGGCCAGCAGTATCGAAAGAGGTAATACTAGCGGAATCATCTTTGGCGAATAAAAAAGAAGGAATTTTGCGATCAGCAGTACATCTAGGTCTTTTCCCGCTAATTCTGCGATAAAGAGCCAGACAGCTTGCAGGATAAAGATGAAATAAAGGATTACAAAAACCGTAGCTAATGTTTTGAGGAATGTCGTTAGAATGTATCTGTCAAGAATTTTCACCGATGTATCAATCTAGTTTGTTGATATAGTAATTAGGGTATTTACTTTCCGCAAAGGTAAATTGATTTTTTGATAATGGCTGATTGGTTTTAAAAGAATTAACAGTGATTGTTGTTTTTGAACCATTCTTTCCTATTTCCATAAGATTGTAGATGTGTTTGGTCTGTACGTCGATACCGAGAAAAATCTCTTTTCTGTCGTCTTTAGAGCTTGTAGGCACTAATTTTACGTATTGGATTTTTCTGCCGCGTACGTTTTGAAGGATATCCCAAGAATATTTGAATCCGTGATTAAAAAAGGTAAGCATTTTTGACGGCGTCACAGCATCTTCTTCGTTTTCGTCAAATTTTGAGATGCTTATTTCTTCGTCTTCTGGAACGATATTGTATATTTTTTTTCCGTCATAGATTTTGGTCACTCCCATGAAGTTGAGCACATATTTGTTGCCTTGCATGATTACATTTCCTTTGCTCTCTTGGTTGAGGTTTTCCTTCGGATTGGTGAGGGAATACTTAAAGTCAATCGAGATATTATCATAGCTTTTTACCTTGGCAGAAACTTCATCCAGCAGATTTCTCGCTTTTTGGCTGTTTTGCGCTTGAAGATTGAAGCCGATAAGAAATAATATAATAATTTGTAATAACCTTTTCATTTTAAAAATCATTTTGCTCATTGTTAAAAAACTGGTCAAGAGAAGCTAAGTCAGGGATATTGACACTTCTGGCCTTGCTTCCCTCAAAAGGGCCAACGATTCCAGCAGCTTCCAATTGATCGATTAATCTTCCAGCTCGGTTATAGCCCAATTTCAGCTTGCGCTGTAATAATGAAGCAGAACCCTGCTGTGCTGTAACAATGATTTCGGCAGCTTCCCTGAACATAGAATCTCTTTCCGAGATATCTACATCAAGTTTGATGCCATTTTCTTCTCCTATGTATTCTGGAAGAAGGTATGCGTTCGGATAGGCTTTCTGCGATCCTATGAATTCGGTGATCCTTTCTACTTCTGGCGTATCTACAAAAGCACATTGGACACGAACAACGTCATTTCCGTTGGTGTATAATAAATCTCCTCGTCCGATCAATTGATCGGCTCCTTGGGTATCTAAGATAGTCCTAGAGTCAATTTTTGAAGTAACGCGGAATGCAATCCTTGCCGGGAAGTTTGCCTTGATGATACCCGTAATTACATTTACCGAAGGTCTCTGCGTAGCAATAATCAAATGAATACCGATAGCTCGTGCCAGCTGGGCTAGCCTTGCGATAGGCGTCTCGACTTCTTTTCCGGCAGTCATGATCAAATCGGCAAACTCATCTACGACCAAGATAATGTAAGGCAAAAAGCGGTGTCCTAATTCAGGATTTAATTTACGGGACTTAAACTTTTCGTTGTATTCTTTGATATTACGAACCATCGCGTCTTTCAATAAAGAATAGCGGTTGTCCATTTCGACGCATAGCGAATTCAGCGTGTTGATTACTTTGGCATTGTCTGTAATGATAGCTTCTTCGGTATCAGGAAGCTTCGCCAGATAATGGCGCTCGATTTTATTGAAGAGCGTAAGCTCTACTTTTTTAGGATCGACCAAGACGAATTTTACTTCGGCTGGATGTTTTTTATACAGCAACGAAGTTAATACAGCATTTAGTCCGACCGATTTTCCTTGTCCAGTAGCACCTGCCATCAAAAGGTGAGGCATCTTGGCCAAATCGACAACAAAGGTTTCGTTGGAAATTGTTTTTCCTAAAGCAATCGGCAATTCCATTTCGGCTTCTTGGAATTTAGCGGCTCCGATAACGCTTTTCATGGAAACCATGGTAGGATTCTTGTTTGGAACCTCGATACCGATAGTTCCTTTTCCAGGAATAGGAGCGATGATACGGATTCCTAAAGCAGAAAGAGACAAAGCAATATCGTCTTCTAAGCTTTTGATTTTAGAGATTCGGATTCCGGCTTCTGGAACGATTTCATACAACGTTACGGATGGCCCGACAGTGGCCTTGATCTGGGCAATTTCAATTTTATAGTTTCGAAGCGTTTCTACGATTCGGTTTTTGTTTTCTTCTAATTCTTCTTGGTTGATAGTAATTCCTCCGGTAGCATATTCTTTTAGCAAGTCTAGCGTCGGGAATTTGTAATTGGACAAATCTAAGGTCGGATCAAATTCGCCGAAATCGGCTACTAATTTTGAAGCCAGGTTTTCTATGACCGTATCTTCATCTGCAAATTTTTCAATCACGAAAGCATCGTCATTGGTTTCGATAATTTCTGGAGTATGATGCTGGATAGGAGCGACAGGAGCCTTGATAATCGGCTCTATCGTTATGTGCGAAGGATTATTAATTGTAGGCTTTAGCGCTTCTTTGTTGATTTCGAATTGAGAAATAGGCTTTAGCGTAGGTTCTTCAATTTCTTCGTCTTCATCTTCTTCTACTTCAACAATATCTTCTTCTAGGATTTCATCCGTCAGTTCTTGTACGGCGACTGGCGCAACGATTGATTCTGCCGTAGCTCTTTCTTCGGCCTTTCTCTTTTTGGCTTCAAAATAATTTTTGATTCCGTCTGGAGAGATTTTGATCTTGAAGATAAGATAAACGAGCAGTCCGAAAATCAAAACGAGCAAGGTTCCTGCTTTTCCAAGATAATCTTGGATGAAAAGGTTCATTTCAAATCCGATAACGCCACCTAATTCAGGCAAGAAATCGGCAAAGAATCCGAATAATATCGAGATGATGATGATGGCAAACAAGTCCCAGAACCACGTATTCTTTAATTTTCTTACCGGCATATCTAAGATAAGATACATTCCAGTTATGAAAAACAATCGCACCAATAAGAAGGAAGCGACCCCAAATCCTTGGTATAGGAATAAATTGGCAAGATAAGCGCCAAATTTTCCCAGCCAGTTTTGGACTTCTATAGACCTATCGGCCAAAGCATCTACTGCACTTTGGTCATACTGTCCGTATAAGAAAAATGAAATGAAAGCCAGCAGTAATGCCACAGAAAACAAGACTAATAAAGCTCCAATGATTACTTTATGCTGTCTGGTCAATTTCCAAGGTTTTTTCTCTTTGGGTTGAGCATCTGCTTTGCCAGCTGTTTCTTTTTTTGTCGTTTTAGCCATTCAAAAAGGTGATGATTATACGTAAAAATAAATAAATTTTTTACAAATTCTGAAATATTGGTATATATATGATGAGGCCAACCGCAATAGCGGCAACGGCTGCAAAGAAGACCGCTCCGGCGGCAACATCTTTAATGAAGCCAATCTTGTCATGAAAGCTAGGGTGGATAAAATCGGCAATTTTTTCTACTGCGGTGTTTAATCCTTCGATGCTTAGGACCAATCCAATTGCTAAGGTCTGGAAAAGCCAATCTGTTTTTGAAATTTCAAAATAGAATCCAGCCGCTGTCATTGTGATGCCCAGAAAAAACTGGACCATGACGCTGTGCTCGGTCGTGACTAATTTATAGGCACCGTGGATTGCATACTTAAAACTTTTTAGCCTTCCTGATACAAAAGAATGGTCTGTCTTCATATAGTAATTTAAGGTTTTACAATACTGCCAAAGCGCTTTCGTAGTTTGGTTCGTTAGCAATTTCGCTAACTTGCTCTGTATGTAATACTGTTCCGTTTTCATCAAGCACAACCACAACTCTAGAATGAAGTCCGGCTAAAGCACTGTCGGCAATTTCTAAACCATAGTCTTTTCCGAAGCTTCCGTCTCTAAAATCAGATAGATTCACTACGTTTTCAAGGCCTTCGGCACCACAGAAACGTTTTTGCGCAAAAGGCAAATCTCTTGAGATGCAAAGCACAGTAGTATTTTCTAAAGAGCTGGCTTTAGCATTAAAATTTCTGACAGAAGCCGCGCAAGTTCCAGTGTCGATACTAGGGAAAATATTCAATACTAATTTCTTTCCTGCAAAATCAGAAAGTGAAACTACGCCAAGATCTTTATTTACTAATTTGAAATCAGGTGCTTTTGAGCCTATTTTTGGTAATTCACCGCTTGTTTTTACTGGATTTCCTCCTAATGTTACTGTTGCCATCTTTTTAAATTTTATAAGGTTCAAAAGTATGAAAAATATATTTGTGAAATTGCCGTAAAACAAAAAACTCTCCCACATCATGGAAGAGTTCTGAATTTGGCTGAAGATAGATTACATCAGAAAAAGCATCGCCAAACTCATTAAGATCATAAGTCCGTCCTCGATAATCGTTACGGTACTCATTGGGAGATTAAATACGGCTCCAAGACAAGCGCATTGGATTTTCTTTTTGTTTAGTACGCTTTGCAATACGCCAATAATGCTGATTGTCATTACGATTAAAGTAACCAAGTTCGTTAGAAAAGGTTCAAAATTTAAAGCGAAAGCAAGTCCCAAAGCCAATTCTAAGAAAGCATACAAATAACCCCAGCCCTTAAATTTTCGTGCTACGACATCATACATAGAATAGCTGTCTGCAAATCCGCGGAGGTTTAGCATCTTAAAGAAAGAGAAAGTTAGGAAAAATCCAGCCATGAAGACACGCATGGCCGTCATGTAATCGAAAATGCCACTGTTAAATCCAACGATTAAAGAAATGGTCAAGATGTACGAAAAGATCAAGACAATCGGCTTGTAGGTTTCTAACCACGTTTTTTCAGGCTCTGCAATCGGTGCAAAAACATTTTGATGCATCGTTACATTTTTTTCAGAAAGCTGGTATTTTGGATAGGCTTTTAAGATGTCTTGCAGCTCTGAAGTAGCAATATGTCTTTCCATTTCAATCGTAGCTTCTCCTTGCTCCAGATTGATATCTACATTTTGTACCGAAGGAATTTGTTTTAATGTGGAAGATACTTTGGCCGCGCATCCTTCGCAAGTCATACCTGATATTTTATACGTATGTTTCATGTTTTTTGTCGTTTGATTTGTAGGATACAAAGTTGCGAAACATCGGTCGGAAGACTATTATGTTATTTCATGAAAGAATATTAATTTTTACAGTTCGTCGATATTCTTCCGTTTGGTTTCTTTCAACGACTTATAAAAGGTAGGAGTGAGGCCGGTGACCTTTTTAAATTGGCTCGATAAATAAGCCGTACTGCTGTAGCCTAGCTGTATTGCGATTTGGGAAAGCGACAATTCATCATAGACTAATAGTTCTTTGACTTTTTCTATCCGCTGCGCAATAAAGTATTTTTCGATCGTAGTGCCTTCGACTTCTGAAAAAAGGTTGCTGATGTAATTATATTCGTAATGGAGCTTTTCTGAAAGCAGGCTCGAAAGATTAGTATTCTCAATTTCTTCTGAATGATGTATCAATCGGATGATTTCGGTCTTGATCTGCTCGATAAGTCGGCTTTTCTTATCATCGATCAGTTCAAAACCAAGATGTTTTAATGCATTTTCGAGCTCTTCGAGTTGTTCTTTAGAAATAGTTTCGGCAGTTTCGACTTCGCCTAACTCAATAGTTATGGGCATCAGACCTATTTTTTCGAATTCCTTCTGAACGGCCATCTTGCATCGGTTGCAGACCATGTTTTTGATGTAGAAATGCATTTATTAATATCTAGATTAATTGGAAACTCAAAGATATAAATAAAAAAGGCTCCCCAAAGAGAGCGTTTTATAAGGCAAAAAGGATTATTTGTCAATGGAGCCAAGAACCCGCTTCATAAAATTATTAAGCGCTTCTTTTTTTTCTGTACCGTCTTTGATCATCTTATTGACTTCAAGTGCACCGTACATATTAGAAATCAATTCCCCGATAACATCTAATTCTTCGTCTTTTAAAGAAGGAACCTCAGTCAAAGCTTCGAGGACCTCAATTGTTTCGATAATATAATCCTGGTCATTTTCTTCGATAAATTGAGTCAGGTGCTTTATAACGGGTAATTTCATTGTAGACTTCTTAAATTTTTAGATCGTTTAATTTGCTATTTCATTTACCAATTCTGATAAAACTTCTGCTTTATTAGTTTGTGTCTGATTGACCAACTGTCCGTTCACGAAAGTTGCGAAAGTCGGCAGGTTAGAAACATTGGCTAATTTTCTAGATTCTGGAGCATTTTCGGCATCTACCAAAACAAAAATTACGTTTTCGTTTTCGGTAGCCAATTTTTTGAATTTTGGCTTCATGATACGGCAGTTCCCGCACCAAGAAGCAGAATATTGCACGACAACTTTTTCATTAGAGCTTACTACATCCTGAAGCGTGTCTTCGTTTAAATCAATTAACATAGCAATTTTTTAAGTATTGGATTAGATTGTTCGGCTTTCCCAAAAGGATTGCCGAACAATCAAAAATTTGTTTTAGTTATTCAAGTAAGAAGCAACACCTTCTCTTGTAGCGAACATCGCTTCTTTTCCTTCTTCCCAGTTGGCAGGACAAACTTCTCCTTTAGTTTGAACGTGAGTATACGCATCTACTAATCTCAAGTATTCTCCAACGTTTCTTCCTAATGGCATATCGTTTACGCTTTCGTGGAAGATTTTTCCAGTTTCGTCAATCAAGTAAGTCGCTCTATACGTTACGTTTGAACCTTCGATGATAACTGAGTCAGTTTCTTCGCTGTAGCTTGTAGATTCGATATCTAAAATTCCAAGGATGTTGGCAAGGTTACGGTTTGTATCCGCAAGGATTGGATAAGTAACGCCTTCAATTCCACCGTTGTTTTTTGGAGTGTTTAACCAAGCAAAGTGTACTTCGTTGGTATCGCATGAAGCACCGATAACGATAGTGTTTCTTTTCTCAAACTCTGGCAATGCAGCTTGGAAAGCGTGCAATTCTGTCGGGCAAACAAAAGTGAAATCTTTTGGGTACCAGAACAACAATACTTTTTTGTTGTTGTTTACTGCTTCTTCAAAAATGTTGATTTTCAAGTTGTCGCCCATTTCTGAGATAGCGTCAACTGCAATGCTTGGAAATTTTTTCCCTACTAATGACATAATTATATGGTTTAAAAGTTATTTTTTCTGATGCAAAGCTACACTTATGATTCACTTTTGTTTATAGAAAATTATTATAAATATTTATTTTGTAATAGCTTCAGGCTATTCTTTTTGATTTACTGATAATTATATAATTTTCTTCAGATAATTTTAGTGGATTCCTAGTTTTGGCAATTTTCTTTTTCATAAATCCTATTATTAAGTTTGGTTTTATATATTTGTTTTTGGTTAAAATTTACACAACAGAAATAGATTCTTCACGAAATCAATTAAATACGCACTCCAAAATATGAGTTTTTCCAATTTATTCCGAAAGAAAACAGTACAGGATATTTTAAAACAAGTTGAAAAGAATGAGATCGACGGACATGGCTCATTGGGAAAGCATCTTACAGCTCGGGACCTTACAGCATTTGGAATTGCCGCTATCGTTGGAGCAGGGATTTTTAGTACTATCGGTAAAGCTAGCGCAGATGGAGGTCCGGCAGTTATCTTTCTGTTTCTATTCACAGCTTTAGCGTGTAGTTTTGCTGCTTTCGCTTATGCTGAATTTGCTTCTATGGTACCTGTTTCTGGTAGTGCCTATACGTATTCTTATGTTGCTTTTGGAGAGCTTATCGCCTGGATTATCGGCTGGGCGCTGATTATGGAATATGCTATTGGAAATATTACCGTAGCGATATCGTGGAGCGATTATTTTACAGGACTTCTCGAAAGCGGCGGACTCTATCTTCCGCAATGGATACAGATGGATTATCTGACAGCTTCCAATGGTTTTACAGATGCGACTGCGTTGATGCAAGGCGGAAAATCCTTTGCGAATCTCGATGCTGGTTTGCAAGACGCTTATATAGCTTGGACAACTTCGCCTGTACTCGGTTCGTTTCATTTTGTGGCCGATTTACCAGCATTATTTATCATTGTACTGATAACTGCCTTAGTGTATAGAGGGATGAAAGAATCTAGAAATGCTAGCAATATGATGGTTGTTATCAAGCTTTGTATCATTCTTTTGGTTATTGCAGTCGGTGTTTTTTATGTAGATACTGCCAATTGGGATCCATTTGCGCCAAATGGTGTAGGAGGAGTGCTTAAAGGAGTTTCAGCCGTATTTTTTGCTTATATAGGCTTTGATGCCATTTCTACTACAGCAGAAGAATGCAAGAATCCCCAGCGCGACCTGCCAAGAGGAATGATGTGGGCGATTATTATTTGTACAGTCTTATACATTGCTATAGCCTTAGTCTTGACAGGAATGGTAAAATACAGTTCGCTGAATGTGGGCGATCCGCTGGCTTTTGTTTTTGACGAATTGGATTTAAAATGGATGTCAGGCATCATAGCAGTAAGTGCAGTTGTAGCTATGGCAAGCGTTTTATTGGTATTCCAGATGGGACAGCCAAGAATCTGGATGAGCATGAGCCGCGACGGACTTTTACCTCAGAAATTCTCGAAAGTGCATCCGAAATTCAAGACGCCATCTTTTGCTACTATCGTAACAGGTTTTGTTGTTGCCATTCCGGCGCTTTTTCTTAACCTGACAATGGTTACCGATTTATGTAGTATCGGGACGCTATTTGCTTTTGTGCTCGTGTGTGCCGGAGTTTTAGTATTGCAGAACAAGCCGAATATTCCGCGAGGGAAATTCAAAACGCCTTATGTCAATTCCAAATACATTGTGCCGATTTTATTGATTGCAGGAATCGTTTATTCTTTTACCTACAACAAGAAAAACACGATGGATTTTGTGACGAATGTGCCGCAGATAAATGCGCCAGCTTCTATAGTTACTTCCTTAAATAAGACTGAGACAGAAGAAGTCTATGCCTTTTTAGTAGAAAACCATAAAGAAAAAGTCTTTAATAAGACAACCGACTTAGAGCAGATATTAAGTGATTTCCAAAATAATGAAACAGAATATGTTGCTGTGGTCGAATCGCTTCCTATTGACAAATCGTTGAAATACGAGACAGGCTTTGCCTTGTTCAAACATAAAATTCCGATGTGGATTTTCTTGATTGTTCTAGTAGGTCTGGCTGTATGGGCTTTCCGCCAAAATCTATCTTTAATTCCTTTACTTGGACTCGTTTGCTGTTTGTATATGATGGCAGAATTAAGCGTCTGGAATTGGATTTATTTCTTCATATGGCTGCTGATAGGACTGGCAATCTATTTTGGCTACAGTCGAAAAAACAGCAAGCTTAATTTTGTAAAAGAAAGCTAAGTCAGCATTTAGAAATAAAAAAACCGTTTAAGGAATTCCCTAAACGGTTTTTTTATAGTAGCATGATTATTATTTCAAATGCAAGAAGAAATAATTAGCAATTTTTTGGTTCAGATGAATTCTATCCTTGCCGCTAACATTATGTTCGTGAGTAGGATATAGGAAGTAATCAACTTGTTTTCCTTCCTTGATACAAGCTTGGATAAACTCCATGCTGTTTTGCTGAACGACAACCGGATCTTGCGCTCCATGAATCATCAACAGATGGCCTTTTAATTGTTTTGCTTTGTTGATTACGCTTGTTTTTTCATAACCTTCTGGATTTTCCTGTGGCATGTCCATATACCTTTCGCCGTACATGATTTCATAATATTTCCAATCGCAAACTGGACCACCAGCAACACCAACTTTGAAAACATCGCTATGGTTCAGCATTAATGAAGTTGTCATGAACCCTCCAAAGCTCCAGCCATAGACACCGATTTTATCTTGATCTACGAAACTTTTTGATTTCAAGAACTCAATTCCCTTCATTTGATCCGCCATTTCGTTCTGTCCTAGATTTCTGTGGATTACATGCTCGAAGTCTTTTCCTCTAGCATCGCTTCCTCTGTTATCTACCGTGAAAACCACGAATTCATTTTGCGCCATAAAGAAATCAAATAAAGTAGCGCCTCCAAGCCATTCGTTTTGTACCAATTGTGCATGAGGACCGCCATATACATATACCATTACTGGGTATTTTTTATTCGCATCAAAATTTGCAGGATAAATCAAGCGTCCGTTCAAAGGTGTTTTGCCATCAGCAGCAGTTATCGTTACCAATTCCATCTTTGGAAGATTTGTTTTTCCTAAGTAAGGATTAGAAGCCTTGATAAGATTTGTAGATTTTTTAGCCTTCAAGTTTACGATCGACACTTCGTTCGGCGTATCGACATTAGAATATTGGTCAAACAATAACGTTCCGTCGCTGCTGATGCTTCCTGAGTGCATTCCTGAAGCAGTGGTCAATTGAGTCGTTTTGCCAGATTTTAAATCGACTTTAAAAAACTGTCTGTCTAAGCCTTTATTTGTAGTTCCGATATAAAATACATTTTTACCTTCCTTGTCAAAATCCAAAAGAGTAGTGACTACAACATCATTATAGCCTAGTTTTTTGACTAATTTTCCATCGGTGTTATAAAGATACAACTGCTCAAAGCCGTCTTTTTCACTACGGTATAAAAACTCGGTATTCGAATTAGGCAAGAAAGTCAGGTCGTGCAATGGTTCTACATACGTCGGAGCTTTCTCTTCAAACAACGTTTTTACCAAAGCACCAGTTGAAGCATCGTATTTGTTCAGCTTCAAATGATTCTGTTCTCTGTTCAATACTCCGATATAAATAAACTTTCCGCTCGGTTCCCAAGTAATGCTTGTCAAGAATTGTTCTTTAGGCTCGCCCGTCTGCAAAGTCAGTGATTTTTTAGTGTTTACGTCATAAACCACCAAGGTTACTTCCTCGCTTTTCATGCCTGCCATCGGATATTTGATGTTCTTGTTGGTGGCAATTCTCGCTCCGAAATCTGTCAGCGGATAATCTGCAACCATAGTTTCATCTTTTCTGTAATAAGCCAATTTATCACTTTTTGGGCTCCACCACATTCCTTTATTGATTCCAAATTCTTGTCTGTGCGTATAATCGCTTCCGTTTACGATTCCTGCATTTTCGTCAGAAGTTACAGTTGTCGTTTGTCCAGAATTAGAAGTAATTTTGATGTTATTGTTGTCTAGCCAAGCTGTATATTTTCCGTCAGAAGAAATAGTTTGGTTTCTGCCTTCAGAAGAAAAAGCAGTGCCGTTTTTCACTTCTTTTTTATCAACATCAAATTGGATAAGGTATTTCGAATTCTTTCCGTCAACTTCAAATTCTAAAGTGTTTTTGTCAATCCAAGAATAGGAATACGGAAACATTCTTAACTGAAATTCATCGGAAGCAAATTTGCCTTTTAAAGCATTTTGTAATTCGGTTTTTGTCAATAGCGTCGTTTCGGCCCAATTGCCTTCCTCGCTTTTTGAAACCAGTTTTGAATACGAATTATCGAGATACGTTATTGCCTTGGTATCTTTTCTCCATTGCGGAGAAACAAGATTTTCAACAGCAAAATTACGGTACTGTCCAAAAGTAGCTTCCTCGATAGTCAGGTTTTTCTGCCCGAAAGCCGTCATCCCGACCAAAAGGAAAGCTGATAAAAAAGATATTTTTCTCATGTTGTAAAAATTAAAGTCGCTAATTTACTCAAAATACTAGTCGTGCAAATGAAAGATTGTTACAAATATTCCTTAAAAAAGAAATATCCTCAATGTTTTCACTATGTATTGAAAAAACAGTGAAATCAGCACAGTCCGCGTCAAAAAAAATGCCTTAATGATTCCAAAGCGAAATCAAAAAGGCATTTTTACAAATATTTTATATCGTAAGCTATTCGGCTAAAACCCTAGATTGGTCTAGTATCCCTAATTCTACCATACAGGCTTTCATCATAGAATACGTTCTCTCGATATCATTGTCCAAACCGATAGAAAAACGAATCAAACCATCCGTAAGTCCCATTGCAGCCTGTTCTTCCAAAGGAATTTCGCTCGAAGTAGAAGTACCCGGAGCACTAAACAACGTCTTGTAAAACCCTAAGCTTACGGCAAGATAGCCTAGGTTTCGCTGTTGCATCAATTCCATCAGCTCGTTTGCTTTGTCTAACGTACCAACGTCAATTGTCATCATACCGCCAAAACCATATTCAGGATTAATCATGCCTTTGTATAGCTCGTGGCTCGGATGACTTTTCAATCCAGGATAAACCGTTTTCAATCCGTCTTTTTCAAATTTTTCAGCCAGATATTGTGCATTATGGCTATGCTGTTTCATTCGGATGTGCAGCGTTCTTAAGTTTTTCATCACGCTCGCTGAACGAAGGCTGTCCATTGTGGGTCCCAAAAGCATGCTTGCACCGTTGTTTACATTTTTCAAGTCGTTGATAAACTCTTGTGAAGCGCAAACTACGCCGCCAACCGTATCGCTGCTGCCGTTGATGTATTTTGTCAAGCTGTGGATTACGATATCAGCACCCAATTTTGCAGGAGCAACAGACAGAGGGGAAAAAGTATTATCAACTACTAATTTAATATTGTGCTTTTGGGCAATCTTGGCCAATCCAGCAATATCAGCTACTTCAAGCAACGGATTGCTGACCGTCTCGCAGTATAGTACTTTAGTTTCCGGAGTAATTGAGGCTTCGACAATATCTAACTTAGTGATATCCACGAAAGTGGTTCTGATACCAAATTTAGGTGTAAAGTTTTTTAAGAAAGCATAAGTTCCGCCATATATCGTTCGGCTTGAAACAATATGGTCGCCATGGCTGCACAATTGCAAAAGTGTAGGCGTTATTGCGCCCATTCCAGAAGCTGCAACGTTCGCAGATTCTGTTCCTTCCATGGCAGCTAAAGCCTTGTCAAGATACAGATTGCTAGGCGAGGAGTGGCGAGAATACAAATAACAACCTTCTGCATTGCCTTCAAAAGTATCGAACATTGTCTTTGCCGATAAAAAAGTGTAGGTTGATGAATCAGAAATAGAAGGATTTACGCCCCCAAATTCCCCAAAATACTGCAAGTCCTGAATATTATCTGCTGGATTAAAATTTTTCATGAATATATTTTTTGTAGTTATGATTGCTTTTAAATAATTAGACAAAAAAACAGTTATGTAAATAATTAATCAACCATATGGAATATATTTAGAAAATTAAACTATAAATGCTACTTTTGGTAATTATATAAACTATTCAGGTCTGAAATTATTCAGTCCTGCCGAAAATTTATCCAAATGACTTTAGATGCAATCGACAAAAAACTTTTAAAGCTGCTGCAGGAAGATTCTAAACGCACGACCAAAGAACTTTCTTTAAAATTAGATTTGTCCGTTACCGCAGTCTACGAGCGCATAAAAAAGCTTGAAAGGGAAAAAATTATTGAAAAATATGTCGTTCTTTTAGACAGGAATAAAATCCAAAAAGGCTTTGTGGTTTTCTGTCACCTCAAGCTGATGCAGCATACCAAGGAATTTATTTCACAGTTTGAAAAAGAAGTCATAAAGTTGACAGAAGTCTTAGAATGCTTTCACGTGAGCGGCGATTACGACTATATCCTTAAAATTTGCGTAGAAAATATGGAAGAATACCGAGAATTTATGGTCACAAAACTTACGACACTGCATCACATCGGAAGTACCCACAGTACCTTTATGATTGGTGAAGTAAAAAACACTACTGCTTTCGTATTATAATTTTGCTTTTTATCGTAACTAGCTTATTGTTAAATCTTTATTTTTATAATTTTTTTGTTAAATTTTTGAAATAGCAATAATAATATAGAGCCTCCTGTATATAATTTCTTATATTTGATGTTATTAACTTAACCGAAATATTGTTATGAAAACAAACATTTTAAACATCGCAGGAGTAGAAGTACTCTCAAAAGAAAATTTAAAAGCAATCAAAGGTCAAGGACCAGTAGATCTTTCGTTATGCGGTTGCTCATGTAGCGGCTCTGTAACAGGGCCTAAGTATTGCGTATATTATATTGCTTGTCCGCAAGTTTATACTTGTGACCAATCAGCGATATAATTAGCACAAAAAAATTAAAGAGCTGCTCAAGAGAAATCTTGGGCAGTTTTTTTATGTTGTCCTTTCAAAGAAACACAGCGGTCAGTGATTTGAAAGCAGAAGCAGTATTTTAAACAAACTTTAAATGCCAAAGGACTTCCTAAACAAAAAAACTTCCTTAATTTTGTGACACAAATTTTAAAAACACAAAAAAATAGATATCATGAGTTCATTTGACGTAGTCGTTATTGGTTCAGGACCTGGTGGATATGTTGCTGCGATCCGTGCTGCACAATTAGGTTTCAACACCGCAATCATTGAGAAATACAGCACTTTAGGAGGAACTTGCTTGAACGTTGGATGTATCCCGTCAAAAGCACTGCTTGATTCTTCGCACCATTATCACGATGCTATTTCGCATTTCAAAGAACATGGAATCGAAATCACAGGAGAAGTAAAATTCAGCATTGAGCAGATGATTGCCCGCAAAGGAAATGTAGTAGACCAAAACGTTTCTGGTATCAAATACTTGATGGACAAAAATAAAATCACTGTTTTTGAAGGAGTAGGTTCTTTTGAAGACGCGACCCACATCAACGTTGCAAAAAAAGATGGATCTTCTGAGACGCTTGAGGCAAAATATACGATTATTGCAACAGGTTCTAAGCCATCATCTTTGCCTTTTATCAAAATTGACAAAGAAAAAATCATTACTTCTACAGAAGCCTTGAACTTAAAAGAAGTGCCGAAACACCTTATTGTTATTGGCGGTGGCGTGATCGGACTTGAATTAGGACAGGTGTATCTTCGCTTGGGAGCGCAAGTTTCTGTAGTAGAATATCTAGACAGAATCATTCCTGGAATGGATGCTGGCCTTTCTAAAGAATTGACAAAAGTCTTGAAAAAACAAGGCATGAAATTCTATACATCACACAAAGTGAAATCCGTAGAAAGAAATGGCGAAGGCGTTCAAGTGCAAGCTGAAAATGCTAAAGGTGAAACAATCACTCTTGACGGAGATTACTCTTTAGTTTCTGTAGGTCGTCGTCCGTATACCGACGGATTGAATGCTGACAAAGCAGGCGTAAAAATTACAGAAAGAGGACAAATTGAAGTAAACGACCATTTGCAGACATCAGTCCCAAATATCTACGCTATAGGCGACGTGATTAAAGGTGCTATGCTAGCGCACAAGGCAGAAGAAGAAGGGGTATTTGTAGCGGAAACTATCGCAGGACAAAAACCTCATATCGATTATAATTTGATTCCTGGCGTTGTTTATACTTGGCCTGAAGTTGCGGCTGTTGGTAAAACAGAAGAACAATTAAAAGAAGCAGGAGTAGAGTACAAAGCAGGAAGTTTTCCTTTCAAAGCCCTTGGACGTTCCCGCGCCAGCGGTGATACAGATGGTTTCGTAAAAATTCTTGCTGATGCAAAAACAGATGAGGTGCTTGGCATCCACATGATTGGAGCCAGAACTGCCGATTTGATTGCTGAAGCTGTAACTGCGATGGAATTTAAAGCTTCCGCTGAAGACATAGCAAGAATGAGCCATGCGCATCCAACCTATGCTGAAGCTGTAAAAGAAGCCGCGCTTGCTGCAACCGACAACAGATCAATTCACATGTAATAGTTTAAAAACTGAATAAAAAGACCCGTTTCCAAAAGAAGCGGGTTTTTATTTGTCGCTAAAAAATAAAAAACTTAATCGTAATTTTGCTCTTCAAATCAAAGCTCTTGAGAACATCGATAAAAATAACGCTAGAAAATCCATCCGAATTTAAAATACAGCTCTTGCTCTGGTCGCAGCAATTTCGTGAAGCCATTTTTCTAGATAACAATAATTACGATCAAAAATATAGCTCGTTCGATGCTGTTCTGGCCGTCGATGCTTTTACGTCTGTCAAAACCGACGAACATAATGCCTTCGAAGATCTGAAGCAATATCAGCAGATTACAAAAGACTGGCTTTTTGGCTATCTTTCCTATGATTTGAAAAACGATACAGAGGAACTAAAATCCAGCAATCATGATGGGCTGCATTTTCCGGATGTATTCTTTTTCCAGCCTAAAAAGCTTTTCCTTTTAAAAGAGAATCAGCTTGAAATCCAGTATTTGAATATGTGTGATGATGAGGTAGAAGAAGATTTGGAAGAAATCAGAAATCAGATATCAGAAATCAGTCAAAAATCAGAAATCAAAATCCAGCAGCGTATTTCCAAAGAAAGTTATCTTGAAAAAGTTTCAACTATGCTGGAACACATCCACAGAGGTGATATTTACGAAGCGAATTTCTGCATGGAATTTTTTGCTGAAAATGCATCCCTAAACCCAATCGAAACCTACACGCGCCTGAATGCAATTTCAGAGCCGCCGTTTGCTGTATTTTTTAAAAATAACAAGCAATTTCTTTTGTCAGCATCACCAGAAAGATATTTACGTAAAGAAAATGACAAAATTATTTCCCAGCCTATCAAAGGAACTGCAAAAAGGCATGCATACGTTCAAGAAGATGAAAACATAAAGCAAGAACTGCTGGCTAACGAAAAAGAGCGTTCTGAAAACATCATGATTGTCGATCTTGTCCGAAATGATTTGTCGCGAACCGCCTCAAAAGGTTCTGTTGAGGTCGAAGAGTTGTGCGGGGCTTATACTTTCAAGCAAGTACATCATTTGATTTCAACGGTTGTTTCAACTGTAGAAAGCGATAAATCTCCTATAGAAATCATCAAGACCACTTTTCCGATGGGAAGCATGACCGGAGCGCCGAAGATTTCTGCTATGAAGATTATTGAAGAGTTGGAAGAAACCAAACGCGGCCTTTACAGCGGTGCGGTAGGTTATTTTACGCCAGACAATAATTTCGATTTTAATGTGGTCATCCGAAGTATTTTATACAATCAAGAGAATAATTATGTCTCGTTTTCTGTAGGCAGTGCTATAACCTCGCTATCCGTTCCAGAAAAAGAATACGAAGAATGCTTGCTGAAAGCCAAAGCCATGCGGGAAGTATTAGAAACATAACATTGTACTGACAGCCTTTGTATCTGTTAGGTATTAATTTTTCCTTTTCCTATCTTTGAAAATGCTTTTGAAATTTCAGAAATATCTTGCCGAAAACCTTCCTTTCTTAAGAGAAAAAAAACTGCTATTGGCTCTCAGTGGAGGCATTGACAGCATGGTTTTAGCGCACTTGCTAAAGCAGTCTGGTTATACGGTTTGGCTGGCTCATTGCAATTTTCAGTTGAGAGGAAAAGAAAGTGACGAAGATGAAGAGTTTATCAGAAATTTTGCTTTTGAAAATAATTTTAAATTATTTGTAACTACTTTTGATACAAATAGTTTTGCTAAAGATAATAAACTATCCATTCAAGTAGCGGCACGTCAGTTACGATACATTTGGTTTCATCAAGTACTTGAAGAAAACAACTTAGATTATGTGCTGACGGCGCATCACTTAGATGATAATTTAGAAACTTTCCTGATTAATTTTTCACGAGGCACTGGCTTGGAAGGCTTGACCGGAATTCCTGTCCAGAACGATAAGATTGTTCGTCCGCTTTTAACTTTCAGTCGTGAGGAAATTCAAGATTTCGCTACTGAAAATAACATCCAATGGCGCGAAGACAGCAGCAATTCATCGGATAAATACTTACGAAATAAATTACGCCATGATGTGGTTCCGATATTAAAAAGCCTGAATTCGGCCTTTTTAGATTCTTTCCAAGACACTTTAAGCCATCTGCAGCAAGCAAAATCGTTGGCAGAAGATGCTTCCGTTTTAATTTATAAGCAAGTCGTTTCCGAAAAAGAAAACCAAAAACATTTCAATATTGCAGAATTGAAGAGGCTTCCCAACTATCAAGCCTATTTGTTCGAATGGCTCAGGCCTTTCGGTTTCAAAGCTTGGCAAGATATTTATGAATTGGTCGATGCTCAATCTGGAAAAGTGATCGTATCAGAAAATTATAGATTGCTGAAAGACCGCGAGCACCTTATTTTAGAGCCTATTTCAGAAAAAGACTTAACTATTTATGAAATTTCTGAAGATGAAATAAAGTTTCCGATACATCTGAAAATCTCTGCCGCAGATCAAATCCAGAAACAATCCGATAGCGCTACGATTTACGTAGATAAAGAAACGTTAAAGTTCCCCTTGCATATTCGAAAATGGCGTGAAGGTGATTATTTTTGCCCAGCAGGAATCGACGGCAAGAAGAAAGTCAGCAAGTATTTTAAGGACGAGAAAATGTCTTTAAGCGAAAAAGAAAGTACTTGGCTTCTGATTTCAGACGATAAGGTTGTCTGGATTATCGGAAAACGTTCAGACCGAAGATTTTATGTAAACAACACAACTCAAGAAATATTAAAAATAGAAACCTTAAAATGAAAAAAATAAGCCTCCTACTGTTCTTTTTCTTCGCTTTTATTTCTTCTAACGCCCAAATTTTAGATCCTGTAAAATGGACTTCAAAAATAGAGAAGACATCCGATACAGAATATCTCTTGACATTTAACGGAATCATTGAACCGGAGTGGCATATGTATTCGCAGTTTACGCCAGAAGGTGGTGTCAATCCGCTAGAAGTGCTGATGAATAATGGACAAGGTAATTTTGAGCCTATTGGAAAAGCTACAGAAAGCAAGACAAGAACAGAATTTAATGAGGTTTTTGAGGTAGATGAAACGTTTTTTGAAAACGTTGTTCAGCTACAGCAAAAAATAAAAATCAATAATAAAGAAAATAACCTGATTCAGATTGAATTGTCGTATCAGGTCTGCAAAAAAGTCTGCATTCAGCAGAACAAGTATTTCGAGTTTGATCTAAAAAATCTTGCAGCTCAAGAAGTAATGACTTTTTCTGAACCTGTAGTAACCAAAACAGAAAAGAAAACAGAACAAACTGTAGCTCAGAAACCAGCAAAAGAAGCTGAAAAAGGGTTGCTTTCGATCTTTTTAATTGCCTTTTTCTCCGGCTTTGCGGCATTATTGACACCATGCGTTTTTCCAATGATCCCAATGACGGTAAGCTTTTTTACAAAACAAAGCAAGACCAAAGCACAAGGAATCAGAAACGCTATTTTATACGGTATTTCCATTATCCTGATTTATGTAATCTTGGGTTCGCTGGTTACGGCAATCTTTGGTGCTGATGCGCTTAATGCCTTGTCGACGAATGTCTGGTTCAATATCATTTTCTTTATCCTTTTGATCTTTTTTGCATCGTCTTTCTTGGGCGCTTTTGAAATAGTCTTGCCGAATTCTTGGGCGAATAAAGTTGACAGACAGGCAGACAGAGGAGGATTCATCGGAATCTTTTTCATGGCTTTGGCTTTAGCAATAGTTTCTTTCTCTTGTACAGGTCCCATTGTTGGTTCGCTTTTAGTGGAAGCAGCCTCAAAAGGCGGTATTGCACCGATTGTCGGAATGGTTGGTTTTTCATTGGCTTTAGCGTTGCCATTTATGCTTTTTGCCTTATTCCCAGGATGGATGAATTCATTGCCAAAATCAGGTGGATGGTTGAATACGGTTAAAGTTTCTTTAGGGTTCCTAGAGTTGGCTTTTGCCTTTAAATTTCTTTCTAAAGCAGATTTGGTTATGCAGACACATTTGCTAGAAAGAGAAGTGTTCTTGGCTATTTGGATTGCCGTTTTTGGAGCCTGGGCGCTTTATTTATTTGGAAAAATAACACTGCCGCATGATAGTCCGCTTTCGCATATTTCGGTCGGAAGGTTTTCACTAGGACTTTTGGTATTATCTTTTACGATATATTTGATTCCGGGGCTTTGGGGAGCGCCATTAAAAATTATCAGTGGTTTCCCGCCTTCAATTACCTATAGTGAGTCGCCTTATGGAGTTGGTAATTCAAAAGGAGGAGCTTCTTCTGGAGAAGAATTGCCTGAAGGTGCAAAATTAGCCGTTCATGATATTGTTGCTTTTACGGATTATGACCAAGGAGTTGCCTATGCCAAAAAAGTCAATAAGCCTATTTTACTCGATTTCACAGGATTTGGCTGTGAGAACTGTCGTAAGATGGAGGACTTTGTATGGTCGGACGCCATGATACAATCTATACTTAAAAATGATGTAGTGTTAATTTCTTTATACGTGGATGAAAAGCAAGAACTACCTGAAAGCGATAAATACGTTTCTAAGGAAACAGGCAGAAAAATAAAGACCAAAGGAAACAAATGGAGCGATTTCCAGATTACAAGATATAAAGCGAATGCACAGCCTTATTATATTATCCTTGATTCCGAAGGGAAAGACTTGAATGAGCCTGTAGGCTATACGCCCGATATCACAGAGTACGAATCTTGGTTGAAATCAGGAATCTCAAAACATACTAAATAATAAAAAAAGCCTCAAATTCTGAGGCTTTTTTTATTTTCCTAACTGACTTATCAATTTTCTTGCTGCAATCTGCACCGGATCCCAGACCGGTGAGAAGGGCGGAGCATACGACAGATCTAGATCGATAATGTTTCCCAAGGTAAGCCTGTTTGTCAAGGCAGTCGCTAAAACATCAATTCTTTTAGCAGCACCTTCTTCGCCTACAATTTGGCCCCCTAAGAGCCTTCCTGTTTTTTTGTCGGCGATTAATTTTACGGTGATGTCTTTTGCATCAGGATAATAATGTGCCCTGGTTTTAGATTGTATAGTTGTAGTGACATACTCAATATTTAATTTTTGTAGTTCCTTTTCTAGCAGTCCGGTTCTCGCTACTTCGTAAGAGCATATTTTGCAGACAGCTGTGCCTACTACGCCTGGAAAGACGGCTTTACCTCCTGCAATATTCTTTCCGGCAATTACACCGGTTTTGTTGGCCACTGTTCCTAATGACGCATAAAATGGTTTTTTGCTCACGAGATGGAACGTTTCCGCACAATCACCAGCAGACCAAACGTTTCGGATATTTGTTCGCTGTGTTCTTGCGACTTTAACGGCGCCTTTTTCGGATAGTGCGATTTTAGAATTCTTCAAGAAAGCCGTATTTGGGCTAGTGCCCATTCCTAAAATAACCAAATCAGCTTTAAGCGTTCGCTTATTGGTTACTACGGCAGAAATTCTATCCTTTTCGGTTTCGAAATGCTTCAATTCTTCGTTTGAATAGATTGTTACGCCTAGGTTTTTCATGGCTTTGTGGATTAGCGTTCCCATATCAGGATCTAATGTATTCATGATTTCTTCCGAACGATTGACCAAGGATACTTTCAGTCCTCTTATGAGCAGTGCTTCTGCCATTTCTAAACCGATATAGCCACCGCCAACAATCACTGCATTTTTGGGATTGAAATCTTTTATGTAGCTGTCGATTTTTATACCGCTTCGTAATGTCGATACGCCAAAGATCCCGTTAGCATCTCTATTTGTCACATCAGGACAGTACGCTTTTCCGCCAGTAGCAATCAAGAGTTTATCATAATTTTCCCAGAACTGTGTTTTTTCTGTGCTGTTTTTTACTAAAACCCTGTTGTTGGAAGTATCTACCTCAAGTACTTCGTGTAAGATACGCGCATCTATATTATATTTTTTTTTGAATTGCTCCGGACTTCTGACAATAAGTTTTTCAGAAGAGCTGATTTTTCCCGAAATAAAATAAGGAATTCCGCAAGCCGAATAGGAGGTATACTCTGATTTTTCAAAGACAATGATCTCTATTTCTTTATTTTCTCTCCGTACTTTCGACGCGGCACTCATTCCTGCCGCATCACCTCCAATAATTACCAGTTTTTGTTTCTTCATAGTTTAAAAAAAATCAGCCAAGATGTTTAAATATAAACATTTTGGCTGAGATATGGAAAATGGGGAGGTATTACTTTTTAAGAAAAATCCTAAATTCAGTTCCTAAGCCCAATTCTGATTCAAGTTCGATTTTTCCATTTAATTTTTGAACCATCTTTTGTACGGTTGAAAGTCCGATACCAGTGCCTTTTGTGGCAAAACGATCTGTTTTTCCTAACGTTTCAAAAATGTTGAAGATTTTATCGTAATTACCCTTCTCAATTCCGCAGCCGTTATCTTTGATAGAGATGGCATAATAATCTTCTGTTTCGGAGAAATTAATATAAATGATTCCCTTTGGCTTGTCATTGTACTTTATGCTGTTACTGATCAGATTGTAAAAAATCTGACCCAAAGCCATCTTATTTGACTGTATCTTATGATTCTTTTCGGGCAATATGAATTCGAATTCATTTTTGGTATCCAATATGTCGATAAGGTACTGCATAAAATCGTTCAGCCTTATGTTCTCGTTGGTGATGACCTGCTCATTATCATATTTATAATATTCCAAAATCGCATCGACCAGTTTTTTTAGCTCTTCAGACGACTTATAAATATAATCTAGCATCTGTATTCCTTCGTCATCTAATCGATCATGATTGGTTTCCTGAAGCATTTTGGCGAGCATCATGATATTGTTCAAGGGAGATTTTATATCATGTGAAACGATTGAGGCAAATTGTTCCAAATCCTTGTATTTCGAAAGCAACATATTGTGATTTTCCATCAATTGGAAATTCTTCTTTCGCAATTCTAAAAGATTAATGACTTGATTTGCCAGCTTTTCTAGGGCTAAGAGCTGAAAATTATCCAAGCTTCTAGGGTGATTGTCAATCACACAGAGCGATCCTAAAGCATAGCCATTCGGATCTACCAAAGGAACTCCTACATAACAGCGTATGTTCGGAAATCCAGTCACCAGCGGACTATCATAAAAGCGATCGTCATCTAAAGAATCAGGAATAATAAGTATCTCTTTAGGATTGTTTAGCGTGTGGGCGCAAAAAGAGGTTTCTCGAGCTCCTTCAGAAAATTCAAGGCCTATTTTCGACTTGAACCACTGGCGATCCTTATCGACAAGAGTAATAGTTGAAATCGGAGTCTGGCAAATTTCAGAAGCAAGCTTGACGATATCGTCAAAATCCTTTTCAGGAGCGCTGTCTAATATTTTATACGCTAAGAGGGCATCGAGACGCTCCTTTTCATTGTGTGGTATTTGAGGAGAAATCATTGGAAGCAAATAATAAGGGTGTTCTACTTATACGAAAAAAATGAGTTAATGGTTTTCTGTTTTTAATTAAAAAGATAAAAATATTTCATTTATGCTTCTATTCCACATTTATTACTGAGTTTAACAGAATTAGATTTTATTTTTTTCAATGCTGAAACAAGAAAATTAGTATTTTAGCGTATATAATTTATAAGCCATGTTAGTAAAAGTATACGGAAGCGCCGTTTTTGGCGTTGAAGCCACAACCATTACCATTGAAGTAAATATAGACAAAGGCATAGGCTACCACTTGGTAGGATTGCCCGATAATGCCATCAAAGAAAGCAGCTATCGAATAGCCGCGGCATTAAAAAATAACGGCTACCAGCTGCCGGGGAAAAAAATCACGATTAACATGGCGCCAGCCGATTTGCGAAAAGAAGGTTCTGCCTATGATCTTACATTGGCAATAGGTATTCTTGTTGCTTCAGGACAGATTCAGTCTGATGATGTGGATAAGTATATTATCATGGGCGAACTCTCGTTAGACGGAAGTCTGCAGCCGATTCGCGGAGCTTTGCCAATTGCCATCAAAGCGAAAGAGGAGGGCTTTAAAGGATTTTTTCTTCCGAAACAAAACTTAAAGGAAGCCGCTATAGTTTCAGAGCTTGAAGTGTATGGCGTCGAAAATGTTCAAGAAGTTATCGACTTCTTTGAAGGCAAGAGTACTATGGAGCCTGCTGTTTTTGATACACGAGAAGAATTTTATAAGACATTGGATTTTCCAGATTTTGATTTTAGTGATGTAAAAGGGCAGGAGTCTATCAAGCGCTGTATGGAAATTGCCGCAGCCGGAGGACATAATATTATACTCATAGGTCCGCCTGGAGCTGGTAAAACAATGCTTGCCAAGCGACTGCCCAGCATTTTACCTCCCATGACATTGCGTGAAGCTTTAGAAACTACAAAAATACACAGCGTAGCTGGAAAAGTAAAAGATGCGGGATTGATGAACCAAAGGCCGTTTCGCAGTCCGCATCATACGATTTCAAATGTAGCGCTCGTTGGTGGTGGAAGTTATCCGCAGCCGGGAGAAATCTCAATGGCGCATAATGGTGTCTTGTTTTTAGATGAGCTGCCTGAGTTTAAACGAGAAGTACTGGAAGTCATGCGGCAGCCGTTGGAAGATCGAGAAGTTACTATTTCAAGGGCTAAATTTACAGTTACTTATCCAGCATCATTTATGCTAGTTGCTAGTATGAATCCTAGTCCGAGTGGATTTTTTAACAATCCAAGTGCCTCTATGAATTCATCTCCAAATGAAATGAACCGCTATATGAGCAAGATTTCAGGACCTTTGTTAGATCGGATTGATATTCATATTGAAGTAACTCCCGTGCCGTTTGACAAGCTTTCAGAAGAAAGAAAAACAGAGAGCAGTGCCAGCATCCGAGAAAGAGTGATCAAGGCAAGAGAAATCCAGGCTCTTAGGTTTTTAGAGTACGGCCAGGTGAATTACAATGCGCAGATGACTTCCAGACATATTCGAGAATTTTGTGTGCTAGAAGAAAAGTCAAAGCAATTGTTAAGGTCGGCAATGGAAAGACTGAATCTTTCAGCCAGAGCTTATGACCGGATTTTAAAGGTAGCCCGTACTATAGCTGACTTAGAAAATGCTGCAGATATAGATTCAAATCATATTGCAGAGGCTATTCAGTATCGAAGCTTGGATAGAGAGGGATGGTTGGGGTGATATTATTTCTGCTTAGCCATAAAAAAAGGATTCCAATTGAATCCTCTTCTTTTATTCTATTTCTGCAAAAGTATCACCTTGTTTTATATCGCCGGTTTTAAAACCTTTATTAAACCAGTACATTCGCTGCTCTGATGTTCCGTGCGTAAAAGAATCAGGAACGACTTGGCCTTGCATTTTCTTTTGGATGGCATCATCGCCTACAGCATTTGCGGCGCTTAGGGCTTCTTCAATATCGCCAGGTTCTAAGATCTGGTTCATTTCTTCGTTGTAGTGTGTCCATACGCCAGCATAAAAATCAGCTTGGAGCTCTAAAGCTACAGAAAGTTTGTTGGCTTCGGCTTCGCTAAGACCTTGTTGCATTTGTCTCATTTTTGCAGAAGTTCCTAAAAGCGTCTGCACATGGTGTCCAATTTCATGGGCGACCACATAAGCTACAGCAAAATCACCGCCTTTGGCGCCAAACTTCGATTTTAACTCTTCAAAAAACGACATGTCCATATATACTTTTTGATCCCCTGGACAATAGAATGGGCCAGAAGCTGAGCTGGCTCCGCCGCAGGCTGTCTGAACTTGCCCACTAAATAAAACTAATTTAGGCGCTTTATAGGTCCATCCGTTTTCTTTGAAGATTTTAGTCCAGACATCTTCATTGTCAACTAGAAGGGCATTTACAAATTCTCCTTCTTCTTTTTCTTTGGCAGTTAATTCCCTGGACTCTGTAGGAGCGGATTGGCCATGTTGCAATTGCTCTAAAATGGGAGCAATATTTTGGGCGTTTTCGCCACCAAAAATATTTACTAATAATATAATAATACCAATAATCCCGCCTCCGGCGACTACTTTGCCGGTTGAGCCTAAGCCTCTACGGTCTTCCATATTATCACTCTGACGTCTACCTTGCCATTTCATAATTGTTCGTTTTTATACAAATTAAATACTTTTTAAGATAAAATTATTCATAAAAACAAAAATTAATCAGAAAAGACCAAATATTTAAAATTCATAAAAGAAGCAAAGAAGGCAATGTTTTTATCCTATTGCTAAAATGCTTTTTTGTCTTTTTGTTTTATATTTAGTATTGGCATTCAGGTATTGGCGAGACAGAATTACACTACCAAATGGCTTAGAACTATTTTAGCTAATGAGATACCTATTCCAAACTTGGTCGCCAAGCTTTTGGATTCCATAACCTAAATTTTCGGTTTCTAGTTTTTGCGATGAATTATCATCAAAAATCAGTTCGAGGTAGAGTTTTTGGTCTTCTTCGCAGACGTTCCATTTTCCGTTATATTTCTGAGTATTTTGATTGGGCAGATAGAAATCTCCGCCTGAAACATTGCTGAAGCATTCGAGAACATAAACAGAACTGAAATCTGGATATAAAAAGAGGGCATATTTCTGTTCTTCATACCAACCTTCGTCGGAATAATCAGTGTCGCTGTTTACTTTTTCTAGACGCAGCACTCTATTTGAAAGAATATTGATCATTCGGTTTATTGAGGGATTCATCGACTGTAAGGTTTTAAATTGCACTTAACTTGTTGTATAAAGGCTATTTGATGTGCGCACTTTATCAGCTTTCTCACAAAAAAACAACGGTATAAAATTGATTTTTTATAATTGTATGTAAAAGAGCTTATTTCCTGTATTTTTTAGTAGTTATTCCTGAGCAGAAAAGAAATAAGGCTTGATAAAAAAGGGGAATTTTCCCCTTGCAACATTTTTTCAATTGAGATAGTTTTGTTGCTTATTAACAACTTAAACTTTTAAAACATGAAAAGCTCAAAAACTATTTTTTTAGCTGGATTATTTTGTTTAACTTTTTTCCTCCAATCTTGTAGCGAAGACAGGATTTATGAAAAACCTACCCAATTGATTACAAATGATTTAGCGCTGCAGCTGAATAGCAATTATAATATGAATACATTGCAATCAAAAGCTGCGACTGTTGATAGTATTAGGGAAGATGCCAATGCTGTGTGGTATTCTGTAGAAGAACTAGAGAGATATATTAATTATGTGAAAACGGAAGGAATTAATAAAGGATATACAGTCGATGGTATCAGAATGTATCTTGGTAAATATCCAAATGACCCGAAATTAGGAGAGAAAGCAGGAATGACGACCGTATTTCTTTCGCCGACAGGAGCAAAAAGTGACGAGCAGAAAGCGGGAACAGGAACGTCTAATAGCACAGCTGACCAAGAGGAAAATCATTACGATATAACCGATCTTTCTCCAATGAATTACGGATCGATGGGCAATCCTCCAAAAATGACATATCCTTATAATAAATAATGTTAGAAAACTTAAGATTTTATAGTATTTACTTAGCTTTATTAGCAGGAATTGTAGGATTGTTTTTTCTTTACAAACTCCCTGATAATAAAGCTAAGTCTTTGCTAGGCATGATCTTTTTTTCTGTCCTGACGGAATTTGTCGGAAGCAATCTGACACGATGGACAGGACTCATAAATTATTGTGTTTTTAATATTTATATACTTGTTAGCTTTACTTATTATTTGATTCTCTTGAAATACTTATTGGTTCATCGAAACCACAAGAGATTCGCCGATATACTCCTTATTATTTTTGTTCTTTTTTATATATGTGATTTTATTTTTATACAAAAAACGATATTTGAGGCATTTACGTTTAGTTTTGCTTTTGGAGTTATATTTGTTTTAATACTATCATGTTTGTACCTTGTGGAAATATTTAACTCAAAGAAAATTCTGAATTTCGGAAAATCGATTTTTTTTTGGTTTATACTTGGCGTCTTGCTTTTCCATGTTCCTTTTTTGCCCTTTATGCTGGCTATTAAGTGGTTTTTGATAGAAAGCAATGAAACTATTTACAGCTTGATGCTGTTTATTTTAAATCTTTTGATGTACGGTTGTTTTATAATCGGATTTATATGGAGCGAAAAGAAATACAATTACTAGTTATTTCATTAAGCATTGTACTTTTTACTTTGCTGATACTGATCCTAGTACTGTTTTTCTATTTCCATAAAAAGAAAACCAATTTTTTAATCGAAAAGATGGAATCCGATCTTCATTTTCAATCAGAGCTGGTGAAATCCAGGATTGAGATGAAAGACCAGACATTGTCGGAAATCAGCAGGGAGCTTCACGATAACATCGGACAAATATTATCAGTAGGCATCATGCAGATTAACTTGTACATGCAAAATCAGAAAGAAGTCAGCCGAGACGACCTAAACGATCTTAAAGGCATGTTGTCTAAGTCACTAGACGAAATCAGAACTTTGTCAAGAATAATCAATAGGGATAACTTACTCGAATCTAATTTTTTAGAAGCCATACAATTGGATTTAGAACGGATCCGAAAACTCAAAAAAATTGATTGCACTTTTAACCTGAAAGGAGATTTTCCTGAAATAAATGTAGAGCATGAATTGATTATCTACAGGATTTTCCAAGAAGCCATCCTCAATATCTTAAAACATTCTCATAGCGAAGTAATCGATTTCCAGATTGACTGTCTTGATAACGATACCATACAAATGAAGCTGACCGACCATGGAATTGGCTTTAATGCAAAGAAAAAAAGCAGCGGTTCGGGACTTAATAATATAATTGTCCGTGCAAAACTTATTGGAGCTACCGTTTCGATTGAGTCGGATAATTCAGGAACCAAGCTATTATTTACTTACCCAAAAAGAATAAGCAATGAAAACTAGTACAAAAAATAAGGTCATTATAGTAGACGACCATCTGCTGTTTTCGCAATCGCTGAAATTTTTGATTAACAGCTTTGATGATTTTGAAGTCACGCATAGTTTTGAAAACGGCAAAGAATTCATACAGTTTCTCGAGCAAAAAGAGAATTTAGATATCGAGGTCGATTTGATTCTTTTAGATGTCAATATGCCTATCCTGGATGGCTTGGGGACAATGATGTGGCTTAAAGAAAACAGGCCCGATTATAAGGCGATAGCACTTTCCGTAAACAACGAGGAAGATATTATCATCAAAATGATCAAGAATGGCGCGAAAGGCTATCTGTTGAAAGATACAACGCCTACAATTTTCTATGATGCGCTAAAAACCGTAATAGAAAAAGGGTACTTTTTTACAGAAATGGTTTCTGGAATTTTAGTAAACAGAATCGATAATAAAGACAAAAAGCTCGAATTTAAAGAAAAAGAATTGGACTTTATCAAGCGTGCTTGCAGTGAAAAAACCTATAAGGAAATTGCAGACGAAATGTGCCTGAGTCCCAAAACGATTGACGGCTATAGAGAAAATATCTTTGCCAAGTTGGAAATAAAGACAAGGATAGGCTTGGTTTTATATGCGATAAAAAATAAAATCGTCTGCGTATAATTAAGGCATAAAAAAACTCCATTAATCTAATGGAGTTTTTTATTGATTATGTGTTATTTTAATATTCGGAAGAATTTCCAATTTCATCTAATTCATTCTTATCGTCGATTCCTACAGCGTTTGCATAAATCATATACTGCATCGAATAGATAATCGGTATGGTGAATATGATTCCGATACAAAAAGCAAAAATCCCTAAGCATGCCAAAACTACGGCTAGAATCATTAATCCTAAAAGAATAAGGAAATTTTTTGATACAAGCATCAAGCTTCCTTGAATAGCATCAATCGCTTTAAGATTTCCGAAAATAATCAATGGAGTAGTAAACAAGGTCAGAAGCAAGATAATATAGCTTATTATCGCACCAATAATAGGAACTCCTGATAACTCTAGCGCTGTGCTGATACCATTGCTGCAGATACCAATCAATACTCCGGCAAGCACAATTTCTTTCAAATATTCGCTTTTGTAATAATAAAAAAGCGTAGAAAAATCAAAATCCTGTCTTGCATCAGCATGATGGGCAACCCTCAAGATTCCTGCATAAAAAGGCTTGATGAGTGCAACAGCAATCACGCCGCCTACAAGGGTAACGATGATTCCGGCGGCCGAAAAGTTTTGAATCTGGAAGTCAGCAATGTCGCGACCAAAAGCATCCAATCCGACAAAAACGCCTGCCAAACCAATTATGATTCCCAAGAATACGATGGAAACAAGCAATATCCCTGCTCCAGTAATCCAGACAATTTTCTGGTAATTATTAAAAGTTTGAGAAAGAACTTCGCCAAATTCAAGTGAATATCCATCACGCTTGATGTTTTCGAGCTTTTCTTTCGTTGTAGTAATTTTGTACATAGTAAATTAGTCCGTTTGTCGCGCGAAAGTAATCAATATTTTTTATTTTTTTGGTATCAGAACCATTTCAGCAATTTTCGTATCATTTTCAGCTTGTTGTTATAAGGAGCATAGCGCAGTGGAATATCAAGCCATGTCGCTTTTTTTACGATTGATTTTTGATGGGAGAATGTCTCGTAGCTCTTTTTGCCATGATAAGCTCCGATACCGCTGCTTCCAACACCGCCAAAAGGCAGCCTTTTATTCGAAAAATGGACTACGGTATCGTTTATGCAACCGCCTCCAAATGAAAATTTCTGGATGATACGCTCGGCAAAGGCCTTATCTTCCGTAAAGGCATATAAAGAAAGCGGCTTTTCATATCTTGAAATAATTTTCTCTAAGTCGCTTTCGGTTTCATAAGAAAGGAGCGGAAGCAACGGCCCGAAAATCTCATCTTTCATGATATTGCTGTCTAGCGTGGGTTCATCAATCAGAGTAGGAGCGATATAGAGCAATTCTTCATCATGTATTCCGCCTGCAATTACTTTACTTTCTTCAATCAAACTTATGAGTCTGAGGAAGTTCTTTTTGTTTATAATCCTCGTAAAGTCTGGAGAAAGCGCTGGATCTTCGCCAAAAGCATTGCTGATTTCTTGCTTCAATAAGCTGATGAATTTTGCCTTGATGCCTTTTTGTATGAGAAGATAATCTGGCGCAATACATGTCTGTCCGGCGTTGATGAATTTTCCCCATACAATCCGTTTTGCGGCTATTTGAAGGTTGGCGCTTTTGTCAATAATACAAGGATTTTTTCCGCCTAATTCTAAGGTAACAGGAGTGAGGTTGGCCGCTGCCGCTTTAGCGACTTCTTTCCCTACAGCAACGCTTCCGGTGAAAAAAATATAATCCCATCGTTTGGAGAGCTGGCTTTTGGCAACATCAGCATCGCCTAACACGGCAACCACTTCTGAAACCTCAAAAGTTTCCCTGATAATTTTAGAAATCAGGCTTGATGTGTGCGGAGTCAATTCCGAAGGTTTCAATACAATAGAATTTCCAGCCGCATACGCAGCAATTAGAGGACAAATGGCCAATTGGAAAGGATAATTCCAAGGCGAAATAATAAGCGTCTTTCCGTAAGGTTCCGTATAAATATAATCTGATGAAGGGAAATTAAGTATTGAAGCTCTGACTCTTTTTGGTCGTGCCCACGAACGTATGTTTTTTATCGTATCCTTTAAATCAGATTGTACTACGTTTATTTCTGTGAGGAATGCTTCAAAAGCAGGCTTCTTGAAATCCTTATGTAATGCGGCGATAATTTCCTCTTCATGGAGCGAAATGGTATGGGAGAATTTCTTGAGTTTTTCTTTTCTGCGGTTGATTTCCTTTTGATCCATCATTTTTAAATTATTGCAAGCCTATTCGAAAGCCCAGATAGAAATCTGCCTGTTCGCCGTCATTAATCAAAGCGGTAGCGATAGAGCTGGAACCGATAAAAAATCCTCCGGCCCTGATTCCTAATCCAGCGGTAAATCCAGAAATTTCATTAGAAGCTAAAGGAGCATACACTTCAAAGCTTTCTGTTGAATATCTTGGCGTTACTGAAAATACATTTTGCGCCGTAATCTGGTCGTCGCTGTCATCTTTGTTCATTTTTTGCTGTCCGAAAACAGTAACATAGAAATCTGGAATGATTTTCACATCTGCATAGGCAGAAAAAACAGTTGGCAGTTTTACTTTAAAATCACGTGAAGATGAGGTTGTCGTTAAAAAACCGCTCTCTAAAAGAATTTGTTCTATTTCCTCAAAGCTTTCGACATTTTCAAACTGGTTTAGGTCTAGTGACTGTCCAGCAGGTATGTTGAGTTCGTAATTGGTATTGTTGTTATTGTCGGATTTAAAAGTCATGCTTCCGATATTGCGCACTGCAGCACCAGCATTGATCTTGTAGCCGTCGTTATCGTCTTTCCATTGATAATTGACGCCAAGGTCTGTGGCAAAGCCGTTTAATTTTCCAAAAATTGAACTTGTATAATTGCTGAAATCAGTAAAATTTTCTGCCAAATCTCCAGAATAGGCGATATTCAATCGTGCCGTAGCATCGGTCATTTCAACATCACCGAGATTGTTTGTTATGGTTCCAGAAAATCGATCGAGTCCTAGATTGGCATACGATCCTGGAAATAATAACTTTAGCGTAACGCCGACATTAAATTTATGCTCGTCGTCTTCATAAACGTTTCTTGAAACTCCGAAGGCAATTTCTCCCCAAGTCGTACCGTTGGCACGCTGATTTTTATTGCTTTCAATTGTCGTGGCTCCAAAAATAGCGCTCAAGGCTCCATTCGTAACAGCATCACCAATAGTCGGATCTACGTCGGTAAAATTGACTTTTCCGTAGGCTTTAGTCGCGAAAGAAAAGGCCCATTTGTCCATTTTCATAGCAAATGCAGGACCATAGACTTCGCCGTCGAAACGCAAATCGACATCTTCGTTTCCTTCAAAAAGCTTTTGTTCAAGGTCATCGCCGCTTACCAAATCATCAAATCCAAGCCTGTTGTTGGAGAGATTAAAGCTTCCTGAAAAGACACCAATTTCATATTTGGTTTTCAAGTTAGCGAGTTCTGCCGGGTTGGCAGCAGCATTTAAAAGTCCGCCTCTTCTTGAGGTAGAAATTCCTGAAAAGTGGTCTTGCGAAAAACTGCTTGCCGTAATCAGGAGGCAGGAGAAAATTAATAGTTTCATAGCGGTAGTTTTTTTGTATAAATTTAAGGGAATTTTCGGCTTAAAGTTATCAAATTAACGCAAAAAACTATTATTTATTCTTAAAAAGATTAAATCGCTTTCCATATAGGGTCGTTAGGAACTGGGGCGATTATTTCTAAAGATTCTTTAGTCACGGGATGAATGAAGACAAGCTTTCTGGCATGCAAATGTATGCCGCCATCGGGATTGCTTCTGTCAGCGCCATATTTTAAGTCGCCTTTAATCGGCGAACCTATGGCAGCCAGTTGTGCGCGAATCTGATGGTGCCTGCCCGTATGCAGATTGATTTCGAGCGCAACATAATTGTTTAGCTCTTTGATTATTTTGTAGTCTAAGCTGGCAATTTTGCTGTCTGGAACTTCTTTTAAATGGGCTTTGGAAGTATTGTTCTTTTCGTTTCTTTTTAAGTAATGGACTAATTTGGCAGAAGCTTCTGCAGGTTTGTTTTTTACGACAGCCCAATAGGTTTTTTGGGTTTCCCGATTTTTGAACAATTCGTTGAGTCGAGTCAAGGCTTTGGATGTTCTTGCAAAAATGACAATTCCTGTAGTAGGCCTGTCCAAACGGTGTACGACTCCCAAGAAAACTTCGCCTGGCTTGTTGTATTTTTCCTTGATATAGTCTTTGACGACATCGCTCAAAGGCTTGTCGCCCGTCTTATCGCCTTGGACGATATCGCCAACACGTTTGTTGACGACAATAATATGATTGTCCTCGTGCAAGACTTGAAGATTATCCTTTGTGGAAAGCGTTTTCATTGTTTTGAAGATTAGATTTTCGGGTATTCAAAAGACAATTAGTATTGTTCTTTCTCGTTTGGAAAATCTTTTGACTTTACATCGGCAACATATTGTCCGATTGCGGTCGTCATTCCTTCATATAAATTCATGTATCTTCTCAAGAATCGCGGACTGAATTCGTTGTTCATTCCAAGCATGTCATGGATTACCAAAACTTGCCCGTCGACGCCGCCTCCGGCACCGATTCCGATTACAGGTATGGAAATACTTTGAGCTACTTTTTCAGCTAAATGGGCAGGAATTTTTTCTAATACAAGCGCAAAACAGCCTAATTTTTCAAGCAGTTTGGCATCTTCTAGTAATTTTTCAGCTTCTGCATCTTCTTTAGCACGAACACTATAGGTACCAAACTTATAGATTGATTGTGGCGTAAGGCCTAAATGTCCCATTACCGGAATTCCAGCATTTAATATCTTTTTTATAGAATCTTTAATTTCGCTGCCGCCTTCTAGCTTAACAGCATGTCCGCCGCTTTCTTTCATGATTCGGATGGAAGAACGCAAGGCCTCTTTAGGATCAGACTGGTAGCTTCCGAAGGGCAAATCGACTACTACTAATGCTCTTGTTATAGCCCTTACAACACTAGAGGCATGATAAATCATCTGGTCTAGTGTAATTGGCAACGTAGTTTCGTGGCCGGCCATTACGTTTGAGGCAGAATCTCCAACCAAGATTACGTCAACACCAGCTGTATCAACAATTTTTGCCATGGTGAAATCATAGGAAGTCAGCATTGAAATTTTTTCGCCATTGGCTTTCATTTCAATCAGCGATTTGGTCGTAATTCTCTTGTAATCTTTTTTTGCTACAGACATAATGTAAAAATTATAAGATGTAAATGTACAAATTGCTTTATTTATGGCTGTAACATAAACCGTATTTTTTATACTAACTTTATGCTTTGGAATATTAAATAGTTCATCATGAGGAAATTACTTTTTATTGTTTTCTTGCTGCCTTTTCAGCATTTGGCTGCGCAAGAATCAGAAATCAAGCATTCTATAGAAATCTTTTTTGATGGTTTTCATTCTAGAGACAGCCTGAAAATAAAATCGGTTTGCGATGCAGGCCTGATATTGCAGTCTATTTCTGAAAGCTCAAAAGGGACTAAGCTGTCAACTGAGAAAGCTTCGGACTTTATAAAATCGATTGTGAGTATTTCTGATAAGATGAAATTCGAAGAGCGGCTACTTTCCTATAAAATTCAGGTTGATGGCGCTATGGCACATGTATGGACGCCGTATGAGTTTTATGTCAACGGAAAGCTAAGCCACAAGGGTGTCAATTCTTTCCAATTGTTTAAAGAAAAAGAGACTTGGAAAATCATTTATATTGTGGATACCCGAAGGAAGGGCTGAATTAGCTCATGCTGGTTTTTAATTTAATAGTGAATTCGCTTCCGAATCCTAGATTGCTTTCTACAGAAATGGTTCCTCCTTGTGCTTCAATAAATTCTTTGCTGATAGCAAGGCCAAGTCCTGTTCCTTCTTTTTCGGCTCCAGGAACTCTGAAATACTTATCAAAGATTTTGTTTTTATATTGTGGTGAAATCCCAATTCCGTTGTCTTTAACGCTTATTTCAAGAAAACTTCCTTTTGCTTCTGCAGTAATAACTACCGTTGAGTTTTCATACGAATAGCGGATTGCATTGGAAATCAGATTGGAAACGACCCAGGTTGTTTTTTCTTGATCGCCGGCTATTTCGGGTAAAAACTCGGGAAGATTCAGATGCAAGCTGATGTTTTTTTGTTCGGTCAATATTTTTGTAGCTTCAACCGCATCGGCAATGATAGTTTTTGGATCGCAGTTTTCAATCTTTAGCTGTGTTTTTCCAGTTTCTACCTGTGTAATATTTAATAATTCTCCAGTGGTTCTCAGCAATCTTTTTGCATCGTCTTTTATACTGGAAACCAGCTGTTTTTGCTCCTCGTTTAGATTTCCGATACTGTCGTTTTCAAGCAGCTGCAGGCTCATTTTCATCGAAGCAATTGGCGTCTTGAACTCGTGCGACACCATAGCGATAAAGTTGGTTTTAGCAAAATCCAGTTCTTTGTAAGCCGTGACATTACGCAATATTATAAAAGAACCGATTAGTTTTTTTTCTTCTTCGCCTGTTGGCAAGACAAGAATAGGCACGACTTGTTTTTCGAAATAGCTTTCCTTGTTATCGGCATAAATTTTCAGGGTTTCTTGTGGTTTTTCAGTATTTTCACTGATAAGATGCTGTAGCAGCGAACGCACAAGGTCATTAGAAAGCGCTACTTCGCTCGCTGACTTTCCGATAATGTCGCTGGCTTTCAATCCCGAGATTTTTAAAGCTTCTTCATTCGCAAAAAGGATGTTGTTTTTGTCATCAAGGCCAATGGCTGGATCTTGCATATTGTTGATGAGCGTTTCGATTCTTTTTTTCTCCATCATCAGCTTGGCCAAATTGCTGTCGCTGTATTCCTGGAGTTTTCCCGCCATTGTATTGAACGACTTGGCAAGATTGCCAAATTCATCGTGTGTTTCAAAATTGACGCGTTGGGAATAGTTTTTTGCAGCAATTTGTCGGATGCTTTCCGTCAGGTCTTTTATAGGATTTGCAATATCGCTAGGCAGGTTGATGAGCAAAGTAAAAGCAATCATAAAGCAGGTGAGGCCTGTAATAGAAATCCAAAAGATAGCACTGTCGGCTGTTTTTTTTGCCACGATGCTTTTTCTCTGTATCGCATCCATGTTGATTTTCATGATGTCGTTGAGGTCTTTTCGGATCTGACTGGCAAGGGATTTGTTTTCGGGCTGTAATTGGAATGCTTTTGCGTCTTCAGACAAGCTTTGGGTGAGTTCTTTTTCTCCAATTTCTGTGACATTCTGGTTCTGCAATTTCAAGAAGCGATTGAAATTTTCGAAGGATTGTTTTTCACCTTCAATCTTATCAAGCTCTTTCATCATATTGCGGGAATAGTCTAGGGAATTGTAATTGGCAACAAGAATGTTTTCGGTGTCGTTTGCAATAACGTGTACTTGTCTTACGGCCAAAGCCACAAGCAAGACAATCATAAAGAAAAGTAATCCGACTCCGAGCCTTAATTTTGTTTTAATTCGCACAGTTGATAGTTTATAGGTGATAATTTATAGTTGATAGTCGATAGTTGAAAGTTGAGAATGGATAGTTTCTGGTTTTTAGTGTGGTCTGTCTAGGTTTGCTTTGGATGTCTTGACAATTGCGGTAAGCATTTTGATCAGTTCGACACTATCTTCGTAAAGGGATTGAAATTCTCTTTCTGACAGATAATGGGTTTCGTGTAACAAACGGAGCCAATATTCGGTTTCTTGTGCTTCTTTCAGCGAAATATTCATCTTGTTGCTAAAATCTTTTTTTGATGCGCCTTGCAAGGCTTCGCAGATGTTTGCTCCAATTGAAGTACCGCTTCTGACTAATTGTTTTGATAAAATAAATTCCTTTTTGTTTTCTGAAATATGCTGATACAATTTTACGATTCTCACAGCAAACAGAAATGATTTTTCTTTGATAATGCTATTCTTCATAATTACTTTTTTATGGCTTAAACTTTCAACTAAAAACTTTCAATTCTCAACTAAGAATAATCAAATCAATTTCACTCGAAGATAGTTTATTTAATAATTCTTTGAAAGCATTTGTGGAAAGAATAATCTTCATCAGATTCATTCTGGGTTTTCCGATGCAGACCGTGGTAATGCCTTTGTTTTCGGCTTGTTCTATGATGGCTTTGGCAATTTTAGTGTGTTCAATTTTGATGACTTCGGCTCCTAATTCGGTAGCCAATTTGAAATTGTTAATGAGGTGGCGCTGTTTGTCTAAAGGAATCTTGTCGGCACTTTCACGGGGCAGCTGTACATACAATACATACCATTTGCTGCTGTTGTAATAATTTGCCAAACGGGCTGTTTTTCGAATTACTTTTTTAGCGGTTTCCTCGTTGCTGCTGATACAGGCCATGAATTTTTCATGTCGGGAACCTTTGTTTTTGGGAATTTCAATTTCTACTTTGCGTTCGACTTGGCTGGCGACTTCTTTCAAGGCTAATTCTCTCAATTGCAGAATGTGTTCGCTTTTGAAAAAGTTTTTCAGCGCCATTTCAATCTTTTCGGTCTTGTATATCTTTCCTTCTTTGAGCCTCGTAATCAGCTCATCGGCTGTCAAATCGATGTTTACGACTTCATCGGCCTGTGCCAAAACGCTATCTGGAATGCGTTCCTTTACCTCAATTCCGGTAATGTATTTTATTTCCTCGTTCAGGCTTTCGATGTGCTGGATGTTTACGGCGCTGATTACATTTATGCCAGCTTCCAGTATCTCGAAAACATCCTGCCAGCGTTTTTCATTTTTGCTGCCTTCGATATTGGTGTGGGCGAGTTCGTCTACAATTACGACTTCCGGACGGAGGCTGATGATAGCCTGTACATCCATTTCCTCCAGCTCTTTTCCTTTGTAGAATAACTTTCTTCTTGGAACAAGAGGGAGTCCTTCAAGCAGCTCGTGGGTTTCTTTGCGATTGTGCGTTTCTATGTAGCCGATTTTAACGTCAATACCATTTTTTAACAGCGAATGGGCTTCTTGAAGCATGCGAAAAGTTTTGCCTACACCAGCACTCATGCCGATGTAGACTTTAAACTTTCCTCTTCTTGATTTTTGGATTAAGTTTAAAAAATGCTGTACGTTATCTTCTCTTTTACTTTCCAAAATAGTGTGTTTAGGTATTAAAACGATAGTGCCAGTGAGGTAACGGCTACAAAGTTTTGTTTTGTAGGATCGCCATTTTCGGTGAATATTTTATCTTTGCTGTTCAAGCTTCGGGCTTCGATTCTCCAAACGACATTGTCATAAATACTGTAATCAAAGTTAACGGAATACCCAAAAGTTTTAAATCCATTTGGAGTTTCAGTAGCGATAATTACTCCGTTTTCGTCTGCATAATATTCTCCTCTTGCGCTGATGCTGACTTTATCTGAAGCCTTATATTTTGCAATCAAGACAGGAGAATACCATGAATTATAACTGTCGCTTCCTTTTTCTTTTTGTTCGGCTCCAATATCAAAACCAGCTGTCAGACCCCATTTTTCGTTTAACTGAAAGATGCCATATAGATTGTGAAAATAGCGCATTCTTTTATCAGTATCAGGTTTGTCATTCCCAACAAAAGAACTGCTGTTCAATGTGATAGCTGCGTTTGGTTTATAGGTTACTTGATGTCCGAACGCCAAGGTTTTGTTGCCGTCTACTCGCTGGATTCTTTGCCATCCGTTTAAGACAAGTCCGCTAAGAAACCATTTTCCATTGTCGGTAGTATAGGATATTTTGGCACCGCTTTCATAATAAGGCGAATTATCAGCCAAGATGCTTCGGGTTAGTGTCCAGCAGTCTTTGCCGACGGCACTTTCAAATCCGATATGCGAGGCAAAAATTCCGGCATCGACCCACAGGTTTTTTGTTTTTGATATTTTGACACCTGCATTGGCTTCATAAATATTTTTAAGAATACCTTCTTCTGCGGCAAGATTGGCATTGCCGTAGGTTCCAGTCATGATGGCAAGATTGGCCCTGACATTGTCTTTTTCATAATTGGCCTTGATGAATCCTAAGTTTAGGGCGACTTCGTTATGCCTGTTGTGAGAATAGATGAATCCTGGTCGTGTATTGTTTTCAGGTGCCCCAAAATCATAAGCATAATAGGCTTCTACATAGCCTGAAATTTTCAAAGGCGATTCTGATTTTTTCAGCGTGTCGGTTTGGGCTCCTGCGAAAGAAGTTATTGCGATAAAGGCTGTGGTAGCTAAATTTTTCATTTCTATTTTAGTTTATCTAAAGCGATGTTTAATTGTAATACGTTTATTTTTTCTGGACCAAATACGCCTAGGAGCGGCTTTTCTGTATTTTCAGCAATAAGCTTTTCTAGTTTTGACTCTTCAATATTTCTAGTTTTTGCAATACGCTTGATTTGAACTTTTGCACCTTGTACCGAAATGTTTGGGTCCAATCCGCTGCCGCTGGCAGTAACCAGATCGGCAGGAATTTCATTTGCTTTTATATCAGGGTTTTGGATCAGGAAGGTGTCGATTCTTTTTTGGACTTCTGCTAGATATTCAGGATTGCTTGGTCCTTTATTGCTTCCTCCAGAACCTGCGGCGTTATATCCTACCGCAGACGGCCTAGAATTAAAATATTTGGCGTCGGTAAAAGACTGGCCGATATTTTTATAGAATTTCTTCCCGTTGCTTTCAATAACAATTCCTTTTCCTTGGTTTGGCGCTATCTGGGCTATTCCAAAGATGAACAGCGTGTAAATTCCAGCGAAGAAAACGATGGTCGCCAAGGTTAATTTGATTCCTATTACTATATAATTTTTCATTTCTGTAGTGTATTAGATGAAGAATGTCACGATAATGTCAATAATTTTTATTCCGATGAAAGGAACAATGATACCTCCCAGACCGTAGTACAAAAGGTTTCTTCTCAATAAAGCAGAGGCACCGATTGGTTTGTAAGTCACGCCTTTTAAAGCCAGCGGAATCAAAAATGGAATCACTATGGCATTAAAGATAACAGCTGATAGGATGGCGCTTTCTGGACTGTGCAAGTGCATGATGTTTAGTCCTTGCAAGGCTGGAATTGCGGTAATGAACAGGGCAGGGATGATAGCGAAATATTTGGCTACGTCGTTTGCAATACTAAAAGTGGTCAAGGTTCCTCGAGTCATCAGCAATTGTTTCCCGATTTCTACGATTTCAATCAGTTTGGTAGGATCATTATCTAAGTCTACCATGTTTCCGGCTTCTTTGGCAGCTTGGGTACCACTGTTCATGGCAACGCCTACATCGGCTTGCGCAAGGGCAGGAGCATCGTTTGTTCCGTCACCCATCATCGCGACAAGCTTGCCGCGCATCTGTTCTTCTTTGATGTAATTCATCTTGTCCTCAGGCTTGGCTTCGGCAATAAAATCATCGACTCCGGCTTTTTCAGCAATGAATTTGGCGGTCAGCGGATTATCTCCTGTTACCATTACTGTTTTGACTCCCATTTTTCGCAAACGCTCGAAACGTTCTTGGATTCCGGGCTTGATGATGTCTTGCAGTTCAATGACGCCTAAGACTTTATCGTTTTCAGAAACGACCAAAGGCGTTCCTCCGTTGCTAGAAATTTCAGTTACTTTTTCAGCAGTGTCTTTTGGAAATGTGTGTCCAGCATATTCGCTTAGTTTTCGGATAGAATCATAAGCTCCTTTTCGGATTTTTGTACCATCAGGAAGATTGACACCGCTGCTTCGTGTTTCGGCAGTAAATTTTATTAAAGTGGCCCCTTTTACAGAAAGGTTTTTTGAGGCTTCTTTGCCTGCTAATTCTATAATTGATTTACCTTCTGGGGTTTCATCGGCTAAAGACGAAAGAATGCTCGCTTTTATAAATTCGCTCTCGGATACGCCAGCTGTAGGATAAAAATGAGTTGCTTTTCTGTTTCCGATTGTGATCGTTCCTGTTTTGTCTAAAAGCAATACGTCAATATCACCAGCAGTTTCTACCGCTTTTCCAGATTTTGTAATTACGTTGGCACGTAAGGCTCTGTCCATTCCAGCAATACCAATGGCTGATAACAATCCACCGATGGTTGTCGGGATCAAGCAGACAAACAATGAAATAAAGGAAGCGATGGTTATCGTGATGTTCGCATAATCAGCGAAAGGCTTTAAGGTGACGCAGACAATGATAAAAACCAAGGTAAAACCTGCTAATAAGATAGTCAAGGCAATCTCATTTGGCGTTTTTTGGCGTGAAGCCCCTTCGACCAAGGCAATCATTTTGTCCAAAAAGCTTTCGCCCGGTTCTGTAGTAACTTTGACTTTAATCTTGTCAGAAAGCACTTTTGTACCGCCTGTCACGGAGCTTTTATCACCACCAGCTTCTCTAATTACAGGAGCACTTTCTCCCGTAATGGCGCTTTCATCGATAGTAGCAAGACCTTCAATGATTTCTCCGTCGGTCGGAATCGTGTCGCCCGCCTCGCAGATGAAGATGTCACCTTTGGCTAAGCTAGAGGATGGTACGATCTGCAATTCATCAACATACATTTCTCCGACTGGAAAAATTTTCTTTGCAGGCGTTTCTTCTCTGGTTTTTCGCAAGCTGTCCGCTTGTGCTTTTCCTCTTGCTTCCGCGATTGCTTCGGCAAAATTGGCAAACAGCAAGGTGAACAACAAAATGATGAATACCGTGAAGTTGTAGACAAAACTGCCTTGTGACTGTTCTCCTGTGAGAATCCAAAGGCAAACGCAAAGCATGACAGCGGTTCCGATTTCTACGGTAAACATAATCGGATTTCGGAACAGCGTTGCCGGATTAAGTTTCAGAAAAGACTGAGCAAAGGCTTCTTTCAGCAGTTCTTTTTGAAACAGTGATTTATTTTGAGTTTTCATTTTTTTTGAAAATCAGTTGATTAATAAAGAGTGAAATATTCTGCAATCGGGCCTAACGTCAAGGAAGGGAAGAAGGATAAGGCAGCGATAATAAAGATCACGGCAAAAACCATAAGTCCAAACGTTGATGTGTCGGTTTTTAAAGTTCCAGCGCTTTCAGGAATATGTTTTTTAGAGGCTAAAATTCCGGCTATAGCTACGGGTCCGATTATTGGAAGGAATCTCGAAAGCAATAAGACAATTCCGGTTGTAATATTCCACCATGGATTGTTGTCGCCAAGTCCTTCGAAACCACTTCCGTTATTGGCTGCAGAGGAAGTGAACTCATACAATATCTCGCTGAATCCGTGGAATCCTGGATTGTTCAACGTGCTGGTTCCTTGTTCAGGAAAAGCGGTTGACAAAGCAACGCCAACCAAGATCAGGAAAGGATGCAACAACGCAATGATCATGGCAATCTTCATTTCTCGGGCTTCGATTTTTTTACCTAGAAATTCGGGAGTTCTTCCGACCATCAATCCGCTGATAAATACAGCTAGGATAATAAAGATGTAGAAATTCAGAATTCCGACGCCGCATCCGCCATAAAAGCAATTGACCATCATGGCAAGTAGCTGGTTCATTCCAGACAAAGGCATCGCGCTGTCGTGCATCGAGTTGACAGAACCTGTAGAGATTACGGTTGTCGCAATGCTCCAATAGCCAGAGGCTGCTGCTCCAAAACGCACTTCTTTTCCTTCGGTCGCGCCAGCTGTAGTGTCGATTCCCATTTGGGTAATGGCAGGATTTCCGTTCATTTCGGTAATAACAGTCGGAATTGTCAATGCTAGGAATCCGATAGTCATTACGCCAAAAATCATCCAAGACAATTTTCTTCGGTTCAAATAGAATCCCAAGGCAAATACCATAGCAAACGGAACAATCATTTGGGCAATCATCTCAACGATATTGGTCAGGTAATTAGGGTTTTCAAGCGGATGGGCAGAATTGGTACCGAAAAATCCTCCACCGTTTGTTCCTACGTGTTTTATGGCAGTAAAAGCAGCAACAGGGCCTGTCGAAACTTGAACAGCATCTCCTTGTAACGTTGTCATTTCTTGCTTGCCTTCAAAAGTCATCGGAGTTCCGTTAAAAAGCAGCACGGTTGCTACGATTACGGAAATTGGCAATAAGATTCGAGTACATGACTTGATAAAATAATTGTAAAAGTTACCAAGGGTTTCTGTCGTTCTTTCTTTTAAGGCATTGAACAAGACAGCCGCAGCGGCCAATCCGATTCCGGCAGAAACAAACTGTAAGAACATCAAGAAGAGCTGGCTGAGGTAGCTTACGCCACTTTCTCCGGAATAGTGCTGCAGGTTGCAGTTGACCAAAAAGGAAATAATCGTATTAAACGCCAAATCGGGCGTCATGTTTGGATTATTGTCTGGATTGAGCGGCAGCCAGCCTTGGCAGAGCAGTACGATCATTCCTAAGGCAAACCAGACTACATTGATGGCCAGTAATGCGACCATGTGCTGTTTCCAGTTCATTTCTTTTTTAGCATCAATGCCGCTGACTTTGTAGAATAGCGTTTCAATCGGGACAAAGACAGGGGCTAAAAAAGTCTTTTGTCCTAAGTACACTTTGGCGATGTACCTCCCTAATGGTATGGCTAAAATCAGGGTCAGGACAAACATGGCTATAATTCCTATAATTTCTGTGTTCATTTTTTAAAATTTTTCAGGTTTGAGTAAGACATAGATGATATAGGCAAAAACAGCGAGGGCAATAAGAAATAAGGCTATCATAATTTTAGATTTTATCAAAATAGTAAATCGATACATAAAAAAGGGCAAAGCAGAGTAGCCCTACAATGGTGAGGATAGCAATTGTCATACTCCAGAAGTATTAATTTGTTTTACATATTCCTTGTGCAGCGAAATCGGCAGCAATTGCGAAATCTTCAATCGGTTCATTTCCATATAATGCGAAACCGAAAACAGATAGACATTCGTAATTGCGTTTTTCATTTCTACATTGCCTTTGACAAGCAATTCTTCGGCAAGGGCAAGGCATCTTTTTGTTCGAGCCATTTTACCTAGTTGGAGACTGCTGATGGTAATTTCTGCCAAGCGCTCCATTTTTTTGATAAGGCTATCATTGAAATTTTTCATATGATTAAGTTATTTTCGAAGCCTTATGCCAAATTAGAGTCCAATTTTTTGGCAGGATTGCTAAAGCGCTTGTTTACTTTGCTTTATATTTTGTTGGGACGTATGCCAAAAGAAAAACCCTATCGAAACGATAGGGTTGGCACTTTCAAAATGATAGGTATTTAGTTGATTTTGTATTCCTCAAGCTTCCTGTATAAGGTCGTCAGGGCAATATTTAGCAGCTTTGCAGTTTCTGTTTTATTGTGGTTGGTATAATTCAATACCTTTTGGATATGAATTTTTTCAGCAGAAGCTAGAGAAAAAGCGGATAAGACAGGTGCTTCTCCTGTTGTTTCAGAAGCTTTCAATTGCTGAATTTCCAAAGGAAGACAATCGGTAGTCAAAATGTTTTCCGTTTCTAGTATGACGCTGCGTTCCAAGACATTTTTAAGTTCTCGGATGTTGCCGGGCCAAGTATGTAGTTTTAATAGCTGTATGAATTCTCCTGAAAAGGATTTGATTTTTTTATTGGTTTTCAAAGCAAAGAAATGCAGGAAATGATTCGCCAAAGGCTCTATATCTGCAACTCGTTCTCGCAAAGCGGGCAATTGGATTTGGAATACAGAAAGACGGTAGAATAAATCCTGCCTAAAATGGGCTGACTCTATTTCTTTAGCCAAATCTCTGTTGGTAGCAGCAATAATCCTTACGTTGACTTTGGTTGGCTTGCTTTCACCGACTTTTATAAACTCCCCGTTTTCGATGACACGCAATAATTTTGCCTGAAGGTCTAGGGCCATTTCACCGACTTCATCTAAAAATATGGTTCCGTTGTTGGCTTCTTCAAACAATCCCTTCTTGTCTTTTGAGGCTCCCGTAAAAGAACCGGCAATATGGCCAAACATTTCGCTTTCTAATAAATCATGACTGAAAGCGGAACAGTTGATAGCGACAAAAGGTTGATTCTTTCGCAAGCTTGATTGGTGAATAGCGGAAGCAAAAACCTCTTTCCCTGTTCCTGTTTCTCCCGTCAGCAAAACAGTCGTGTCCGTAGGGGCCACTTTTCTCGCTAGTTCGATAGATTGCTGCAGTGATTTGGAGCTTCCTATGATTCCGTCAAACGAAAGCTTGGTGTCCAGTTTGGCTTCTAATTGGGCAATTCTTTGGGTCAAGTTGCTTTTTTCTATGGCACGGTGGAGCAGGGGAATGATCTTGTTGTTGTCGTCGCCTTTTACGATATAATCAAAAGCACCGTTTTTTATCGCCTGTACGCCATCGGGAATATTTCCGTAAGCCGTCAGCAAGATCACTTCGGTCTGTGGCGATTTTTCTTTGATAGCGATGGTCAGGTCAACGCCGTTTCCGTCGGGCAGCTTGACATCGCAAAGCACGACATCAAAGTTATGCTGTTCTAGTTTCTTTAATCCAGATTTGCAGTCTCCGGCTTCTACGACTTCAAAACCTTCAAGGCCGATAATACGAGCCATCAGGCTTCTTAATTTTTCTTCGTCGTCAATGATTAGAATTTTTTTCAATGGAATAGAATTTAAGCAAAATTAGTGTTTTGGTTAATTGAAGCTCAACTTTTAATAATAATTTGCATTTCAGTTTTTAGTATAGGATTATTTTAATCTGTTACATTAAAAAAGATAACTATGAATAATAATATTTAGATTGTATAAAATAAAAAAAAAAGGTGTCTAAAGTATTGATAATGATTTATTTCGTATGTTTGGGAGATAACAAACTTAAAAGCATAAATTATGAAAAAAGGAATTATTGTAGTAGCATTAGCTTTGTCTTTTTCTATGTTTGCACAACAAAAACCAAGCAAGCAATATAAAAGTGCTGAAACTGGGAGATATGTTACAAAAAAAGAAGCAACAAAAAGCCCTAAGACAACTTATAGTACAAACAGAAAAACATCGAGTAAAAAATCAAAAAATTAAAAAGCAAAATCCACTTGAAAAGTGGATTTTTATTAAAATATTTTTGGTGTAAGCTTCTCCTCTAACAGTCAGCCATGTTGACGCTGATGGCCAAACCACCTTCCGAAGTTTCCTTGTATTTTGTATTCATATCTTTTGCCGTTTCCCACATCGTATTGATAACCTTGTCTAAAGGTACTTTGGCATTCTTAGGATCGGTTTCTAGGGCTAATTCTGCGGCGTTGATGGCCTTGATAGCGCCCATGGTATTTCTTTCGATACACGGAATCTGAACCAAGCCGCCAATAGGGTCGCAAGTCATTCCCAAATGATGTTCCATTGCAATTTCTGCGGCCATAAGTACTTGAGCCGGTTCGCCGCCCATCAGTTCGCACAAAGCTGCTGCTGCCATGGCAGAGGAAACTCCGATTTCGGCCTGACAGCCGCCCATTGCTGCGGAAATCGTAGCGCCTTTTTTAAAGATACTGCCGATTTCGCCAGCCACCATCAAGAACTGCTTGATTTCTTTTTCTCCTGCTTGGTGGTTTTCAATCACCATATAGTACATCAAGACGGCCGGAATCACGCCTGCGCTTCCGTTGGTCGGAGCGGTTACGACTCTTCCAAGTGAAGCATTCACTTCGTTGACTGCCAGTGCAAAACAGCTGACCCATTTTAGGATCTGGCGGAATTTTACTTCTGTCTTGCGAATAGTCTCCAACCATTCTTGCGGATTGCTGTAATTGGCAAGTCCGATAAGGTTCTGGTGCATGTCGAAAGCACGTCGGCGTACGTTGAGTCCGCCAGGCAAGATGCCTTCAGAATGGCAGCCGATGTACATGCATTCGAGCATGGTATTCCAGATGCGCATCAATTCGCTGTGGATGTTTTCTTCCGTGCGCATTGACTTTTCGTTTTCATAAACGATTTCAGAAATGCTTTTGTTTTCCGTGATGGTATAATCAAGCAGTTCTACCGCATTTTGTATCGGGAAAGGAAAGGCACATTTTATGGCCTCCTTTTTAATCGCATTCGCTCTTTCTTCTTTTACGACAAAGCCGCCGCCAATAGAATAGAACGTCGATTCGTATTCGCTATCGGCAGTATAGGCGGTAAAAGAAAATCCGTTAGAGTGGAAAGGAAGGAAGTTTTTATTAAATACGATATCCGCTTCCATGTCAAACGGAATCATAGTCTCGCCCGCTAAAGGCAATTGCTTGCTTTTCTTGATCTCAGCAATGATTTTATCGATATTCTCAATCGGAATATACTCAGGATCGGCACCTGTCAGGCCTAACATGACGGCCAAATCGGTAGCATGCCCTTTTCCTGTCAGCGAAAGCGAGCCGAACAAATCTACTTTGATTCGGATGACCTTGCCTAAGATGTTTTCTTCACGAAGCTCTTTCAAAAAGCGTTCTGCTCCGCGCCAAGGTCCTAAAGTGTGGGAACTCGACGGGCCGACGCCAATCTTAAGCATATCAAATACCGAGATACATTCTTCCATAGTAATTACAAGACAATTTTACGCAAATATAATTTTTTTACGATTGCGAAAACGTTGTAAATTTATTAAATGTGCATTATTCCTAGATGATTTTAGAAATTTGATATAATTGGGTGATTTAAAGAGGGTTGGTTTGATAAAGTCGTAAAGTCGTAAAGTTGCAAGTCGTAAAGTTGTAAAAAGTATAAGGCATGTTGGTGAGGTCTTAAAATACGTTTATGGCGAGTCGTCTAACAGAGTTGACAGGCTAAAGTGAGGTCGTTTTGAGGTGTCTAACAGAGTTGACAGGTTAAAGTGAGGTCATTTTGAGGTGTCTAACAGAGTTGACAGCTTGTTTCAGCTTGGGAGAAGCTGTCAACTGCGTTAAATGGGTTGCCGTTCAGAATTTTCGCCTTCCAAAACGAAATTTCTTTACATTTGGATTCTTATTAACTGTTTTATGAAAAAACTATTCATTGTCTTGATGCTGTCTTGTTTATCAAGTAGGGCACAAATCAAGAGTCCAGCAGAATTTTTGCCGAATTACGGAAAGCAGGTCAGCTTTTACAGCGAACTCGAATCCTATTACGCTCATCTAGTTGCCAATTCTAATTGGATACAGCATAATCCGTATGGCTTTACTTCGCAAGGGCGCACCCTGAATACTTATTATATTTCGACTCCGGAGAATTTGAAAAACTTGGAAAGCATTCGAGAAAATCACCTGTATTCGATTGGCATGACCGATAAAAAACCTGCCACTGCAAATGAAAAGGCGATTGTCTGGTTAAGCTTTAACGTACACGGCAATGAAATAGGTGCGGCAGAAAGCGCGATGAAAGTAGCATACGAACTGCTAAACCCTCAAAATTTAGAAACCAAAAAGTGGCTCGAGAATACGGTCATTATATTAGACCCGTGCCTAAACCCCGATGGTTTTTCACGATATGGCAACTGGCTCCGCGATATTTCTGGAAAAAACATACATACGGAATTAGCGGATAGGGAACACATGGAACCATGGCCGGGCGGAAGACAGAATCATTATGCCTACGACCTCAATAGGGACTGGGCGTGGCAGACACAAGTCGAGACGCAGCAGCGCATGGTAATGTACAACCAATGGATGCCGCAAGTGCATGTTGACGTTCATGAAATGGGCTATAACGAGCCTTACTTTTTTCCGCCGGCGGCAGAACCGTTCCACGACTTTATCACCAAGCCCCAACGCGATTTCCATAACGCTATTGGCGAGAATACCTCTAAAAAATTCGATGCCCAAGGCTGGAGCTATTATACTAGAGAGCGCTTTGATTTGTTTTATCCAAGCTATGGCGATACCTATCCGAGTTTTAATGGTGCTATCGGAATGACCTACGAACAAGGAGGCATTGGTGCCGGACGTGCTGTAATGATGCAGAACGGAAGCATCCTTACCTTGCAGGACAGGATCAATCATCATTCAGTTGCCGTATTGACTGCTGTAGAAACAGCATCGAACAGAAAGGAAAAGCTGATTGCGGATTTCAAGGCGTATTTTAAAGACAGCCGCCAAAACCCCAAAGGAAAATACAAGACCTATGTCGTAAAAAATAATGGCAAGTCAGAACAGCTGGCCCTACTGCTGCAACAGAATGGTATTGAGTTTGCGTATGCCGACGAAACCAAAAAGCTGTCAGGCTATCACTATCAATCCGATAAAGAAAGGCCGTTCACGATTGAGCCCAACGATATGGTGATTCAAGCGAGCCAGCCAAAATCGGTCTTGACTCAGGTGTTGTTTGAGCCGAACCAGCGATTGTCCGATAGCTTGTCTTACGACATTACGGCTTGGGCCTTGCCGCATGCTTTCGGCATTGAAAGCTATGCTTTAAAAAATACGCTGTCGGTAAAATCGAAGACCCAGCTCAATCACCCAGATAAGATTGTTGCCGAAAATGCTTTTGCCTTTTATATTCCGTGGAACAGCAGGGTTTCAGCTAAAATTGCGGCTGGACTATTGCGAAAAAATATCAAGGTGCGTTCTTCAAGAAAGACATCGGCTTTTGGCGCTATCAAGATAGGGCTAGGTGATCTCATCGTATTGAAATCGGACAATCGCCAACTGCCTGATTTTGAAAAGACATTGGAGAGCTTATTGATTGAGAAATCGGACTATAACGTCATCAAGAGCGGCTTTTCTGTCAGCGGAAGCGATCTAGGCGGTGAAAACTATCCGCTACTGCGCGCGCCGAAAGTCTTGCTTTTAAGCGGCAGCACTATCAGCCCGACCGATTTCGGACAGGTCTGGTTTTATATGGACCAGATCATCAATTATCCTGTCAGTATTGTAGATGTAAACGATCTCAGGAGAATCAGCCTCTCCGAATTTACCACCTTGATCTTGCCTGATGGCTGGTATGACTTGTCGGACAGCCAGAAGAAAAATATCGATGACTTTATCTCAAAAGGCGGGAAGGTAATTGCCCTGCAGAATGCCCTAAGCTTGTTTGAAGACAGAGAAGGCTACAGCCTTACGCAATATGCCACCGACGAAGAGAAAGACGAAGCCAAAAAAGAAAGCAATGAAGAAGCATTGAAATTGCGCTTTCAGCAATACCAGAATGCAGAAAGGCGTTCGATTTCCAACGCCGTTCCCGGAGCCATCGTAGAGAATGTATTGGACAAGACGCACCCGCTTTCGTACGGACTGGGCGATACGTATTACAGCCTGAAAACATCGGACAAGCATTTTAAGATATTGAAAAATGTATGGAATGTGGCGTATGTTCCCGAACACTACAAAAGCTCTGGCTTTATTGGCAAGAACCTCAAAAAGAAACTAGAGAATACAGCTTCCTTTGCTGTAGAGCCGATCGGCAAGGGACAGGTAATCTATATGATCGACAATCCGCTTTTCAGGGGATTTTGGGAAAACGGAAATTTACTGTTTAGCAATGCCTTGTTTTTAGTCGACTAGCCATGAAAAGATATATGCTTATACTAGTTGTTGTATTGTTTGGAGCGTATGCCAAAGCACAGACATTGAACGAGGTGTACGGACAGAGCGTCAAAGCTTACGAAGCTAAAGATTATAAATCTTTTTTGGCATTGACCTTAAAGTTAGACAGCTTGAGACCTTCACACCCGACATTTACGTATAACCTGGCAGCCGCATACGCCTTGAATGGGAATGTCGAAGAAGCCAATCTGTATTTGGAAAAATTGGTGCTGACAAACAACAAGGCTGAATTTGAAAAGGATGCCGACTTCAAGAGCCTAGAAACTACAGCCGCCTATAAAAAGACTATCTTGTTGAAAGCCGAGCTGGAAAAAGAAGTTAAGAATTCAAAGAAGGTGATTTCTTTATCCGAAAAAGACCTGCATCCCGAAGGATTGCTGTTTCTGGAGAAATCAAAGACTTGGCTGGCAACAAGCATCCGAAAAAGAAAAATTGTTTCTTTCAATCTTAAGACAGGAAAGTGTACCGATTGGCTTACCGGCAAAAATATCTTGGCCGTTTTTTCGATCAAAGCAGACAAAGACGAGAAATATTTATGGGCGGCTACCGGCGCCTTGCCCGAAATGGAAAAATACTCGAAAGCACTAAAGGGAAAAGGAGAAATCTTAAAAATTGACATCAAGACCAAAGCCATCGTAAAACGATTTTCTGTTGACGGAGAACATCTTTTTGGCGATTTGGTGGTTGCTAAAAACAACATAGTTTATATCAGCGACAGTGAAAAGCCGATTGTTTATAAGATCGAGAAAGATACGATTACGGAATGGCTCAGCCTTAACGGAGAAGCGCTCAGCCTTCAGGGAATAGCTCTCAATACGGAGAATACAAAACTGTTTGTGGCAGATTACCTGAGCGGAATTGTAGCAGTAGACATCAAAAACAATGCTGATAGGTCATGGCTGGAATTTCCGAAAGGCAGTACCAAAAAAGGCATCGACGGCCTGACGTATTATGATAACTCACTGATTGCTATTCACAATGGTGTGCAGCCGATACGCATCGTTCAATACAAGCTGGATAAAAACCAGAAGCAGCTGACAGGCTTTACCACCCTAGACAATAACCGTCCGGAATTTAATGAGCCGGTACTGTCGATGCTCAAAGGCAACAAGCTGTATTTCTTCGCCAATTCGCCTTGGAAGTTTTATTCTAAAGAATTTGCGTTGGATTTGAGCAAGTTTCAAAATCCGATGCTATTTAGTCATGACCTTAAAGGCAAAATATGAAGGCCATGTTTTTTAATACTAGGGTAGTCTCGATAATTTCTTTACTGATTTTATTGCTTCCGTTTCTAAAACTAACAGAAAGTGAAACCACGGCAGATTTTATGGATGGTAATTTTGCAAATGCCATAAAATACAAAACGTTTAGCGGTTATGGCATCGCAATTTATTCAGCGCAAAATATAAGCAAAGGAATTCCAGTATTATTTTTATTGTTTTTAGCAATTTTCTCTGTTGCTGTCTTTCAGGCCGTGCTGATGATTTTTAAGAGAAATAAGCTTGTGCCATTCTTGAGTATTTTTTTAATTTTAGCCTTAGTAATAGTTTGCTTGCTCTTACCAACTGCCGATTGGCATTCAGAAATCTTATATGGATATTATGCATTTGGCCTATTTCAGTTGCTGATCTATTATCGAGTATAATTAAACTGAGCAATGCTTTGTTTTTGGCAGACTAAAACGCAGTTACTTCCGTTATCTTCTATAAAAAAGATATGAAAAGAATAATCGTTCTGCTAGTGGCAGTTACCTTTTTGAGTTGTGATAAGGACAATGACTCGTCTCCTTCAGAAGATCGCAATTTTAGACAAGACATGCGCGATTTTGTCATCGGAATCAGCCAAAAAGCAAAAGGCATCAAGCCTGGTTTTGCTGTCATTCCGCAAAACGGAATCGAATTGGTTTCTGAAAACGGAGAAGCAGACGGCCTTCCTGCCCAAGCTTATTTAAATGCCATCGACGGAAACGGACAAGAAGATCTGTTTTACGGATATGACAATGACGATCAAGCAACTCCTGCCAATATTTCGAATTATGTAAAAAGCTTTCTAAACCTTTCAAAGAACAAAGGCAAGACCATTTTGGTAACGGATTATTGTTCAACGGCTTCAAAAATGAACAACTCCTATCAAACGAATGGGGTAAACGGCTATATTTCTTATGCCGCGCCGCAACGGGATTTGACTGTAATCCCAACTACGGTTCCCAATAACTCCAATACTGCCGTAATCACAAACTTGTCACAGTCAAAAAATTTCTTGTATTTGATCAATACTGAAAACTTTGCATCGAAAACGGCTTTTATAAACGCCGTACAAGCGACGAATTATGATGCGATTATAATGGATTTGTTTTTGAACGAGGAACAATTTACGGCTACAGAAATCAACCAATTGCGAGACAAAGCCAACGGCGGGAAACGTTTGGTCATCTGTTATATGTCTATTGGAGAAGCCGAAGATTACCGCTACTATTGGCAGCCTTCTTGGAATACGTCAAAACCCAATTGGATGGCGGCGGTAAATCCGGATTGGCCTGGAAATTTCAAAGTGAAATATTGGAATGAAGACTGGCAGAAAATTATTTATAAGAACAACGATTCCTATCTGGACAAAATTTTAGAAGCTAATTTTGACGGCGTTTACCTCGATATCATTGACGGTTTTGAATATTTTGAGAAATAAAAACAGTTTAAAAATGTCATCTTGTCATATTTATAAATGCCAACTTTAACAAAAACTGACAATTTTAATTATTTTTTGTCTTGGCACAAAGATTGCCTAATTGTTCACGAGTTCAAAAATTAGTATAGAAACAAAATATATATAAAAATGGGTAAAATAATCGGAATTGACTTAGGAACAACAAACTCTTGCGTTTCTGTTATGGAAGGAAGCGAACCAGTTGTAATTCCTAATGCTGAAGGAAAAAGAACAACGCCATCAGTAATTGCATTTGTTGAAGGTGGAGAAATCAAAGTTGGTGATCCTGCCAAAAGACAAGCAGTGACCAATCCAACAAAAACTGTTGCTTCAATCAAACGTTTCATGGGAAATAAATTCTCTGAAAGCGCTACAGAAGCTAAAAATGTACCTTACAGTGTTGTAAGAGGTGACAATGACACGCCACGTGTTGACATTGACGGCCGTCTTTATACGCCACAAGAATTATCAGCCATGACACTTCAAAAAATGAAGAAAACGGCTGAAGATTATTTAGGTCAAACAGTTACAGAAGCAGTTATTACTGTTCCTGCTTATTTCAATGATGCACAGCGTCAGGCTACAAAAGAGGCTGGTGAAATCGCTGGTTTGAAAGTAATGCGTATCATCAACGAGCCAACTGCTGCAGCTTTAGCGTACGGTTTGGATAAAAAAGGTACGGATCAAAAAATTGCAGTTTACGATTTAGGTGGTGGTACTTTTGATATCTCTATCCTTGAATTAGGAGACGGAGTTTTCGAAGTATTGTCTACAAACGGAGATACACACTTAGGTGGAGATGACTTTGACCAAACTATTATTGATTGGTTGGCTGAAGAATTCAAATCAGAAGAAGGTTTGGATTTGCGTCTTGACCCAATGTCTTTGCAACGTCTAAAAGAAGCTGCTGAAAAAGCTAAAATTGAATTGTCATCTTCTGCTCAAACAGAAATCAACTTGCCATACGTTACTGCAACAGCTACAGGACCTAAACACTTAGTGAAAACTTTGACTAGAGCGAAGTTTGACCAATTGACTGACGCGTTAGTAAAACGTTCTATGGCTCCAGTTGCCAAAGCATTAAAAGATGCTGGCTTGAGCATTTCAGATATCGACGAAGTTATCTTGGTGGGTGGTTCTACAAGAATCCCAAGAATCCAAGAAGAAGTAGAAAAATTCTTCAACAAAAAACCGTCAAAAGGTGTTAACCCTGATGAGGTTGTAGCTATCGGTGCTGCTATCCAAGGAGGTGTTTTGTCTGGAGATGTTAAAGATGTATTGTTGTTAGACGTTACGCCTTTATCTTTAGGTATCGAAACTATGGGTGGTGTTATGACAAAATTAATTGAGTCTAACACGACTATCCCAACCAAAAAATCGCAAGTATTCTCAACAGCTTCTGACAACCAGCCATCTGTGGAAATCCACGTTTTGCAAGGTGAAAGAGCTTTGGCTGCAGATAACAAAACTATCGGTCGTTTCCACTTAGATGGAATTCCACCAGCAGGTAGAGGAGTTCCACAAATTGAAGTAACTTTTGATATTGATGCTAACGGTATCATCAAAGTTTCTGCAACTGACAAAGGAACTGGTAAATCTCACGATATCAGAATTGAAGCTTCTTCTGGATTGACTCAAGAAGAAATCGAAAGAATGAAAAAAGAAGCAGAAGCTAATGCTGATTCTGATAAAGCGGCAAGAGAAAAAATTGAGAAATTGAACGAAGCGGACAGCATGATTTTCCAAACAGAAAGTCAGTTGAAAGAATTCGGTGAGAAATTATCAGATGCTAACAAAACAGCTATCGAATACGCTTTGACAGAATTGAAAATGGCGCATGCTAACCAAGACATCGCTACAATTCAACCAGCTTTAGACAAAATCAACGAAGCATGGAAAAATGCTTCTGAAGAAATGTACAAGCAAGGTGATGCTCAAGGCGCTCCACAAGATGCACAGCCGCAAGGTGAAGCAGGTGGTGACAACGTTCAAGATGTTGACTACGAAGAAGTGAAATAATCACTTTTTAGATTATAGTTTAAAGCGCAGGGTTCATAACCCTGCGCTTTTTTTTGTGCACTACTTTAACAATTAGGGTCTTATATTTTTTGTATTTTAGACATTCCAAAAAATAAAATATGAAAAAGACCGCACTTTTAATCTTAATCCTATCCATGGCTACTTTTAGCTATGGACAAAAAAAAGGGAGCAAAAAGAAAGCTCCAGCAAAATCGGCTTCGACAGCGCTAGCGAAAGCTGATAATCTTACCGCAGAAGTCGTAAAAGGAAATTTCTACCTGTTTATTAATAACAAAGCCAAAAAAGATACTATCGGAATCAAGACTGTTGATGAAAAAAGTCTGCCGAAAGATTGTACGCTTAAAGGCTTTACTGCAAAAGGAACACCTTTATACTTGCTGACATGGACAGAGGAGATTACAACCAAAACCGAGTTAAAGACCGAAGTAAGAACCATTCTGTTTTCTGAAGTATATGATACGGCTTCAAAAACAAAACTGTTTTCGAACCAGCAGACAACGACAAACATTACAGAGAAGGTTTTTCTTGATCGATTAAAGAACGCGTCGGAAACGCAAGAAAAGGTGAGGAGAGAAGGCTTTGAGTTTGTCTTGACACCAGAAGGTGACATCTTACAGAAGAACAAGACACAACAGAATACTTTTGCCTTCAATGCAGCGGATAAAAAATATGTAGAAGGAAAAACAACAAGTACGGCGCCAGCCGCACCGGCAAAGAAAAAGAAAGCTTAATGTACAGCATAAAAAAACCGAGCACTTAGCTCGGTTTTTTTTTATCTGAATATATTTTCAAATTTTTATTCTGAAATCTTGATCTCAAACATTTTGTCCCATTTTTTTCCGGTGACAAAAAGCGTTTTGGTTTTTGGGTTATAAGCCAATCCATTCAATACGTCGTTTCCTGGATCATGGCCGATCATGTTGACTTTAGTCTTTAATTCTCTTAAGTCAAGAATGCCTTCAACAGCACCTGTTTTCGGATTGATTACAGCTACGGCATCTTTTTGGTATACGTTTCCGTAGATTTTTCCGTCTACCCATTCCAGCTCATTGACAGCTTTTATCTTGCTTGCTTCAGAATATACGTTGATATAATCTGCTTCTTTCATCGTTTCCGGATCCAAAACCCAGATTTTTTCGGTACCGTCAGATTGATATAATAACTTTCCGTCATTGCACAATCCCCAGCCTTCAACTTTTTTGAAGTACTCAAAAGTTTTGATTTGCTTAAGATTATCAGCATTATAGATAAAACCTATGTTTTCTTGCCATGTCAGCTGGTACACTTTATTGTTTAGGATAGTAATTCCTTCTCCGAAATAGCGACCTTCCAAGTTGATGGATTGGTAGGCTTTCCCAGTTTTATAATCGGTTTTCAGCAATTTTGAAGTACCGCGCTGTCCGGTTCCTTCAAATAAAGTATCTCTGTAAAATTCCAATCCTTGCGTATACGATGTTTCATCGTGCGGGTAGGTATTCACTATGGTATACGTAAGCAATTTCGGCTTTACGTTAGAAACCACTTCGATTCGGGTTTCGGTTTCTACATTTTGTCCTTCATAATAGACAAGTGCTTTTACGTTTTGGTAGCCTAATTTGGTATCGGCCAAAGCAAAATCTAATTTCTTGTTTCCCACAACCGCACCGGCTCTTTTCTCGTTCACATAATAGATGATAGAGTCGATAGTCTTGTTTTTATCGTTCTTTAGCATCAAAGAAAGCGATTCTTGAGGCTGATATGACTCCTTTAAGCTAGCAGAATCAATGCTGAATAAATTTTTTTTCTCTTTTTCGTCATCGCCGCAGGACACGATTACCGTCCCTAATAAAATGAATGCTAATAGTTTATGTTTTTTCATTGTTTTAAAATTGATTAGGACAATATACAACGTTATTTTATAACCGCCAATTGCCTTGCAAAAATATAAAATCTTTGTATATTTGCACCGGCAAGTCCTACACGACCAGCTCCTGCAGACTCCCCCAGGGTGGGAACACAGCAAGGGTAAGCGGTTGTAGCGGTGCGATGTAGGTCGCTTGCCATTTTTTTTAATCTTCCCTTTGCGGAGGATTTTTTGTTTTTAACCCTTTCAGGGTTCAAAACCCTGAAAGGGTTGGTCTTCTGAAATAAAAAATAAACACTAAATTTGGCTTCAAATTTCTAAGAAGCTATCATGTCTAAAATCATACTAATTACCGGCGGTTCTTCAGGAATCGGGAAATCCATTGGAGAATACCTCGTCCAAAAAGGATATACCGTCTATGGCACTAGCCGTAATCCAGAGCGTATCACCGGTTCTAAATTTCCTCTAGTCGCGCTTGATGTTCGAAATGTAGAAAGCATCCAGAATGCTGTTGCGGAAATCATCCAAAAATCAGGAAGAATTGACGTCGTAATAAACAATGCAGGTGTCGGTATTACGGGACCTTTAGAAGAGATCCCAACATCTGAAATCAAGAACAACTTCGAAACCAATTTTTTTGGGCCTATTGAAGTCATGAAAGCTGTGCTTCCGCAAATGCGGTCACAGAAATCGGGCTTGATTATTAATATCACTTCTATAGCTGGCTATATGGGATTGCCGTACAGAAGCGTCTATTCGGCTTCAAAAGGAGCTTTAGAGCTGATTACGGAAGCGTTGCGCATGGAAGTCAAAGATTTTGGCGTAAAGATTACCAATATCGCTCCAGGCGACTTTGCAACCAATATCGCTTCGGGCCGATTCCACGCGCCGCTGATCAAAGGTTCCGCTTATGAAAAGCCATACGGCGACACGCTAAAAATGATGGACGAACATGTGGATTCAGGAAGCAATCCGAACGAAATGGCGCTAGCTGTTGCCAAGATTATCGAAAATCCGAATCCTAAAATACATTATAAAGTAGGCGTTTTTATGCAGAAATTCTCGATTGTACTAAAGAGAGTTCTGCCGGATAAAGTTTATGAAAAAATGCTGATGAACCATTATAAATTGTAATTTTGCTACCGAATTTTGAGATTTTATTCAAGATTTGATTATAAGCGTAAACACACAAATTAAACTATAACAGATGAAATTTTTTATTGACACGGCTAATTTGGCTCAAATTAAGGAAGCACAAGCTCTTGGCGTTTTGGATGGCGTAACAACGAATCCGTCATTAATGGCAAAAGAAGGAATTACAGGAAAAAACAACATCCTAAAACATTATGTAGATATCTGCAATATTGTGGAAGGTGATGTAAGTGCCGAAGTAAATGCGCTTGATTTTGACGGAATGGTAAAAGAAGGTGAAGAGTTGGCCGAACTGCACGAACAAATCGTAGTAAAACTGCCAATGACGAAAGAAGGCGTAATGGCTGCGAAATATTTTTCAGATAAAGGAATCAGAACGAATGTTACTTTAGTATTTTCTGCGGGACAGGCTTTATTAGCTGCAAAAGCAGGTGCTACTTATGTTTCTCCGTTTATCGGACGTTTGGATGATATTTCTACAGACGGCTTGAACTTGATCCAAGAAATCCGTGAGATTTATGATAACTATGGTTTTGAGACTGAAATCCTTGCGGCTTCTGTTAGAAATACCATGCACATCATCAACTGTGCTAAAATCGGTGCCGATGTCATGACAGGACCGCTTTCGGCTATCACAGGATTGCTAAAACATCCTTTGACTGATTTAGGATTGGCTCAGTTTGTTGCTGATTTTGAAAAAGGAAATAAATAAGAAGATCTTTTAGATATAAAAAAAATCCCGCCTAAATTAAGCGGGATTTTTTGTTTGGTATTATTCGGATTATTTCAAATGCTCGATGAACTTGACATCAAATAAGTTGACGAAAGCGTTGTTGATCGTTCCATCTGCATTGGTAGTAATAGCGCGGTGTATTTTTGTAATGACCCATTTCTGTTTCAATTCCTCAAAATCTTTTACCCTGAATTCTTCTATATTGTCGAATTTATATTTAGAAAGATTGGTCTTCCATTTGGATTGATTGTCGTCAACATTGACAGCAATAAAAGTATAGGCAGGATATTTGGCTTTTAGTTCCATTGCTTTTTTGTGGACTGTTTCGAAATGAGATTCTGCATTTTCTGTCCAGAAAAAGATGACGCATTTTCCTTTCACAACATTCTCGCTGCTGACGGTTTCTCCATTCAAATCAATCAAGCTGACTTTTGGTAAAGGATTGCCATTTTTTAGCATCTGGATTGCGTTGCCGATTTTTATGATTTCATTCTGGTTGCCTTTGTCCGTTGAAAGCTGGTTATAGCGGTCAAGGAATTTTTTATTGTTTATGATATGCTGGTCTTCTAATAGATAAGCAAATGCAATATTGTCTAGGATCGTATTCTTTATTTCCGGATTCTTGAAAAGCGTGTCAGCAATATTAAGCTTGGTGATGTTCATGTCTAAAGCCTTGTCTTCTTCCGAAGCCTTTTCGTCCGCTTTTTCCAAAGCCATATTGTTGAGCATGTAGGTAAGATATTTTACAAAAGGAGAGAAATTAGTCAGATCCTTGTTGTTGTAATCAATCTCGTCGCGGTATTCATAAAAATTCTTCGGCAATTTTTGGGAAACATTTTCACCTGTCCTGATTTCATGAATTACAGGATAAATTTCTTTTTTCGTATAATAAGGAAAATCAAGAGAAGCCAAAGCATACAGGTCAAACTCATCGCTCCATTTTAAAGCTTCTTTCTTGGAAGTATAGTAGTTTTTTCTAGAAGTATAGGCCGAGTCGATGTATTTGTTGAATTTATTCAAGTCATAGTCAAATACCGTAAACATTTTGTTTTTGTCTTCCTCATTCTTAAGATACATTTCCATCAAGAAATTGTTCTTTTCTTCGCCGCGGCCGCAAAACACAACAGATTCGTCAAAGTCATTAGAATTCATGCGTACCATGATACTGTCGTTCTTGTCAAAGTAAACATATTGGTATTCTGGCTCGTGCTTGAAAGTATATAATCCAGGAGCCAAAGAATCGAATTTCTTAAAAAAACGATTGTTCCTGTCCAAAGGAATAGTATCTATCACTTTGTTGTCTTTAAGAAACAGGACATAGCGATTTAGAGGATTTGTAACTTCGCCACCGAAATAAGCAGTAAAATTATCGTTTTTGAATTTCTTTTCGCAGGATCCCATTAGGAACAGGCTGAAAATTGAAAACGATACGATTTTAAAAACTTTCAAATTGTGCATGTAGTTTAGATCTAATAAACAAAAATATTCAGATGCATCTAGATTCTCTGTTAAGGCATAGTTAAATATAGATGCTTTCAATTATTTAGAATGCGATTAAATAATTAAATAAGAACTTTAAGTTTATGCTGTAAAACTATCTCTGGTTCCTATGCCAAAAGTGCAGTATTTTTTCTACTTTTGCAAAACTTTTTTAAAAACTATAGCAATGTTAACAGTAAATAATTTATCAGTACAGTTTGGCAAAAGAATTTTGTTTGATGAAGTAAATACAACCTTTACAGATGGTAATATTTACGGAGTTATTGGAGCAAACGGTGCTGGAAAATCTACCTTCTTAAAAATACTTTCAGGAGAATTTGACCCGACTTCAGGGAATGTTTTCTTGGAACCAGGCAAACGTATGTCGGTGCTGAACCAAAATCACAACATGTTCGATGAGCATACGGTTTTGGAAACAGTAATGATGGGGAATAAAGTGCTGTATGCCGTTAAAAAAGAAATGGACGAGCTTTATCTGGATTATACAGATGAAAATGCAGATAGGATAGGCGAGTTGCAGGTACAGTTTGAAGAAATGAACGGCTGGAATGCTGATTCTGATGCGGCTTCTTTGCTTTCGAGCTTAGGCATTACAGAAGACAATCACTATACTTTGATGGCCGATATGGAAGGAAAACTAAAAGTCCGCGTGCTTTTGGCACAAGCGCTTTTTGGTAATCCTGACGTCTTGATTATGGATGAGCCTACCAACGACTTGGATTTTGAAACCATTGCTTGGTTAGAGAACTTCTTGGCAAACTATGAAAATACCGTAATTGTCGTATCGCATGACCGTCACTTCTTGGATGCCGTGTGTACGCATATTTCGGATATCGACTTTGGAAAAATCAACCATTACTCTGGAAACTATACCTTCTGGTATGAGTCTAGCCAGTTAGCCGCAAAACAGAGAGCACAGCAAAACAAAAAAGCTGAAGAAAAGAAACAAGAATTAGAAGAGTTTATCCGTCGTTTTAGCGCGAACGTGGCAAAGTCGAAACAAGCTACTTCGCGTAAGAAAATGATCAGCAAATTGAATATCGCCGAAATCAAGCCATCAAGCCGTCGTTACCCAGCGATTATCTTTGACCAAGAAAGAGAAGCGGGAGACCAAATCTTGAACGTGGTAAATTTAAGCGCTTCAATTGATGGAGAGACGTTGTTCACAGGTGTAGATTTGAATATGGCAAAAGGCGACAAGATTGTCTTGTTTTCTAAAGATTCGCGAGCTACGACAGCTTTTTATGAAATCTTAAACGGAAACCAAACTCCAGATTCTGGAACTTTTGATTGGGGAATTACAACGACTCAAGCTTATCTTCCGGTTGAAAACCACGATTTCTTTGAAAACGACCTGACTTTAGTAGATTGGTTAAGACAGTGGGCAAAAACAGAAGAAGAGCGTGATGAAGTGTATATCCGCGGATTCTTAGGGAAAATGATTTTCTCTGGTGAAGAAGCTTTGAAAACAAGCCGTGTATTGTCTGGAGGAGAAAAAGTACGTTGCATGCTTTCTAGAATGATGATGCAGCGAGCAAATGTCCTAATGTTAGATGAGCCTACAAACCACTTGGATTTGGAATCGATTACCGCTTTCAACAACTCATTGAAAAACTATAAAGGTTCTGTTATTTTCACGACTCATGACCACGAGTTTGCACAAACTGTAGGTAACAGAGTGATTGAACTGACGCCAAAAGGAGCCATCGATAGATACATGACTTTTGATGACTATCTTGACGATGAAAAAGTACAAGAGCTTAGAAAGAAAATGTATTCTTAAGGAATAAGCCTCATGCAAATAAAAAAATCCCGTTCTTAAAAAGTACGGGATTTTTTGGTTTAAAATGGTTGGTTTTGGTTATGGTGTTTTATTTCTTAAATCTGCTGATGATAAAGATGATCAAAGCTATGATAGCAACAACAATAAAAATGCCGACGCCCACGCCGAGATTAAAAATACCTTCTACGACTTCGCAACTTGAAAAAGAAAGAAGTATCAAAAGCATAATGGATATTCTAGATATCTTGTTCATGGTCTCTAGTTTTTTATTTTTATAAAGTTCTCCATTTTGCACAGAAAAATATTACATCATTAGTATTTTTGGTTATATAATTATGATCCCGTTGGCATATGGCCTAAAACTGTATTTTTAATTTTACTTAAAAATAAATTTTGCCTACTTTTACAAACCAAACACAACACTTCATTATGAGTCAAAAAATATTGCTTACTTCAAAAGAAGTCAATATCATTCTGCATCGTTTGGCCTGCCAGTTAATTGAAAAGCATCTCGATTTTTCAGACACGATTCTTGTTGGTATTCAGCCACGCGGAACTTTCTTGGCAGAACGCCTCAAAGAAATCCTTCAAAATGAATACCATGTAAAGGAAATAGCTTTAGGTTATCTGGACATCACTTTTTTTAGAGATGATTTCCGCAGGACCGAAAAACCTTTGGAAGCCAACAAGACGCAGATTAATTTCTTGGTAGAAAGTAAAAAAGTGATTTTTATAGACGATGTTTTATATACCGGAAGAAGCATCCGTTCGGCCTTGACTGCGATACAGTCTTTCGGCAGGCCGGCTGAGATTGAATTGCTGGTGTTGATCGACAGGCGTTTTAGCCGCCATCTGCCAATACAGCCTGATTACCGCGGCCGACAAGTAGACTCGATAAACAATGAAAAGGTAAAGGTCAGCTGGAAAGAGCAGGAGGGAGAAGATGTGGTTTATCTGGTAACCAACTAATAAGTTCTTAAAATAACAACAACACAACACATATAAAAATGAGCGAATTAAGCGTAAATCATTTATTAGGAATAAAATATATCAATAAACAAGATATTGACCTTATTTTTGAAACAGCCGATCATTTTAAGGAAGTCATTAACCGTCCGATTAAAAAAGTCCCTTCGCTTCGAGATATTACCATTGCCAATATATTTTTTGAAAACAGTACAAGAACCAAACTTTCGTTCGAATTAGCCCAAAAGCGACTTTCGGCAGACGTCATCAGTTTTTCGGCAGCCCAGTCTTCGGTCAAAAAAGGAGAAACCTTGATTGATACCGTAAACAATATCCTTTCGATGAAAGTCGATATGGTCGTAATGAGGCATTCCAATCCAGGAGCGGCTTATTTCCTTTCTAAGAACGTAAATGCGAGTATCGTCAATGCAGGCGACGGAGCGCATGAGCATCCGACTCAAGGTTTGCTGGATTCTTTTACAATCAGAGAAAAATTAGGCGAAGTAGCCGGAAAGAAAGTGGTTATCGTAGGCGATATTTTGCATTCGAGAGTAGCGCTGTCTAATATCTATGCCTTGCAGATGCAGGGAGCTGAAGTAAAAGTCTGCGGACCAAAAACCCTGATTCCAAAATATATTGAATCTTTAGGAGTTACTGTCGAGCCAAATCTGAGAAAAGCCTTAGAATGGTGCGACGTGGCCAACATGCTCCGCGTACAGAATGAACGAATGGATGTGAATTATTTTCCTTCTACAAGAGAATACGCACAGCAGTATGGAGTAGACAAGGCCTTGTTAGATTCGTTGAGCAAAGAAATCGTAATCATGCACCCGGGACCTATCAACCGAGGCGTAGAGATTTCTTCGGATGTAGCCGATTCACAGCAGTCTGTCATCTTAAACCAAGTCGAAAATGGCGTGGCAATACGAATGGCGGTAATTTACTTATTGGCTTCAAAAATCAAGCAATAGCTAGCAAAAAGACAAAAACCTTTGTAACTTTGAATTGCTGCAAAGGAAATTCGTATTTCATAAAATAAATAAAATGAAAGTAGATCAAAAAGGACATACTACTGTAATAAAAGATACTCAAGGGAGTGTAAATTCTTTCCTTGAAAAAGTGACGAACGAATACGGCAGTTTTAAAAATCAAAACCTTATTTTGGATATTTCGGCCGATAAAGAGGTAACGCTTGACCAAGTATTATCTTTCCTTTCTTTGTCTAACAAACATAGAAAAGCAAAGAAATCATTTGTTTTAGTAATTAACGATTTTGATTTTAACGAAGTTCCTGATGAGATGATTGTCGTTCCTACGCTTCTTGAAGCGCATGATATTATTGAAATGGAGGAAATCGAAAGAGACCTCGGGTTCTAATTTATGATTTTAGATTTATGATTTCTGAGGAAGTCATTAGTGTCTTTAAATCAAAATCAAAAATTAAAATGAAGCTTACCATTTTAGGCTGTTATGCCGCAACACCCCGAACCATTACCAATCCGACATCGCAGGTGTTGGAAATCAGGGACCGAATGTTCTTGATCGACTGCGGAGAAGGAACCCAAGTCCAGTTGCGGAAGAATAAGATCAAATTCTCGAAAATAAACCACATTTTTATTTCGCACCTTCATGGCGATCACGTGTATGGATTGGTCGGACTAGTTTCTACCTACATGCTCCTGAATCGCGTAAACGACCTGCATATTTACGGTCCAAAAGGAATTAAGGAAATCATCACGCTGCAGCTAAAACTGTCGAATTCATGGACCAACTATAATCTCTATTTTCACGAATTAGAATCGACAGTATCTGAAACCGTTTTTGAAGACGATAAGGTTGTCGTTAAGACCATTCCCTTAAAACATAGGATTTATACAAATGGCTACTTGTTCCAAGAGAAATTTAGCGAAAGAAGGCTTAATATTGATGCTGTACAGCAGTACGAAATAGACCAAGTCTATTACAGAAAAATCAAGCATGGAGGTGATATTACTTTAGAAGACGGTCGTGTCATTCCAAACTCAGAGCTGACTTTTGATCCCGAAAAACCGAAGAGCTATGCCTTTTGCTCGGATACAGTTTATAATGAAGATATCCTGCCTTTGATCGAAGATGTTGATGTGCTTTATCACGAATCTACTTTTTTAGAAACCGAAGCTTTGCTGGCGGAAAAAACGATGCATTCTACGGCAAAAGAAGCAGCAAGAATAGCACTGAAGGCAAAAGCTAAAAATCTTGTCTTAGGCCATTATTCTACACGATACGAATCTATTTTAAGGTTCAAAGAAGAAGCGGAGACCGTTTTTCCAAATGTGCTTTTGGGAGATGATGGGGAGAGTTTTTCTTTTTAGGTACTAAGAAAAGAAATTCATTATTGAAACAACTTAGTTGATTCTCTAAAATAAACCAACCTAAGTGCCTTAGCGACTCAGAACCTTAGTCCCTCAAAACTAAACTGACAATTATCATATCCCAACATCTTAAACTTTGTAACTTTGTGTTTCAGAAACTCTCTATTAAAGAAACATGAAAGACTTAAGCAACTACAGAAAATCATACGAAAAAAGCGAGCTTATCGAAGGCGCTATTCCTGATAACCCTTTTGAATTGTTTTCTACTTGGTTTCATGAAGCCGAGGCCATTGGCGGTACCGAAGAGGTCAATGCTATGACCATTGCTACGATTGGCCAAGATGGTTTTCCAAAATCAAGAATCGTGCTTTTAAAACAGTTTACGTCTGAAAGCTTTATTTTCTTTACAAACTACGAATCGGAAAAAGGGAAATCAATCGCAGAAAACCCAAATGTCTGCTTGTCTTTTTTCTGGCCTTATGCTGAAAGACAGGTAATCATTAAAGGTAAAGCAGAAAAAACATCGGATCAAGTTTCTGACGAATATTTCCATTCCCGACCTTTTGGCAGTCAGCTTGGCGCCGTTGCTTCTCATCAAAGCGAAGTCATTTTGAGTAGGGAAGTGCTGGAAGATAAAATCCGTACTCTCGAAACGGAATTTTCTGGAAAAGAAATTACCCGGCCTTCCTATTGGGGAGGTTATCTTGTGAAACCTCATGAAATTGAATTTTGGCAGGGAAGACCTAATAGATTGCACGACCGTATTCGTTTTCAACTTCAAGATTTGGCTTGGAAAAAAGACCGTCTTTCTTCTTAGAATGTAGGTTTTTACTTCTAAAAAATATAATAACATGCATTTCGTCGATTTTATTTTGCAGTTCAACGATGTTTTTGTAATATTGAATCGTTAAGTAAGAGTTGTGCCCCATCATGATCTTGCTTGATATTTGAAAAAGTTTTCCCAAAGGCTTTTTTGAATCTAAATCTTAATCTACTTAACCTATGAAAGCAATGATGCTCAGAACATTAGTGCCAATGGCTCTGTTGTTCACTATGTTATCCTGTTCTTCGGACTCTTCTGATGAAAACAATGTCCCTAATTCGACCCTCGTAGAGAATTATGACTACAATCCCACAGAATTAGATTTAATGCGCATTATCAACGAACATCGGCAATCCGTTAATTTGCCAATCCTACAGCCAATCAATCATATCTCTTACAAGTCTGAGGAACACAATGAATACATGATTGAAAATAACGTTGTCAACCATGCTTTTTTTGAAGAAAGATCACAAAACCTTATCCAAGTACTTGGAGCGGTAAAAGTTAATGAAAATGTAGCCTACAACTATCAAACGCCTCAAGCTGCATTACACGCATGGCTACAAAGTCCTGGCCATAAAGCGAACATCGAAGGAGACTTTACCCATTTTGGAATCTCTGTTCGTACAAGCCCAGAAACAGGACGCAAGTATTATACGAATATGTTCATAAAAAAATAAGAAAGCCGAGACTCAGTAAAAAGGACTGCAGTTTCATGCAGTCTTTTTTTTGAAGCGGCCTAAAAAGATTGTTATTTACGTTCACCTTTCATTTATTACTGATTGCAATAATTCAACAGGAATTATTTTTTTTAGATAATTAATATTAGATGGGGTTTAATTTTCGTGGATTATTTATAAAAGCTTAGGCTGTTTATACAATAGATTCATATAAAGATTGTTCTTTTGTTTTGATTAATCTTTCAGTACCGAATGTGTGAAAACTATTGTATGGGGATATATTTTTAAAATATATTACAGTAGGGTAAATAACAAAAAAAGCATCCTTCTAGTCAAGGATGCTTTTGCTTTTTATGGGCATTTAGGATTATAATTCAGTTATGATAAATTCACTGCGTCTGTTTAACTGATGCTCTTCTTCTGAACATTCAACTCCATCAGCACATTTGTTTACTAATTGGGTTTCGCCATAACCTTTTCCTGTTAATCGCGAAGCTTGTATTCCATCTTGTATCATCCAAGCAATTGTTGATTTTGCTCTTCTGTCGGATAGTTTTTCGTTGTATTTGTGTGTTTGTCGGCTGTCGGTATGCGATCTTACATCTACTTTCATCGTAGGGTATTCACGCATCACATCAACAATTTTAGCCAAATCTGTAGCTGCATCTGGTCGGATGTTCCATTTGTCTAAGTCAAAATAAATAATCTTGATTCCAAATGTTTTTGCTAAATCATCACCCACTTTGACTTTCTTAACTGATTTTTCAAGAGCAATCGGAAGATCGGTTTCACCGCTTTCTTTAGGCAGCGTCACTTTTACTTCTTTAGTAACATACTCTGGTTTTTCAGCTTTTACGTAATATGTTTTACCGCATTGTACATCTTCGAAAACATATTTCCCTGTAGCATCTGATGTAGTTTCTTTTAGCTTGTTGAATTTCTCGTCAGACAAAGTCACTTTTGTGTTTGGAAGAATAGCTCCTGTTTCCATGTCTGTTACGATTCCTGATAAAAGCTGTTCGCAGGCAAATTCTAATTTTTTAGTCTCAAGGAATTTGTAAATGTCATCGTTTCCGTTTCCGCCTTCTCTGTTAGAACTGAAGAAGCCATTGCTGGTTTTTGTATTGATAACAAATCCGAAGTCGTCTTTTTTGCTGTTTGCTGGTTCTCCGATATTTTTTACTTCTTTAAAACTTCCGTCTTTTTCAATTTTTGAAACAAAAATGTCGAATCCTCCAAGGCCAAGCTGACCATCAGAAGCAAAATACAATTCGTTTTCATCCGATACAAAAGGAAAAGATTCTCTTCCAGGCGTATTGATTTTAGGCCCTAAATTTTCTGGAGTTCCAAAACTTCCGTCACCATTAATGCTAACTTTGAAAATATCAGACTGGCCTAACGTTCCTGGCATGTCAGAAGCAAAATACAATGTTTTTCCATCCGGACTTAAAGCAGGGTGGGCCACGCTGTAGTTATTATTGTTGAAAGGCAATTCGGTTACATTGGTCCATTTTTCACCTTCCAGCGTAGCTTTGTAGATTTTCAACAACGTTACTTTGTCGCTACTTTTTCCTTTTTTTCCGTCGTTATAATTGTTTCGGGTAAAGTACATCGTCTTCCCATCTTTGGTAAAAGCTGGAGTTGCTTCATGGAATTTTGTATTCAGGCTTTTCGCAAATTTTTGCGGAGCAGACAAAGCACCTTCCGGACTCATATCGGCAACATACATATTTGTGAAATATTGATTGGTCCAAGAATGCTGTCTTTTCGAGAAATTTCCGGTATCTCTAGCAGAAGTAAAAACAACTTTGTCACCAAAAAAAGCACTTCCATAATCAGAATATTCAGAATTTATACCCGCATTTTCTACATTGTATCTTCCTGAATTCTTCTTGATTTCTTCTAGATAATTTTTTCTTTCTTCGTATAATTTTCCTCTAGAATCGATACCCGACTTTTGGTTGAATTTTTCAAGCATTTCGTTTGCTTTGCTATAATCACCGATACCTTTCAAAGATTGAGAATAACGATAGTAATATTCGGCGTCTACATCTTGTGTCATTGCAAAAAGCTCACCGTACCATTTCGCGGCATTTTCCAGATCAGCATTGAAATAATAAGAATTTCCAAGCTTCTGAAGCATGTCTTGCGATTTGTATCCTTTTTCTGCAACACGCTCGTATGTTTTTATTGCATCGACATAAGCGTATTTTTCGTATTCCTTATCCGCTGATGCTACAGCTGCTTTTTGCGAATATCCGCTGATACAGATGATGCTTAAAAATGCTATATATGTAAATTTGATTTTCATAATTACGCAGTATTAGAAGAACCTAGGTGAAGTTACTTTGTTGAATTTATTGAAAAGCTCGAATCGTAGGAACACCTCATGTGAGCCCGAGTTGTAGTTGGACAGTTTTGTCGTTTCTAGATCGTATCCGTAACCTACGAATATTCCATCGGTAACTTGAAAACCGGCCATTGCGCTTACCGCGGCATCCCATCTCCAGGCAGCTCCAATCGTAAATTTGTCGTTGAACAAAAAGTTCCCAGACACATCAAGCTGTAGGGGAGCCCCTTCAATTGTTTTCATAAGGAAAGCGGGCTTGAATTTGATAGTAGGGCTTAAGTCGAATACATAACCTCCGATTAAGTAGAAATTCATTCTTTCTTTGTATACAGAAACGGAATTGTCTTCGTATCGAGTTGATTCGAAAAAGTTAGGCACAGAAAGACCTACATACAATTTATCGGAGTGAAAATAAACTCCGGCACCAACATTTGGCGTAAAATTATTGTTGAAATTTTGCAGATGTGGATCTCCTGCATCGGCTGGATTTAATTTGTTTACGTCTAAGCTGAATAGGTTTGCTGTTCCTTTGATACCAAATGAAAGATTATACGTTTCCGATGTCTTTACAGTATAGGAGATGTCTGCCGAAATTGTATTTTCGTCAGTTGGACCGATCCTGTCATTGACAAAAGAAAGTCCGATACCTAATTTACTATTATTAATAGGAGTATTTAAAGAAACTGCATTGGTCACAGGAGCACCGTCTAATCCAACCCATTGGGTTCTGTGAAGGCCAAAAATGCTCATGACGCCTCTTGAACCAGCATAAGCCGGATTTATATTAATAGTGTTGTACATATACTGCGTGTATTGTGCATCTTGTTGCGCAAAACCTGCAAAACCTGCCAACATTAAAGCGAAAAATAAAAATTTTGTTTTCATTTATTTTGTTTGTTTAGTTCCAGGGACTTACATCCCTGGAAGTTAGACTTTATCTATTAATATATAGATAGCTTGCTTTTTCTCTAGATTTTCCATCAGCATCTACGTATTTAAGTACGTAGTAGTATGTTCCATCAGGCAATTCTTCTGATTTTTTAACTGTTGCTCGACCTTCTGATATTCCTCTGAATACTTTATTTGTATTATCATATCCTTGGGCATCGAATACTAAAACTCCCCAGCGGTTATAGATTTCTACCGTATTATTTGGGTAACAATCAAGACCTTCAATCATAAAGAACTCATTTAGACTATCTCCATTTGGTGATATTGCATTGTGTACGATGATCTCGCAAGGCGCTAAAACGATACATTCGTCATTTACATTCATGTTGACTTGAATAGTTCTAGGACAATCGCCATTAGCGATAACATAGCTCAAGATGTAATCTCCAAGTGCAACTTGCGCAGGATCAAATGTACTTCCTTGCAATCCGCCTGAATTATTAGTATCGACCCACGTACCTGTTGTTTCTACTGAACCGTCAAGCAATGTGAACAAATCAATTGAAAGATCTTCAACACACAGTTCGCTAGGAATTGTTTGCGTTGGACTTGTTATCGTAACATTTACAGTTTGTGTAAATGTATTTGAATTGCCACAGCTGTCAGATGCAGACCAAGTTCTCACGATAGTATAACCTGTTGCTGTCTGATTTTCAATCTGTTCATCAAATATAACATTTTCTACTGAAGAACAAGAGTCTGTGAATTGTAAAGCTGGCGCATCTGGAATAGCACTACAAACTACATTTATCGTTCCTTCAAAAGGAGTAATTAATGATGGAGCAGTATTATCTTCTACTGTGATGGTTTGAGTTGCTGAAGTTGTGTTTCCACATAAGTCAGTAGCAATCCAAGTTCTTGTTATCACTGAATCGCCAGTACAAGCTCCATTCGCTGTAGTTTCTGTCATCGTAACTGTTGCAAGGCTACAGTTGTCAGTTGCCGTTAGAGTTACTGCTGTTGGAATTGCTCCACAAGCTACGGTAACGTCTGCCGGTACAGTACCTACGAATGTAGGAGCTTGAGTATCGGTTACAGTCACTACTTGTGTATGGTCTATAGTGTTTCCACATAGATCGGTAGCGGTCCATTTTCTTGTAAGCGTGTAGCTTCCAGCGCAGGCACCATCAGTCCTAGTCTCAGCAAAAGTCACAGCCGCGCTTCCGCAAGCATCGGTTGCAGTCAACGTAGCCGCAGCCGGGATGTTGTCGCAAGATGCAGCCACTTCGGCAGCAGGCAATGTTCCTGCAAATACAGGAGCCTGGGTATCGGTCACGGTCACTGTTTGCGTATGCTCCGCAGTATTTCCGCAAAGGTCAGTAGCGGTCCATTTTCTTGTCAGGATATAGCTTCCGGCACAGGCACCATCGGTTCTAGTTTCAGCAAAAGTTACAGCCGCGCTTCCGCAAGCATCGGTTGCAGTCAACGTAGCCGCAGTAGGTACGTTTTCACATGAAGCCGTAATGTTTGAAGGCAATGTTCCTGCAAATACAGGAGCCTGGGTATCGGTCACGGTCACTGTTTGCGTATGCTCCGCAGTATTTCCGCAAAGGTCAGTAGCGGTCCATTTTCTTGTCAGGATATAGCTTCCGGCGCAAGCACCATCGGTTCTAGTTTCAGCAAAAGTTACAGCCGCGCTTCCGCAAGCATCGGTTGCAGTCAACGTAGCCGCAGTAGGTACGTTTTCACATGAAGCCGTAATGTTTGAAGGCAATGTTCCTGCAAATACAGGAGCCTGGGTATCGGTCACGGTCACTGTTTGCGTATGCTCGGCAGTGTTACCGCAAAGGTCAGTAGCGGTCCATTTTCTTGTAAGCGTGTAGCTTCCGGCACAGGCACCATCGGTTCTAGTTTCAGCGAATGTTACAGCCGCGCTTCCGCAAGCATCGGTTGCAGTCAACGTAGCCGCAGCCGGGATGTTGTCGCAAGATGCAGCCACTTCAGCCGCAGGCAATGTTCCTGCAAATACAGGAGCCTGGGTATCGGTCACGGTCACTGTTTGCGTATGCTCCGCAGTATTTCCGCAAAGGTCAGTAGCGGTCCATTTTCTTGTCAGGATATAGCTTCCGGCACAGGCACCATCGGTTCTAGTTTCAGCAAAAGTTACAGCCGCGCTTCCGCAAGCATCGGTTGCAGTCAACGTAGCCGCAGTAGGTACGTTTTCACATGAAGCCGTAATGTTTGAAGGCAATGTTCCTGCAAATACAGGAGCCTGGGTATCGGTCACGGTCACTGTTTGCGTATGCTC